>Ga0065711_1040745_pt1 | contig 16715 bp, 28 predicted proteins | sample Hoacrofraction12_FD_59098 | JGI IMG/M metagenome (GOLD analysis project Ga0065711, IMG submission 59098) | Hoatzin crop microbial communities from Cojedes, Venezuela - Epithelial fraction 12 v2 (version 2) | ecosystem: Host-associated > Birds > Digestive system > Esophagus > Crop | place... | reverse complement strand
CGGCCCCCGACGGGGCGGACCGACGGCCCCGGCCGGGCGGCCCCGCTGGGCTCGGCGCGGCCCGGCTGGTGGCGGGGTGCTCCCAGCCGTCGTCGCTACACGCTGCCCGGTCGCGACACGCCCCGTTGTCGCGAAACGGCCCGACTGGCGGGGGACTGGCTGCACGTGGGGCACTGGTGTTGGCAAATCCCCGCCGTCAGGGCTGTGGGATCCGAGGTGTGGGCAGCCTGGGGAGGTTCTGATCGGATACTGGGAGAAACGTCTGCACTGGAAGAGTGGTCAGGCACCGGGCCAGGCTGCCCGGGAAGGTGGTGGAGTCCCCATCCCTGGAGGGCTTCAAAAGCCGTGCAGACGTGGCACTTCGGGACAGGGTTTAGCAGGCGTGGGGGTGCTGGGTTGGACTTGATGATTGTAGAGGTCTTTTCCAGCCTTGGTGATTCTGTGTTTCTGTGAAAGGGATGGACAGCATCCAGGGCCCCCAGCCCAGCACCCCCAGTTTCCCACTGATACCCTTCTGGGGGCCAGGAGCCCCCCAACACACACTCTGTCCCTGACCAGGATGCCCAGGTCTTGCCGTGCTGCCTGCTGTCACCCTCCCCACGGATGCTGCGTGCACCATCCTGTTTTTCCATGCCAGCACCAACAAGGGCATGGAGGTGGTTGGGGACAAGGGACAGTGTCCCCAGCGTGCTGGGCTGGGGGTCCCTCAGTGTGTACGGGCACCTCAGTTCCTCCAGGGATACTTGGCTGCAGAAAACTTGGGTCATCGCTGATCAACACCCCAGTTACATGCCTTGGGGTAAGGACCTCAGGGCCTGAGGTGACTGGAGAACCTCAGGCAGGTCACTTCTGCTCCCGTACTGGGAATGGAGGCGCGTTCATGGGAAGAGCTAATTTTGCACGGTGTTTGCTTGCGCTGTATTCACTCTGCTTCCTGAGCAGGGACGCTGCCTGCCCCCGACGCTGCAGACGGCGTGAGGTCACCTCGCTGGAGAGAGCCATCCCCCCAGCGCCTGCCTCCCCCAGCGCCCTCTGACCGAGCCGTCGTACGGCCGGCCGGGCGCAGGTGCCCGCTGCGGAGGTCGCGCTGGATTTCCCGGTCGCGCTGCAGGACGCGCGCGCAGACCTTGGCCGAGCGCTCGCGGGGCCGCTGCCCGCTGGCCCCCGCACCACGTGCCCTGGTGCCGCGGGCCGCTGGCCGTCGTGAGAGGGGTCCCTGCCTGACGGTGGTGCTGGCTGCAGGGTCGGCAGCGGGACGCTACCCCGCAGCGAGACCTTACCAGCCACGGGGACCCGGGGCCGTCACGCAGGGACACCAGCCAGACCAGCTCAGTGGTGCCCACCCAGCAAGGGTGCACCAGCGCTCCAACCACGGCTGGTAGCGAGGTGGATGTGACGAGCAGAGATCTGCCGGTGTAACTCTGTCCGCAGCGGTGTCCTTCACCTCTGACTGTGGTTTTGGCTCACGGGGCCCCAGGGAGCCCCGCGGGCTCACCCGCTGAGCCGGGCTGGCCGAATTATTCTGCCACGGGCCTCGACTACAGCGGCACCGGTGCTCTCTGTGGGACGCGGTGCTTTGCAGTAGCGTCTGAAAGCACAGTGGTGATTTTTCCCCTTTATTTTTTGTTTTGAAGGAACCCGGCGACTTTTTTTTTTTTTCAAGATATCAGTGTTGCATGGTTACCCGCGAGGAAGGCGGGTGACGGCAAAGTTAAGCTTGCTTCCCGAACTTCATTCTGTCTTTGTCTGCGTGCTCTCCTGTGCAGCCTTTAACTGCAGCTCCGGTAATAACAGACAGGTCTTTTCTGGAGACTTGGAGCAGGCTGTTTGATGGAGTTTTATGTGTTCTGCATATTCATGATGCTCACGGACCCTGCTGAGCAGCAGGAAGTGCCAGCAAAGGTTTCAAAGGTTGCTGAAGAAGAGGTTTGTTGCTAACTGTATTACCTGAGAAATGAGGTCTAACTATATGCTGTCACGAAGGGGTTGAAATTAGGCGGCACGGACACTTTGGGTGATGCCTAACCACACAGCACTGACCTGAAGAGTTTCTTGTGTGAAATATCTCTATATCAAACCACCTTAAACCAGCAGCTCAGAGCAGATAAGGCCCAGAAGCCATCAGCTTCCAGATGTGAGCGGCCAGGAGTGGAAAGTGTCTCCTCTTCCCCGGACAGAGCACAGGGCCACTGCCCTCCAGGACGTGGAGCTGGGAGTCACGTTTGTTTGTGCCACCTTCTGCCTTGTTAAGTGGTTGGGATGGGTTCAGGTGTTGTTGGTGAGCCTCTAACTGATGAATCAGTTGGTTAATTGTTTAATGTAATTACGTAATGATTGTTTTTTAACTCTAGAGATTTTGACAAATGCATTTTTCAGTGCTAATAAACACATGCTCACATACGTACACCTGCCTGCCCGGGAGTTCACAGGCAGATGCACGCCCAGGTGAGGAACAAGCACAAGGGGAGTGTCTGCCCTCGTCTTTGCAGATGCATCCAGCCATAAAAGCCTCTAACTTGGAGGAGAGGTGTGGCGTGGAGCGCGAGTCCTCATCAGGGGTGGGAATCCTCGGACAGGAGTAACTGGTGGGAAGGGGCTCTGCACAGCCGCTTGCGTTACAGAAGATGCCGGGGGTGGTAAATGGCCCGTCGTTCTGGAAACAGATTGCTGGATGAGAGAGCATGTTTGCTGAACAGAAGTGTGAAAGTCCCCTCCATTTCTATGCTGACTCATGTCCCTTCTCCTTTGGGAAGGGTAAGCCAGATCAGCAATGCATCCAGTTTGAAAATAATTTGACCGAAAATGGAGCTATGTTGGCTGGGATCAGCTCTCTGATCTAGCTTGTTGCGTTGTCCCCTAGATGCTTCAGCAGCATAACCTGGGGTGTTTTGAGCGGCACCAGTGCCTGCAGAGATGGAAGGGTGTGGGGGGATGGGAGGCACTGTGATGGTGAGGGGTGTCCACAGATCCGCAGCCCCCATGTTTGCCCTGCCGCATGCCATCACCCTGTGCTCTGTGTCTTGAGGACTTCCCGTGCTTGAACCAGTAATATTTTATTTTACAGGGGCCAGCGTAGACCTGTTTGCTGCAGTTGACGCTGCTCAGCCAACAGCTGGGCAGCAGAGCTGGGAAAGGGCTGACTGGTCCTGGTAGCATCTCTCTCACCGGTCTCTTTGGCCCAGAACAAGCAATGGTTCCTTGTCGTGCTGAGGTCTCAAGCACGAAGGATCCAAACCACTGTGTGTGGCTCGATCTAACCCCAGGTTTGCAGTCCCTTGTCCATCTCCCCGTGTGCCGCCATCTGTCACCAGCCCATGGACAGAGTGGCCGTTCTGGGAAGGCAGATAACCCACCTGTGTCTCAGATCCATCCCTGGGGCTGTCAGTTGGCCAGCCCTGGCTCAAGCCACCTCCAGGAGTGTGTCATTCACAGCTTCCTGACATGGGACTTCCCCAGTCTGGCTGTACTGGTGTCACCAGCCCTGTGTTGTCGAGGGTGGATTACCCATGCTGGGAATTAATTGGACTGTTGCTCCAGTGGCACCAGTTTGGCTCTGTGTGACTGGGGATCTGGAAGCACCGCCTGTGTGTCCGTGTCCCAGGTCAAGGCAGCCATGTGGGTGGGCATCAGTTTGGGGGTCTGATCACCCGCCTGGTGCAGACCTTTTTGCTCTTCGGAGGGTGCTTGCAGCATGACGTACCGCTGGTCTGTGTTACCTATGACTTTATCTAAAATGTTCCTTCCTCATATCTGATCCCTGAGCACCATGTGTTGACTGCACAGCTCCAGGGGTATTACTGTGGTAAAATCATGTCCCCACAGCCCCCTGGGGATGAGAGGTGGCACGGGCGAGAGCTTTTTGTAAGCGGAGATGTGAACACTTCTATCTTGCAACGTTTTGCATGTGTCAGAACTGGTTCTTGCTAATTCCAGCTGCTGATCTACAGTCCAAGATCTCTTTTTTTGCAAGAGTCTGAGAGCCTCAATTGGGGGGGGAGGGAAAAAAGAAAAGAACGTTTTTATAAAGAGCCTTGTAGGATGTAAGATGCACCGATGAATGGAGAGGGGGCGGAGGATTCTGGGGGGAATTTCCTCTGACCAAGCGATTCTTACTATGCATTTCAGTTTACCACCCACCCACTGCTGTGGGGTGTGAGTTACCTTTGCATGGAGATTGCAGAACGTTTTGAGTAGCAATGTCAGCTGTGTATTTGGGTGTAGATGGAAGGATCTGTGGAACCCCATGATTTAAAGACTCCTGGATGACCAGCTGGGTCTGTGCTTGGCCCTACAGAGCTCCTGCAAGTTTTAAAGCAATTAAGGTATGCAGACAGAAGCTAAAACAATTTGAAATCTCATCTGTTAAGGGAGCAGCTTGCATTTGAGGGGCAAACATCCAGAAGAAGCCCCTTTGCAATCCCCTACTCACTGGAGGACGAACACAGAGAGCAGAACTGTGCAGTGGAAGGCTGGAAATCTGCAGAGGTGTGACCTAAACTGAGGTCCATCAGGTACGACTGTCTGACGTTGCTGTATCTGGGTCTGGCCATGGGCAGATGCAGGGCAGAGGTGTGCATAAATCACTTCCACCTCAGCTTGGACCCCTCAGTACAAGAAGGACATTGAGGTGCTGGAGCGTGTCCAGAGAAGAGCAATGAGGCTGGTGAAGGGTCTGGAGAACAAGTCCTATGAGGAGCGGCTGAGGGAACTGGGATTATTTAGTCTGGAGAACAGGAGGCTGAGCGTGGACCTTCTCACTCTCTACAACTCCCTGACAGAAGGGTGTAGTGAGGCGGGTATTGGTCTCTTCTCCCAGGTAACCAGCGACAGGACGAGAGGCAATGGCCTCAAGTTGCATCAGGGGAGGTTGAGATCGGATATTAGGGGGCAGTGGTGGAGTCCCCATCCCTGGAGGGGTTCAAAAACCATGTAGATATGGCACTTCAGGACATGGTGGTGTTGGGGTGACGGTTGGACTTGATGGTCTTTGAGGTCTTTTACAACCTGAATGATTCTGTGATTCTATTAAACTCCTTGGAGCTCTCAGCTGTATTGCAAGGGATTCCTCTGAAGTGTTGTTCTTCCGGAAGATGCCAGGCATCAGGTGAGCTGCTCCTCTTGCATGCTGTTGGCTTGCAGTAGCTGCTTTGGGCACAGCAGCTGGCTGACTGTGGCATTTGGGAAGATCTTGGGTTGGACGAGGTCAGATCTGAATCACTAAAGCACGCATTTTGTTCCATGAAGGGTGGAGAATGTCAAGGGCACACGGCGCACGGGAGGATCAGCTATTAAACATCAAGGCAGCCATAACCTGTGGCAGCAACCAGCTCCCACCTGCATTTTTCTCCATAAACTGTCCTCACTTAATCCGCCCCTCATCATGCAAAGAAGGCACCTACATTGAAAAAGGCGGGGGGGTCTCTGTGTAAGATGGCAGTGGGGATGGGCTGCAGCTGCTAGAGCAGCTCACCAGTTCGTAGCCAGCTCCTAACCGGTGGCACCGGCTCCTGGAGAGAAAGAGCAGCCATGAGCCAGGTGCAGGGTGACTAAACAAATCTGCTGGACTCGAAGCGGCCGGAGCCCAAGTTGCCCACCCCGCGGTGCCAGGTTTTGCAGCTGCTTTTCCCTTCCTGGTGGAGGGGTTACCAGGGTCTGATTCCTTCGCGGCCTCCCTGGGGGAGCGTGCCCACCGCCTCTCCCTGCACCGCCAAGGAGCTGACAGCTTTTCTACCTAGTGTTTGTCTAACTGGGACCTCCAGTTCAACCAGATATTCACTACCAGCTGCTGGAGTTCTCTGTGCTGTATCTTGAAAGGATCCCAGTGAACGTCTGCTGCGCATGTAACGCTTTCCTAGCAGATTCGTTTACTGGCAATCAGGAGACGCAATGCACTGCCATTTTTTGTTTGTTTGGGAATGTTCACAGTGGTTTGCAAACCTCGACTTTGAAGTGCAGAAGTCCAGCACGGTGTTATGAACACTGAACCAGGAGCTAATTCTAATGGAGTTTCTCCAGTTTGGCTTTAAATAAGTACGTCAACAAGCCAAGATTTAGATGTTAAATTAAATATTAAGCTTCTTGACGCAGAGTGTAACTCGGTGTCTTACAGGAGTCTCTAACAAAGAGGACTGGAGGGACACTGGACAACAGCAAATTCTTTCAGACATCTGCTACCAACCCTATTTCTTGTCTCCAGATGGGTCTGATGTGGAAAAGTGCGGGGACAAGCTCCATTCCCTGGGCAGGACATGGGGAATCTGTGGTGCCATCAGGGCCATGGGTCCCAGCACAGCGCATCGAGGAGGTGTAGTGGATCCGAGTTCTGCCGGGGCTTTGCAGCAGGACACATCAACTTCTCCTGGGAAGGTGCCCCAGGCACTACCTGCCTGCTGATGGGTCTGTGGAGTTGTCACCCCACATGTGGTCCACAGGGGAGGACTGCCTGGCGCAGTCAGGGTGTTGTGCCTTCCCTCTGCAGTGTAGATGCATTAGTGCATGTGGGGCAGGGACAGGCTCGTGCCAGCGCGGAGCTCCCTTGAGCAAATGCCTCCTAGACAGATGCCCAGGAGAGAGGTGAGGAGAGCGTGGGTTTCACCGAGCGCAGCCGCGGGTGTCCAGCAGAAAAGATTTTTCATTAAGATTAAGAAAAGGAAACAGTCAGGGAATATGAAGGAAGGGCGCAGAGCCCAGCAGGGGCACGGAGCGGCTCCTCTCGGGGACACGGGGCAGTAGCGGGGCCTCCCTGCCTGGTGGCTGGGCAGCCATGCAGCAGCCACCGCTGAGCAGCCACCCCAAATTCCCTCTCCCCAATTTCCGCATGGTAAAAGGATCCTCCAGGAGAGCTGAATCCAGGTGCGACATTATCCTGTGATTCCTCATCTGCATTTAGATGGAAACACTTCACAAAAGGCAGGAGGTGTTAGGCAGAGGCTGGCCCTGCAGACCAGTCACGATGAGAGCGAGCGTGACTGCTCTGCAGCTGGAGGCCAGCTCCAGGGAGACGAGGTCCCCCGCTAACCCTGCTGGGATTCGGGAGCAAAGACGCCAAGGAGGGGAAGGTTGTGCCCCTGCTCAGCTCTGCGGGAGCCTGCCAGGCGTGCAGGTGGCTTGCGTGCAAGCTCCCTGCACGCGTGGTCCGGGACGCTCGGCTTTCTGCCCGCGCTGGTAGCGACATGGGACCGTGCGCCCTTCAGCAGCGTCTCGCCTGCCAGAGCCACCGGACGGTGCAAAGGTGACAGATCGGAGCAGGGCATGGAGGGGTTTGGTGCTTCTTCTGAAGCAGCTGACCCTGGCGTGCTCCAACCACTGAGCTGGTTTGCCCAGCTTGTAAACAACTTATTTTTTTTCCTCTGGGCTAATCTTGCTCTGTGGGGGCAGATAACATCACTGGAATTTTTCCAGTGTCCTTTGCAAGTGCCTCCTGCTTTGGACTTTGTCTGAGACGCACACGAATGAGACACGAGTTTCCTCAATTGCTTTCTCTTGTTTGCTTTCCTCTGGGCACGCTGTGCACCCCTTGTGCTGGCTGCTTCCTGCTCTGGTCCCCGCTCCCTGCCAGCACCTTGCTCTCCATCTCGGGGAAGGCGGCCGAGACGCGAGCCCGGCACAGCCTCGTGCCGCCACCGATGTCCCTGCGGGGCTGGGGCCGGGCTGCTGGCTGGGAGCAGGGCGGGCAGCGGGGTCTGCCCTCTCCTCGCTGGTGCCTGCAGAGCCGGCGTGGGACTCGGCGAGGTCCGGCTCAGCGTCCTGGCTCTTTGCCCTGCAACTTTCGCCTTGCTCTGCTGCACTTGTGCCAGTGCAGCCATTTGGGGTTTAGACCTGCACCACGGCAGGCACCGGCTGCACTTTAGCCTTGAAGGGCCAAAAGGCTTCTAGTCCTGAGGCAGAGCCAACGCCAACACAGCTGGCGTGGTACCTGACCCCCAGCCCACCCAGCTGCCTGTCCCCTCTCTGCCCACAGATCCCACTCATCACCCCCCGAGGCCTCGGGGATCTCCGTTGTGGGGTCTGGCAACAGAAAATCTGTGCTGCTTTGGAGAGAGCTGGCAGCCTGAGCCCTGCCCAGCCACGGACATGCAGCCTGAACCTGGCCCGGAGGGCTCGGGCTGCTGCCCCACGCCTGGCAGGAGCAGGCAGCCTGCCAGACCGGTTTGCCGGCGCAGCCTCTGACGCGGTGTGGGGCCGTGCACGTCACCAGATCCTGCCTCAGCTGCACGTGTGGCCGCTCACCTCCTCCCTGTGCTGTCACCCCTCCCCAGCACAGCCCCTGCCTTGCCACGGCCAAGGAAACCGAGGCACCGACCCTGTCCTTCTGCTGGCCACAGCCTGGGTCACCAGCCTGCACAGCCCTTGCTGGTGCTCTGTTGGTGTTTCCCGTTTCTATCCTTCTTTTCCACCTTGGAGTTTTCCAGGTTTCCTTATGGTGTCTGCGGTCCATTGACTGTGAGCCGTCACACCAAGCCAGCTCTTGTGTCAAAGGTATGGTCCATGCGCAACATCATGGGGCTCTGTTCTTGCATGGTCCCTTCAGTCCTGCCCAGGTACCCCAGCATGTCCTTCTTCCTGCTAAAGACAAGCCAAGCAGTAATCCCCTCTCATACGAGGAACCCACAGGTCTGCTTCAGGTTAAGAACCTGCTTTTGCCGTGGCCTGGCTCACACTGCTGCCTGGGCGTATGTTTCTCCCTGCATGGCCTCTCTGGATGTCTTGGTCACTGCAGTTGCCCTCAGGCTGGACCTGAACCACAGATGGACAGAGCAGTGCTGTGGTTTCTCTGGCAAGGAGCCTGTTGAGTTAGGTGTCATGGGTCAAGCCTACCTCCTCTCAGGTCCCTGTCCCTCTGCCAGTTCCTCCCAGGGTCTGGCGCATGGTGGTGGGATCAGTGGAGATGGGCAGCAGTGGGGCTCTCCCACCCCAGTGACTGCTCCTGAAAGGCACAGCGTCCTCCGGGGCATGGAGTCAGAGAGGTTTTGGGTTATTTCTTCTTATCTCTTGGCGCCTGCGTTGCTGCTGTCTTGAGGCAGATTAGCTGGTGGCGGTTTCTCTGGTCTGCTGAAGTTGCCTCATGCAACTGTCTTGCATTTGGAAGTGTAGGGTAGTCAGGGCCGTGGTGGTGAGTCTTCGGGGGGAGGGGGGCTGTAGTGTGGTGTTTCTTGCATTATCATCAGAAATAGCTGTTGCTGTTTATCTGCCTTCTCTTTCCTTCGTGTTATGCAACCTCCTTTTCGAATGGCAGGGGTTGTTTTCCCTGGGTCGGTGTAGCAACCGTGCTCTTCCTGGTATTTCCAGACCTCCTGGCTATGACGGTGCTTCCCCAACCTCACTCCTGCCCCTCTCACTCCCCTGACTGCGTTAGGATGCCCGCGTGCTTTTCCACTGTCTGCAGTCCGAGAGCTGAGCAGGGACTACGGCGAAGCCTCGGGACGCTGCGAGCTTGCGGGCGGGCTGGGTGCCCGGCGGCTCGCGTGGTCAGGGGAGGAATGCGGTGGGTGACTCAGGGCAACCGAAAGTTTTGTCCTGGGAGAGCTGCCTGGGATCCAGGTCACCGCGACCTGTTTGTCAGGTTCCTATTTTTGTTGTTCATCAGCTCAGTATTCCTGAAAACAAATCGTGGTGTTGTCAGCTAATTGGCAGCGCATGGTGTGGGAGCGTGGAGGGTGTCCTCTGCCAAGTGCCTGCTTGCGTGGCCGGATTTTGGCTCTGCCGTGACCACGGGCGGTTGTGCCGGTCCCGTGGCTGCCTCCACCTTGGCTGCTCCTCTCGGCCGCGCTGCTGCCAACAGCCCCTGGTCCTGCCTGGGGACCTGCTGCCCACCAGCCTCCTCCAAAGCCAGGGCAGAGGAGCGTCGGGCTCTGCAACGCGTGGCCGCAGCTTTGTGCGCGGAGGGTGGTGCACAGCGGCTGCGGGCTGAGCTTCCAGCAGGCAGGGGAGCTTCGCTGGGCTTTGGAGAACAGCTTTTGTCCTCCAGCTGGCATCAGGGTGAGCTCTGCTGGACCCCGGCTCGGGCGGGGGCTGATGGTGGTCTCTGAGTCCTCGCTGGGCTGGGGTGGGACAGGAGAGGGCTGTGCGGGTGAGTCACTGCTGCGTGAGGGATGAGAAACTGCTGCTGAGAGGGAGAAGGGAAGGAGCTGACAGCAGGCTGCTGCGAGGGCCCTCGACACAGCCCGAACCACCTCGGGAGGCTGCAGGCACTGCTGGGGAGAAGCCATTGCTGTTTCCCTGGTCTGCAACAGCTTCTTCCTGGAGCTGGACGGGATGCTTCTACTCAGACCAAGCTTCAGCAGAAAAACCTGGTAGATACACTAGGGAGTTCACTGATAAGTGTTTTTTAATTAATGGAGAAACTTCTAAATGAAAATGTTTGTTTTATTTTAAGGAAATAAAGAAACTATTTTTCTTGCATCATCCATTCTTCTTTCCATCGTGGTAAAAGCTTACAGGGAGCAATCCCTCCTTCTGATCTCAGAGACAAAGCAGAAAACACTTGTTGCTATCTGTGGTGAAAGAAACAGAGCTGTGCATGTCTCACTGAGCAGCCGTCCTGCTGCTGCCCGCCTGGATTTTGGACGTCTTGTCGTGTCACCAGGGTGGCAATGTCAGAGGGCTCCAGCAGCACTGCTGGCCTGGTGCAGCAGACGTGTGCCAGATGCCCGGAGGTTGGCCAAAGCAGCGGGGCTTGTGGCCAGAGAAAGCCCAGCTGTCATGTGGACACGTTTTCTTCTTACATGAAGGAACAGTCTGGATGCTGAAGTGAGTTATCAGTTTATTGGGAGTAACCTGAAAACATGTGCTACCCAAAAATGCGCGTTCCTGGCCAGCATCCAGTGAAATCCACGGGAGCTACTGGCACATGTGACGTTAGGAAAACAGCTCGTGTTGCTGCTGCCATTGTCAGGATTAAAACGCAGTTGCCCTTTTTGGGAACGCTGATTGCTGAAGGCATCTGTTGTGTAAGGGACAAGCTGGTGAAAGCAGTGGAGTGCCAGGCGGGCAGAGAAACCATCCTGCAGCCTGCCACGGGCCACGCTGTGTGCTTCTGAAAGGCGATTTTTGTTCTTTGCTCTGCTTTGTGTTCCTCCTGCCTGGGCTCCAGGGAAGGCAGAGTTAGGATAGTCAGTGCTAGTGGGTACGAGATGGGATACAGCAGAGGTGGGAGCAGCCGGTGGTCAGCCCAAACCTGGGCAAGGAAGTCCCTGGCTTGATGCAGAATGCAGGACTTGGAATCACGGGATGGGCTTGAGAAGAGGAAAATGAGAGCCAGGCTTTGTGGCAAACCTCCGGCCTGGGAGACCAATTTGGCCATAGGCTGTCATCCCTCTGGGGAGCCGTGGGTGTTCTTCACCCAGGAGCTGAAACAATGCTCAGGGAGGTGTTTGGTGGCAGGTGAGCCTGCAGCAGGGCCTGGAGGACCGAAGGCATTCCTCCTTCCCCTCCCTTCTCCACTTGCCCCATGGCCTGGGCAGGGTTGTCTCAAAGGATGCTCCTGTGTATCTCAATGGAGAAGTGGCTGAAGCCAGACCCTGAGGTTCTCCTGTCACCGCGGTCTCTCTGATGCTGCCCAGTGGAGACACGAGACGGCACCAGTCACATGCTGGCACCCCTCAGAGGTCTCAATTCCTGACACCAACACCCAAGTGCCACCAGTTCTGGTCTCAGCAAGGGCTGAGCTGGGCACTGCAGCTGAGAGCCTGAAATGGGTTTAGGGAAAAGCTCAGGGTCTGAAATGAGAAAATCCATTTTAGAAAATGACAGCCCCTGGGAGACACGAGTGCAAGGCTGGGTGACAGCTCTGCGTGGAGTTACAGACCTCTCACCTTGGACAGAGGTGGAGGTCTTGGGTGCGACCTGGGCTGCCGCTACTCTACCTGTGTCCCCATATAGGTGACCATGGCTTGATCATGCTGCGCTTTCCAGCAGCACTGTGAAGGCATTCCCATGTCTTGCGGTGAGGTGACTGTGTTAGTGTTGTCCTGAGAAAACAACCCATGGGGTTGTGCTCCATGACTGCATTTTTGCAGGCAGCTGATTGCCTTCTTGCTGGGAGAGTTACCTGCTGTTTTAGGGACTTCCAGCAGCACACACAGGGGTCCATCCACTGCTGGACCTGGCACTGGATAAGCAGGGAGGAAGGGCGTTGGGATGGGAAGCAAGATCTCCTTCTTGCTATGGATATGTGGCATCAATTTGGCCCACTGTATCTCCATGAAATGAACCCTCAACCTTGGAGAGCAATTTGGACCAGCTCTCAAGCCCCCACCCTGGTTGCACTGCAGACGACTTCCAGCTGTGCCTTGGCCACAAGAGTCCCAGTTCAAAGGTCCAAAGGGCCCTGCCCTGGGACTTCAGGAGCTGAGCTGGCCCAGCACTGAGCAAAGAGAAGCACCAGGCTGGTGGGACCGGGACGAGAAGAAACACGCAGGAGCCACATTGCATCAGGGCAGTGCAGCCTTGGCAGTCTCTGGGACCTCCTCTGGGCATTTTCAGCTGGAGTTTGTCAGGTAAAAGAATGGTGGGTTTGGACTTGAGATGTCTGGTGAGGTCCAGCATGGATGTGGGGCCTCCATGGTAGCCCATGGGGGCAGAGAGCTGCTGTTGATCTCCCCACGTGAAGAGCTGATCCAAAGTACATGGATTTCCCCAGCACTCCCAGTTAAGATCTGCTTTCCCAGAGTTGTATGAGCAATGCAGTTTCCTTCTCAAGGTGTAGGGAGCAGGTGACACTCCTAGCACACAAACTTTCCAGGCACTCCCGGAATGATCACCATTCACCGTAGACAGCATGAGAGACGCACGTGTTTCACGGTTTCATCTAGATGTCGGTGTGTGTTTCACAGTCTCCGTTTTATGGCCACTGGGGAATGCTTTTAAGGTTTTGGCTGGGTGACCCAGTGTCACCGCTCAGGAATGTGGCAGGTGCTGCCAGTGTTTTGGATGGGTCTGTGCAGCATTTGGGTCCCTGAGGTTTGGGTGTGTAGGGGTCCATGGTGGGCCAGCTGGGACGGGTGATGCTGGGGGAAGCGGAGGGCAATGCAGGCGAGGGGTCCACGCACAGGTTGCCTTTCTGGTGGCTGAATGCTTGTGCTGGTCTCTCAGGGCTGGGCTGGCAACGGGCACCCACTCTGCTGCTCTCCCCAGGGCCGCTGCCTCAGGATGCTCTACCTGGGACCTGGTAAAGTCTGTGGCTGCACCCTGGAGGGCTCTGGCCAGAGCACTGCGTTAAAACAAAGTTGCTCCGAACCCTTCAGATCAAGGCCTGATCCACTGCAAAGGTCTGCACTGCTCACAGGGGCTGCCCACGCTCGCTGTCACCGCAGCACTGGAAGCACAGGTCTCAGAGGTGGCCTCTGCAGTGGCAGCCTGTTGCAAGCTCTTAAGTCATTCAGTTCAACAAACCTTGCTGTGGCATCACTGCCTTATCCTTCTCCTTGGTGGGTCCTGTCCTTGGGTCAGAAGGTCCTCTGTCCTCATCGGCTCTGTGCTGCAGGGTATGAACATCTCCAGGACCTGAAGGGTCCCAGCTCTCTCGGCCTCTCCTCATACAAAAGATGCTCCAGCCCCTTCAGTCCTGTGGCCCTGCACTGGACTTGCTCCAGTAAGTCCATGTCTTGTATTGCAGTTTCTGCAATACACAGGTGCCCCATGTGCTGTCCATCTGCCTGCCCCTCCTTGCGGCATCCATCTGCTCTGGTGGGGTCTGCACTGCCCAAGAGGTGTGGGGCACGTCAGTGTTTGGTGTGGCCCTGGGCTGTGCCTGACAAAGGGAATGTGTCGTGTGCCTGGGACGATGGGGTTCCCCCAAGGCCAGGACAAAGCATGCCGGTAGGTGGGAAGGTCCACTGGAGATGACCTCAACTGCTGCAACTGCGGTGTTTGGTCTGTGCAATGTGTGAGCAACACATTACACATGGAAATGGGGGAAGGGAAGAGAGGTGGCCCTCCCCCACTGGCTACTTTTGTGGGGTTAAAAGTACCACCAAGTTTCGAAGCGGGTGACAACAAGGAGCAGGAAGGGGAGATGTGAGGGGTTATAAATATCTGACTTTCGAGGGGCAAAGCAATGATATACTGGTTTCCATGAACAGGCCCTTGGAGTGTGACACCCTCTTCCCTCTCTCACGTGGTTGTGCTCCAGATAACAGAAACCACTGCTGATTTCCTGAACTCGCTATCTTTGTCATAAAAACCCCAAACAGCAGCAGTTTATAAATAAGGCTTAGAAAAAAGAGCTGCTGTTCTGAGAAGCAATGAAACCGGCAGCTTTCCCAGCTCAACACTTCAGTTCTGGTACTCAACACACTCAAGCCACCCCAGAAAGAAACCTTGAAACCTTTTGCAAAGAGGAAAGGAGGGTGGGACTGGGCTGCGAAGGAGGCAGTGGAAGTGCCCTGCAGAGAGACGGGGTCCTGGGTGCCAGGGGCTGCCTGCCTGCCCCGCTTCTGCTGGCTCCGTGCTGCGCTTCCCTCTTCCTCCCAAGCTTCACCAAAGAACCTACCTGCGTCCTGGGAGAAGCCCACAGACACAGCTACCCGCTAGACTTGCTGCTCCAGAAAGCACAGCACTTCTCATTCGCTCTGCTTTTGCAACCTGTGACATTTCAGGGCTCTAGGCTTATACACTAGTTCCAATGGAGAGTACTCCACCTGGCACCATGTGGTGGCCAGATGCTGAGGACCATCAGCAAGACAGCAGGAGCTGAAATGAGTGCAGGGATGTCTGCTAAATGTTTTCTTAGAGTTCACCGTGCCTCTGGCCACAGGGTCCACCCTGTACTGGGACTTCTGGGTACTGCTGCACCTTCCCTGAGGTGGGGTATGAACCTGTGTCTAACGGGGTAGACGAGCCAGCACTGCAGTGCTGAAACCCCACAAATGTTCATGGTGAAGATCTAATGGGGTGGATGTGAAGAGGGAAGCCCTAGGGGAGGGTTTTCCTGAAGCCCCAGCACTTCAGGAAAGATGTGGAGCAACTGGAGAGTGCTTTGAGATGAGCAATCACCAGCAGAGCCCTGGTAGCTGGAGGTACGGGACAGTTTATCCTGGAGAGAGGACAACAGAGGCAGGCAGGAGAACAGTCTTCTAATTCCCAGAGAACCACTGTGAAGGTGAAGGACAGATCTTTCTGCAATATTCATGGTGCCCAGCAGCTGACCAAGGGGCTTCAGCTGTGGGAAGGAGGATTTCCCTTACCCAGGGAAGATCTTCCTGCCTGGAGACAGCTCTTCAACTTGTAAGAACTTTAAAATAGGACAATGCAAGGATAGCTGAGCTATCTGGGGTTGGAGGGCAGACCTGTCTTCACCCCAGGTCCCTTATAGTCCCAAGGTGATGCCAAGTCCAGTCTATGGGCTTCTGTGGTCCAAGAAGACTGTAGGGTCACTTGGGTCAGGGTCTGCTGAGTTTCCAGAGTGGAGCATCTGCCCTTTGCTACTCATTGTGTGGAAGTTTTATAGTTCAGGCCAAGAAAGGACCAAAACCAAGCTGCCTGCTGCCGTATGGGGCCCTAGGCATCCTGAAGGAGCTTCCTCCAGGGCAGAAAAAATGACTGTGCAGATAGCTGTGTGGCCCAGGACTTGTCAGTGTTTGCATTTAGAGAAGGCCATGTATCTTGGTGGTTCTTGCTGTCAGGGCTTCACCCTGCTGCACCTTGGTAGGGGCTGTCTGGCTTATGGACCTTCCCACAGCCAGAGCTTTGGGTTTTCACAGGGCAAGACCTCGGGTGCAGAGGCTTTTGCTGAAAGCACGTTCAGACCTAGGCAGGCCCGGACACAGTTTTACGCTGGAGTCTTCCAAGCTCAGAGTGTAACAGGGAAGCAGAGCCATCTCTTCTGGAAAGCCGCTGCACCCCCATCCCACCGTCCCACCCCCAGTCTCCAGAGGGGAGTGAAGCCTGGCAGAGCCCCACCTCGCAGCAAAACAGCCCCTGCTCTTGGTGCAAGAGCGGATGATTTCCGAAATGTCACCAGCTCTGGCTGTGCAATCTTTGGGCTTTTGCAAGCTACAGTATTGACAGAACAAGCAGTTAAACAAATACTGTCTTCTGCTGTAACGTTTGTTATTGTGGGCCACAAACCACAAGCAGCTTGGCCTGGCTCCAGGAGAGAGACCTGCGTAAATATTCCCATGTTAGCAGTTATCTTGAAGATGCAGCCTCAGCTTGGGTCTTTCCCAGAGAGGATGGAGAGATAATGGTTTACAGGCAAAGGCAGATCATCTCAGCACGCTGCCAGCAGAAGCTGGGGCCGTGGAAATCTGCTCCCTGGGCTCCAGGGCTGCATCTTCTGCAGCTCCCAGACCCAAGAAGGATTTTTCAGACAACATCTATGCATGCACCTAGGCACATATGCACGGAGAGAGGGGCAGCAGGCTAAAGCAGGGTGTACGGTGTATTTGTTGGCAGCCCCTGTGGGCTCAGCTTTGAGGAATGACACTAGAAAAATGGCAAAAACCATGCCAGTTTTGAATTCCGTCACATCGAAAACCTTTCCCATGTTTCCTACTGGGGTATTAGAACTGTCAGCTCACTGCAGCCAAGATGATGGGTTCTGCTAATCCACAAAATGTGGTAAATAGGGAGCTGTAGCAGAGATTTCATATATACTTCATATATTGTGCCTACAAAGTAAAACACTATTTAGTGTAGTCCTTGTTCGTTGCCTTGTTGATGCCCCCGACACTACAGATGGGATGGGATGGGATGGGATGGGATGGGATGGGATG
>Ga0065711_1040740_pt1 | contig 16715 bp, 9 predicted proteins | sample Hoacrofraction12_FD_59098 | JGI IMG/M metagenome (GOLD analysis project Ga0065711, IMG submission 59098) | Hoatzin crop microbial communities from Cojedes, Venezuela - Epithelial fraction 12 v2 (version 2) | ecosystem: Host-associated > Birds > Digestive system > Esophagus > Crop | place... | reverse complement strand
CTCCAGAGAAGGAGACTCCACAACCTCCCTGGGCAGCCTGTTCCAGTGCTCCGTCACCCTCAGAGTGAAGAAGTTCTTCCTCATGTTCAGACGGAACTTCCTATGCTTCAGTTTGTGCCCATTGCCCCTTATCCTGTCGCTGGGCAGAACCAACATGTCAAATGCTGAGGGTACACTGAGGTGTTCTTCAATACTGGATGTGATCTAGAGTTTCATTTGCATTGAGCTGAATACGCATAGAAGAAGGATGTTTAGGATTCTCAAATGCTGCCAGTTACCTAAACAACAAAAGGAGCTCGAGGTATTCAGTCATCTCAGGAGAGGAAGTTATGCAAGGGCAGCATAATTAAAAAGTAGTCCTGCAGAGAAGACTAGAAAATATTTTAAGAAGATCCTAAAATGCTCCTTTGAATTAACTCTGTTAAATCAGTCTCAGTATGTAGTAACCAGAGGCTTTGAGCTGAGAAAACAAATCAATTACAAGACTATCATAACGTTTGTGGTGAAGTATGCATTCACAGGAGAGAAGAACTTCAAAGAGAGTTAGTCACCACCTTCAAGTTGTGTTAATTTGCTTAGTTGACTTGTAACTGTGTTTGTTCCTCAAATGTCTGTCTGTTCTCACATGAATGTTCACATAGACTGTGAGAGTACATCACAGTGAAGAAATTGTTGTTGACCACAACAAAAGACCAAGAAGTCAAGCTTAGCATGAGACCAAATGCTGGCCACGTGCTCTGTCTCTTCTATGACAGAGCTTACTTATGTGAGGGACAGTTGCATTCTCATTTTGTGATTGGATTTTGTATCTCCTATTCTTTGAGCTTCTATGAATTAAGTCTTTGGAAGGAAAAAAAGTAACTTTACATTTATCTGTATACCTAGTTTCTCTCTACTGACTGCCCTTTTCAAGAGGCTGCTTTAGTCACTGTGGCAGCTCCCTAGGCTGCTGGCTTTTAGGCCTGCCTGCTGTGTTGTTCAGCATGCAAACATTCTCATGGCTTCACCTGCTCTGGAGACAGCTGAACAATGAAGCTATTGCTGTTAGAGGCTCCAAACCAACTGTTTCTGAGAAGCCAGGAAAAACTTCAAGGTTGCTGTTACCAAGAGCTGTTGTTCTTGATCCTAGGCTCATTATTCCAAGACCTATGCCAGTAAGCATGAATGTGTCTCAGAGGATTGTGATGCCTCTGGTGCTTTCTCCTCTGCAGCATCTCAGACAGACAACTGTGATTTCCACAGGTTTGGTGTTAGCACCAGTCAACTCTCGTCAGGCCATGTAGCTCAGCATTGAACATCTCATCACTGAAGCTGCCTTCTGACTTAGTTCAGTGTTGAAATCTGCACTACTAAACTTCATGAAAGGTATGATATTCAGGTAGTTGCTAGCTCCAATTCCACTTAAAACAGTATGAAGTAAAATTAGTACCCTGCAGATCCAAGCCCTCAGTGGATGAGTTTGTCTCTGCTTCATCTGTCTCTTTGGAAAGATTCCAGGATGCTCTCTCCATTAACATCTCCGTCACAGATCTTGTAGAAGGAGGCAATATATTGAGCCATTTCCAAGAGATGAAAAAGGGACATCTTCTTTACAGCAACAGATGATCTGTTCTCAGTGTCCTGTGTTCTTCAGGACCCCTATAGGCCTTTCATGTCTGAGTCTCACTGGGTTGCACATGTCTTTCAAATAAAGTTCTTTAAAATGATCCTATTGTTTCAAGGTTTCTCTCAGAGGAATTGGAGTACATGGTTGCCTTTCGTACGTCTACTTTTTCATCACTAGAAGGCAAGGAGTACTTCAGGAAGACCTCTTTTAATAATGATGCCTCTCAAAATCTATGTGGCACTCCTCATCAGGTGCTTTCCACATTTAATCTGCCTCCTAAGATATGATTTAAGAACTTACCAAAGGATAAGTTGCAAAGATAAGTAATCGTGGATAACTTGGGAGAGGTATCATAACATTTTTAATAACATCCACACAACGGCATTAGAAAAACTCACCTGTTTACAGAGTGCTGTAAGCACACTGAAGTCATTTGGCATAATCTCACTTTCCCCGGAAAATGGAGTAGAAAGTACTGCTAGGTCACAGCCAAGGAAGAAATCTTGGATGGTAAAATTTAAGGAATGACCCCTACAGTGGGGACACCTGAATGATGTTACGGTTCATCTGACCCTGTGGCAAGCAGCTTCTGAGGGAGTAGTCTGCTCTCCTACCCCAACACCGTGTTCTCACTTCTTTACTTTGCGTTGGATCAAGTGATTGTATCCCTAGAAGGTGAGTTGATATGTCTTGTTGATCCATCAGAAAACTTTCCTTCTATTTTTCTTGTTGGCAGAGTTAGTTTTCCACAGGATGAGCCAACTGAACTAACTCACGGTATAGTTGCATAATTCACTAAATCTGACACAAGGCAGAGACACAAGAATCCTTGACAAAATAATGCAGAGAAACTGAATTGTTTTGGCTATAAAATCTGTTCAAAGGCTAATATCCCAAGTGAGGTAGCTGGTGCTCAAGGTCTCAGACTTTAAATCTGACTTTCTCCTAGAGGCCCTTTAAAAAACATGAATTTGTAAAATAAATGTTATTAATATTGTATGCAAATAGTGTGACTCATAATAAAGCACGATCTGTTGACTATGCAACACATTGTTATATAATGAACATTTTACTCTTCATATGTATGAATGTTATTGCCAGTGCTCACCAGGATGCGTCTCGCTTTCTTACTGGCTTAGATACCCATTGGTTTGGGGGTTTTTTTGCACGCTTGTTTTCTCCTAGTCATGCGCACCGACTGTATCACATATCAGCTCTGTGTTGAACCAGAATCTTAAACTGTTTTTTACATGTCTATTAGTATTTACCTGAACTAAATTATGAAAGGAAATAATTCTGATGCTTTTCTGATTCAACTGTGTATTATATAGTCTCTTATGGTGGTGCTAGTTACTAAAAAATTAGAATATAACTTCATTACAAGGAAAGAGTCTTTGCATTTTTAGACCTCACTTTAGAAGCTGAAGGCTTTGAATGTGCTGCAGCTGTTCTATTATCTTATGAATCACATGCTAGATTGCTGAAAATGAAATGAAGTAAAGCAATTTGCTCTTTCCAGTCAACAAGAAATTAAATGAAGTCGGATGGCCCTACCTATAAATATTCCTGTGCTTGTCCTTTGAATGAAACAAAGTAAAACCAAAACCCAAATTTCCTTCTGCTTGGCTTGTCATGTGTTTTAGGGCTACAGTGCCTTGTAGCCATATACTGTGTTATAGCATTTGAAAGGTTTTTTTCACATGTACTTTAAAGATTTAGCAGCAGAAACATATATTCTTCCTCTATTGCATATAAGGAGAGATGGGTATTTGCTGTAGATAGATATGCATTTCTGGAAACATTGGAAACAATTCTTGATCTGAAAAGCCTGTAAAAATACCAAATTTGTCCTTCATTTTTTACTTTCTGCCAGACTACAAGGTGATCTCTGGGAACGTTGTGTTTTCTCTGAGCTGATCTCAAGGAACTTTGCTCATGCTCTGAACTGGAGTGAGAATTGTGTGGGCAGCAGCGTCTAAATCAAATCATTTTGAAAATATCTTTGGTTGTGTCTCTAGGAAATTATTCTCATCAGCCACAGGAGAATAGCAATTAAAATATAGCAGGACACTGCCCTCACAAGTTGTCTTTTTCCAAGTGATGTCAGTGGTGGTCAGTGCAGTAAAAGCAGTAAAAAAAGTGAAAGCTCTTTTTCTTCCTTTAGTTTGGAAATCTGACAAGGACAGGGTATGCTCCTGCCCATTAGTGTCATGTCATGTTCCACAGATGGAAAAAGACACCCTCGTGTTCAAATATGTTCTTTCTCTGTGTACACCAGAGGGTGTCCCCCGTTTGTTTCCTTTCTGTATCTCAAAATACTTTCTCTGTGCCTCACTCAGTAATGCCTGCTGAGTAATATGCATGCTACTTTATTTCCTCCCTGTTGTGTCCTACTGAATTGTCTGTTGCTTAAATTATCTGTGCCCCCATGGAATATCCACAGCATGTGCTCCATGAGAAGGGCTTGTTCTTCTTCTTGACTCTGCTAGGAGATCTGTACTTTTCCTGAGGGATTCCTATGGTGCCTTTCTTCTTTGGTGATGTAGCCACCATGCGAGTCACAGAAGGAAGAGAGCTAAATTGTAGCACGTGGTAAGGGCAAGTATAAGTACAAGGAAGAAATCCAGGGATTGTTTTGAAGTTTGCTTGAAATGTTTGGTTTAGACTTGGGAGAACCAAAAAGTAGGAAAAATACATAATATGAAAGTGGGATCGTATTTTCAGAGTGTTACGAAGAAATACTAATGGAAGAAGGGAAGAACATGGACCATGCAGATGCTGGATAAGAGGAAAGGGATGTTCAGAAAAGACACAGAGGGAGATTGAAATAGCTTTAGTGATAGGCACAGCAATTGTAGCACAGAGAAATAATGGTAGTTGGGGGCAGTAAAGGATTGCATAACAAAGGAAAGTAAGAAGAAAAGGAAATATGGTTAGAGTGGAGAAAGATTCCTAACAAGATAGACATGAAAAAGAAAAAACTAAATAGAATGTGCAGGAAATTAAACACAATTTTTTTTCCCACATTGTATGTAATAATAGTTTAATGAACAGCTCAACTATAATGGTTCTTAAGAAAAAAAGGATTGTGGTGAGTTGATTTGGAATGCATGGATACACACAAAGACAGTAAGAGCAGTGGCAATATTTGTAGGAGATGTGGAGCAGCTGTTCTGTATTGTCCAATTTTAATTTCTATTCTAAACACATTCTTCTGCATGCCTGGGGATCAAGTTTCTCCTTGATAAAGTTGCATTTAAGGTCAAACCAAAGGTGGAATGAGTACAGTCGTCTTATCCAAAACTTCATTGCGAATGCTTTTGTTGAAGGTCCCTTGAAAAAAGGGGACCAGAAAAAAGTCAAGGCAGAGAAAGGACATAGCATGCAAGAGGAACAGGACAATAGCAGATGCAGTACGTCATTATGTGCATGCAATGCTGTCATGCTGTAATGCCCTTTTTAGGAGGAAGCAAGTGAGAGTGTGTTGTTTGTTCCACACTTGTTTTTTTCCATGTGGCCATGGATGGATTATGTCAGCAGCTAAATGTCTGGTTCTACTGAGAACTTATCCTTTGGCCAGGCTTTTAATTAAACCAAATATATTAATTAAGATCTGTACATCATAAATGCGTAAATTGTTAGAATTTTAAAATAAAGTTACTGGATATTAAATGTTCCCAATGACTATAAAAAGAATGCACAGCAAAGCATTAAAACCACTTTTCACTGCCGTATAGAAGGTCAATGCACTGTAGTAGCCTAACATAGCATTTTCTTTTGCTGCTCTGATAGCTCCTCCATGTCTGCTGGCATCAGACATACAAATCAAAATACTGTGAGAAGTCATCTTGCTATACCAGGATTAGGCAGACTCAGCTGTGTTACCAGCTTCAAGATTGCTCTGTGCTATGTGTAGGTAGCCATTGGATGGATGGTGAACAGCAAGCTCACTGCTTTAACAGCTGAGTGTTCAGAAATGGGTAACAATGTTTTCTGGTTTTTTTCTAGATTTTTAAGGAAATTAATTGTCAGAAGTAGGTAAAGGGTCAGGCTTTTTTGGTCACAACATGAGGTACTTAAGGACAAGTTATTTATTAATAAATCCGTTAAGCCTGGTGTGGCAAAACATCCTGTTCATGCTGGTGCCAGATATTGCTACTAAAAAGAGATGGGAAATGTTATCCTGTGATGTACTTTTGATCTTAATACTTAAAGGGAACATTTATAAATTTAACTCGGTAACAGTTTCAGTTCTGTTGAAGTGAATGGCAAAACTTCCTTCAAATCTTCATAGTTTTCACTGTCATATTTCTCAAATCTATCTTCTGTAGCTTTGCTTATGAGTTTTAAAATTATTTTCAATGCATGTATGTAAGTATAAAATGTTCAAATTTTTCACGTACCTCTCCTTTAAATCTCAAATCCATTTCCAGTTATTCACAGTGATTCTTTTTTCTTTTCTCTATTCTCTTGGCTGCTTGTCTGTGTGAGGAAGACCTGTGGCGATTATTTCCTGGGGAAGTCTGCCTTGGGCCATAGGATTCTGAGACTGTGGTTTTCATCTATTCAATTCTCACTTAAAACCAGAAGGAACAGGGTTTAATTGTGGAGTAGGACTTTACTGGACTGCTTTTTTGTTTCTACATTAAAATTAAAGATACAATCTTTAAGGTGTATGTAGGTTATATCTGATTTTACAGATATTTTACAGATGATTTTACATTAAATTATAGTCACAAATTATAGGATACGTGAGTATTTTTTTAGGCTTTTCTAGAAAGTGACAGATTCAGAATTTGCTGCTTTCTAGTGATTTTATGAAGCTTCATATGTTGATAGTATTTCCTTCCATCTGATATTTTGTGTAGCTGCTTCATTGCTCAGCTGTAGGTACCTATCAGGCCTGAAGCTTCATTCCAGTTAAGTCCTTGGATTTGGAACAGCTATGTATCTTCCGTTGCATTTTCAGTGTTGGATTGAACAAGAAAAGAAGGTGTTGAGATGAAAGTCTATTCTCAAATAAATTCTTTCAAGCAAAAGTATAATATGGCATACGTTAACGTACATTTATATATTTTAAACATTGATCTGTCAAAGTTTTCACTAATTTGGAATGTCTGTATGATGTAGTTTTGTCTGCGGTCAACCCAAAGTCTTTGCTTGAGAGAAACTGTTAAAAGATGTCAACTACCAGTGTAAGTAGCCTTGCTGCTCTCGTAAAATTACTCCTTAGCCTACAGGGTTGTTTTCTGGGTTTTCTTCTTTTTTTTTTTCTTTTTTTTTTCTTTAATTTTTACTTCTGAGACATACTGATATGAAACACCATCCGTGTCTTTTTCAAGGCTTTTAGCACATTTCTTTTGTAAAATCTTAAGGTACAGGCAGGAACTGTTAGTCCATTTATGAGTGCAACTGTTCAAGGTATCAGGTCTTTCAGAATCTGCTTCTGGTGAAGCTTTTCCATGAAATGTTGCTTGAATGATTAAAACAATAATTACAGTATTTAAAAATGACAGTGTGCATTTTCAGGGAAAAGATGCAAAATTATGGTTCAGAGTTGATTATTTTATAATAGCCTCTAATTACATTATTGTTTGCAAAAACAGGGCAGTGTTTATACTTGCAGCAATTTGAAAACTGAAATTTTCCTACGTAATAGCTTTGTTGGAGTAAGACAAAACTGACCCCAGCAAAGCGTCTAGCCTGGGGTAACTCCAGCGTAGTGCCTTTGAGTAAGAGTGACAAGGAGGGAGGGTGTGTTCAGCTGCAGGCTGAGGCATGTTAAGGTTTGTTTGGAATTCAGAGTTCTCCTTTCAGCAATACTCAGTGTGTAGTTAAGGTAGGAGCACGTTCATCCCGGTCAATTTGAGAATTACTGTAATTTTCTTTTACCATGCCTGGTAAATTGCTTTACAGTACAAAAATAATGTAACACAATGCCTTTCTCAGTTCCCGGAAGACTTTCAGTCTCTGAAAGACATGACTGACTGGCACTGAATAAATCCCATGATATTGCTAAAAGGACAGAAAGCTAAAAAATACTAACTTGTCTCTCCTCCCGGTATCATATGAATTCTCTTTCTTCTTGTTAAATTTGACTAACACAATAATGCTATTAAGAGCCTGTCTGAGAAGCATTTATGTGTTTGGAGGATAATGTTTCTGTATACTGGCCTTATAGATTAAGAATTTTCTTCCTCTTGTAACCCCTTCTCTGTCGTCTCTTCCAGGACTGTTAAAATTCAGCTGCATGTTCACGTACAAGGTCTGTGCTGTCCTGTGTGTTGTCCGAGAGGAGCTGTTTGGCAGTAACTTGTTGGTGGGTTTTTTGATAAACCATAAAATCCTATACACACAAAAAATGGCAGGTAGCAGGATGAATAGAAGTGATATAAGGTTTCTTGGATAGAAAGTCTTGAGAGATTTTAATCACCAGTATAACACACGTGTCCAAGTATGGTATGATGAAGGGACTGTGTCAGCGTCCTTGTATCTTCCATAGTTCCTGTTGTTTCTGTGCAAGTATAAAAGATAGCTGCAATATAACCAAAGATAGTGCAGGATGATTAAATGATGACCCTGTCTTCACTCTGTATAGATACAATACTTATTATTATGCATTACTGAAATATTATCATCTTTGAATCCCAGCAAAATACAGAACATGGAACAGCTGTTGAGTATCTGAAGGACTTCTCTTTACTCCCTGCTGTGGTCTGGTCAAATGCCCAGAGAGACATTGTTCTTAGCAGAGAATATTAGACAAAATATTCCAGAAGAGTGAGTTTCTGTTCAACATGTCTTTCTCTCAGGCTTCTGTTTGCTGTGGGAAATCATCTTGACCTTTATTAACCCAAACATTTGGTCTATAATTTTCCGTAAGGCGTAATAAAATTGAATATGAACCTATTGATACTAATATTGGATGAAATATCAGCATATTTTGACTGCTGCCAAATAATTTCTGGAGGATTTAGTGGCTTACAGATGAGTGAAATGATGGAACCGAACTGTTAACTTCTCTCATTAGAAGTCTGATTAGCAAGCTGTACAATGACTGGGGTTCATCACTGACTGGAAAAACTTCACATAGCTTCTTCAAAAATAGTTGGGAATACCTACAAAATCATAGGACCAAATTCTTTTCTGAACATTGAGGTGTTTTTAAATATGTATAACATGATACTACACAAGAAAATTTCCTAATCTTCTAATCTGGGCATTAGCTTTAAGAAAGGATCCTGTGGAAGCAAGGATAAATTTTTTATGAGCTTGCTTTAAGAATGGAGAGTTAGTTTAACATTTATTTTTGCAGTTGCACCCAGATTTGTCTATGTTTGATTATAGTTTTACCTGTGGAAGAATCAGAGGTTGAGAAACTGTTAGATGTTAAGAAAGGTCTGTTAAGTTACCTGTCCTTCTGTGTGCAACTGCACAATTGTTCTCCTCAGAAAATTTTCTAGTGGTTTGTCTAATTTGCTTTTAAAAACCCAAAACAAATTGTGCTTTTGCCATTTCCTATGGGAAGATGACACTCAGTGAATCTCAACAAACATATATATAATTTACTTCAATTATATATAATGTCATCAGAACTTTATCATCTGCCGAGTTTCAGCATCCGTGCGGGGACAGGAACGACTCTCACACATTGATGCAATGCACAGTCAATTCGATTTATTGCTCCGCTTGCGTGGTTATATACATTTTCTATATCTGCACATGCGATCACGCTTATTCGGATAGGCTACAGACATAAATCATGCGCTGTTCACGCACCCCATATTCCCTTATGATTGGTAACTATGCACTAGCGCTAATAGCAACAGACTGTCTCCACGTCCTTGAACACATCTTGTTTTTGCTAACCCACACCATGTGCACTATCAGAACTTTCTCAATTGTTATTCTTAGCTGCCCATTCCAGCCGCCTGTTCAGTTATGCTAACTGTTTTGCTTAAGCAGCCTAGTCATGCTAACTGTCAAGTTACATCAACCCCAACAATCATCCAGGTAAAATTCAAGCAGAAAAAATATTTTTATCTATATTTGTTCAGGAAAATTCTGGCATTGTGGTGATGTGTACTTTTTCATAGTATAAAATTTATACCCCAGTGCACAGCAGTTGCCTATGCTGCCGTGTTCTAAAAGAGACTTCCAAGAAGACAGATTTAAATAATACAGTCATAATTTATGTCATTAATATGAAGATGCTTTATCAATTACCTAAGCAAAAATATCCTGCAGAATTTATATCTTTTAGTTATTAAAAAGTGGTGACTATCTTAAATTAGTTATTGGAAATAAAGAGTTCAGCAACAGAAATTAATCACTGTCACATCCTTGTGCATGTCTTGTGGATGCTAGGCTGTGTAGAACATTTGTTTGGAAAAGGGAAAATATTATTGTGATACCCTTAATAGAAACAGACAATCAAACAAATCTTAATTTGAAAAGGTTTCTGCAGTCATAAATCATAATGGTACTGTGTTCTAATGGAGGAAAAATAACTTCATAACTGTATGACCTTGATGCAGAGGGCCAGGTTCTGGGAGGGATATGCTTTCATCAGACATTTTTATTTTTCCATTTCAAAAACAGATGACATTTTTGTCAAAATACAAAGTTAAAGACATGCGTTGTAGCTCCTGGTAAAATCACGTTGTATTTATCCTTACATTTCGTGACAAATATGTACGTTACCAGTGTGTTAAGATTATCTCTCACTCTGTTAATAGATACCTTACGGTCATTTGCAGTGTTACTGAAGTCAGTACAAGTTGAAGGTTAATATATGTTTAACATAGATATAAAGACCAATGTGCTGGTAACTCTTTGTTTGTTAGGGTCATGAGTACTTGGGCTGAACAGAATGAAGTGAAAACAAACAAACAAACAAAAACTCCAAAAGGAAAAATGTAAAATGTGGAATTTAGGCTGCACAGACCTCAGTTGGGGATGTAGCATAGCTTAGCTGCCATTTAGGCAATCAGCCCATACCATCGAGAGAGGGCTTATTTTTACATACATATGTATATTAAAGATAGTAATCACATTTGCATTGAAGGGGAGAAGATAGTAGAATATTGAGCAAATTAAAGGCTGAAATGATGAAGATATTTATCTTCAGCCTAAGAAGAGGTTAGTATAAATTTAAACTAGTGAAGAACTGGATAGCAAATTAAGATAGATGAATTGTAGTTGTTTAGGTTATTTACTGTATTCTTTATTTACAAAAGCTACTGTCGTCTACATATAACATCAGTGGGAGGCAATTAACATGGTTAAAAAAGATGAGGAAAATGTTTTGTGAATGAATATAGATGAGATAATTTATATAGTTGATACAGTTTATATAATCGAGGTAACTGTCATTGGCCCACAAGGCCTCTTTATCTCCTTCAGTGATATCCCTGAGATGCACAAAGAGTGGTGCTCCAATCCCTGTGTAGTGTTCATATGTTTAGAAAAAGATGATCTCCCTGCCAAAGAGCAGGGTAGAGGGTGTAAAGGGCATATGGTGTACAGACAAGGGAGGGCAAAGTTAAAGTGGTGTAGACTAGATGATCCACAGAGGTCCCTTCCAACCCCTACCATTCTGTGATTCTGTGACTGTGGAATTAATCCTATATCTGCTGAGCCCAGGTCTGATACCTGAACCACATCTGGAGTTATTCAACAGCCTAGCTGGTTGTAATCTGAAGTATGATGGTGAAGGGGAGGCGGGGGGGGAAGTAAGATTTGGCCTGTATCTTCTGAAAAGGAAATAAAAATAGAATCATTGAATAGTTTGGGTTGGAAGGGGGCTTTAAAGATCATATAGTCCAACCCCTCTGCAATGAGAAGGGACATCTTCAGCTAGAATAGGTTGCTCAGAGCCCTGTCCCACGTGACCTTGAATGTTTCCAGGGATGGGGCCTCCACCACCTCGCTGGGCAACCTGTGCCAGCGCCTCATCACCCTCATCATGAAAAAAATTCTTCCTTATGTCTGGTCTGAATCTACCCTCCTTTAGTTTAAAGCCATTACTCCTTCTGTCACAACAGGCCCTACTAAAATGTTTCACTACTGAAGCAATGAAGGCCATAGCAAAAGATCAGTGATATTGTTCCCTGGTCAATGTTTGTTGTCTATCAGTATGTGAACTGGTACTGTGTCTCACTGTGACATCATTACTGTGTGTGTCTACTGACCCTCTCTCTTTGTGTAACAGGATGCCCTGCTGGTAGGTTTTTTCAGACAAGGATTTTTGGAGCAACATTTTGGAGTAATTTTGGAGTGTGACAGGTTTTCTGCTGTAAAATGAATAGGCCCCATAATAAACAGCTCAGCAGTATCACCTAATTTTTTTCAGGTCACCTTTAAAGACAGACATAGTGTTCCTACTGTGCTACATGCCCCCAACAAACTGCTTCCTTAGCAGGAGCTCTGTTGTTTTATTGATAGCACAACTAACTACAGATAAATCCTCTGATTTGGTAAGTCCCTCATTACCTCCCTGTTACAAGGCAGCTCCCACTGTGTTTCCTAAATATCAGATGATCAAAAAACTGAACTGTGAAAACAACAGTAACCATTAGTCTTCCTTTCAGAATCCATTTTTTAAAATAAAAATCTTATAAGAAATTAGTAGATGAATGAAATATATCTCATTAATATACATTATAGCAGTGAGAGAGAGCAGATTTTGTGCTAATTAAGGAAATAGAATAAGTTGGAGAAAGTTCAGCTTTGCTCTTTCACTAATGAGCTATATGGCGTGGACAGTTAGTCATTCAAATTACAGCGTGGTGTGTCATTCAGAAGACACCTACAATTGTAGATCCCTAGACTAGAAGAATAATGATTGTGTATGAGGCGGTGCATTATCCAGCTTATCTGTACACAGGATCATGCTGTGATCTTGGAGTATTTTGCTGTTTGCTCTCACTGAGGAAGGCACTCACAAGGTTTCAGCACCCACTCTGAAAGGACAATCTGGAAAAGTTACTGACTTGATTGCATTTACCAGCTATATGTCAGAGCTTACCAACTTTGCTTTAGCGAATCTGTGTTTTGGGATGTAGTTCAGTCACACACTTTCTCATGTAATCTCACTGTCTAAAACATACTGAAGTGTCTGGTATCTCACATGCATCTCGTATGGCACTGTCAGAGGGATTTCAAGACTGTAGTCATAAATGAACAGTTCCCAGATTGCACCTCCGGGAACTGTTCAGCTGTACTGTGGCATTTGATCAATAGGGGTAGGAACTAGAAGGTCAGAAATATCTTAAAGACATTAAGGGGGCTTTGACTCAGTCTTGGTAACAGTCAGATTACATACTGAAAAGGGTATTTAAGTCTCTGGAATAGCTGCTTTATTATAAAAGTGGGTAGTGGTTTGGGCTGTGAATTTGTATAAAACAGGTCTCGCTGTTCTTTGTAGTTTTTGTATGAAGCAGTTAGCTAATAAAAGGGGCACTTGCCAGAATCGAGTATTGCCTTTCCTAGTACTACTTCTGGAAGAATCTCAAACAATTTGACTATGTTTGCAGAAATCTAGAGGATCATTCAGCCACTGAACATATTGACTCCACAGCCCAGTCCAGCACAACTGAAAAGAAACCTTCTCTGCTTCTCATCAGTCTGACCACAAGAGCTGCATTTTTTCTGATATTCCTCTGATATGGAGATCACAGAAAAAGAAAATGCTGATGGGGAAAAAAACTAGCTGAGTTTTTCAAAGCTCAAAAAATGTTTGGTTTGACTGCAGTTTGGATTTTAGATAAAGAGGCAGTGGAAGGAGAACATAGTTTCTGTTGTCAAGACTGATTTTGCTGCTCATCCGATTTCATGTATTTCTGAATATTATGTATTATGAAGATCTAAAGAACAATGGGTTATACTTCTCATATACTTATATAGATATATAAATACCTGATTTTTCTTTAGGAACCCAGATCTGTGTTTGGTGTCTGACATGGCAATGTGAATGAATTTATTTTAAAAAATAAGCTAATATTCCCTATTTGTAGCTATAATTAGAGTACCAAGATTCTGTTTCACAAACATACATGAGCCTAAATCTTGAAATACAGAACAAAAACTCAAGAGTGAATGTAATTGCTTTTAGTGTGTTTTCTATATACTGAGAGTAAAGATGGAGAGATATGGGAAAGGACGGGGTAGAAAAGTAAGTAATGTAAATCAAGAGGCTACTGAAACTTGTTAAAATGCAGTAACAGTGTAATGAGTACCTACGCATATCCCCTGGGTAGTGCATTCCTGGACTTAAAACAAGGACAGGAGAACTTGCTGCAGTTTTTTCTCCAGTTGGAGAAAATCCTTACTTGTTTTTTATTAATGAGGTGCTTTGATGAATCAGGGAGGTTGGACCTGTCACTTTGGTTATTTTGCGATGGTAAAGGGATCACCTTAAAAGGGTTGAAAAATGCTAGAGTTTTTGATGTCTCACTTCATAATTGACCTTAAAAAATACGTCAGTGTCTTTTGGAAATAGAGGACCGCACTGTTGTCAGTTGGATACAGTCATTGTAATCGTATTACCTTTTCACTAAAAACAGTAACATTGATGTTTTAGGATCCAAGATAATAAAGTATAAAAATAAAAAAGGATTTTGTGCTCTCAGAAAACTTAAAAGAAACTTTCCACCAGTGTGGTATTAAAAACTGAAATTGTCCTGTGCCCCTAAGGATGAGGGCAGAGAAGGCAGCTTTCTTTATGCACTGATCTAAAAGCCTTTTTCTCCAAATTCCATAAGTTTATTTCATGGTGAAACACGTTTATTATGTTTTGGGTATAGACAAGAAGCATATGGATAGCATATGATAGCTAGGACCTACATCTAGACCAATTTCTGCTAAGCAGAAAACTATCAAATGCATATCCAGTTCAGAGAGTGTCTGAGGTTATCGGAGCCTGGAGTTCAACACATACTGCAGACAGACAACATCCAGCAAAGACATCCACGTTCTCTCTTCCTCGAACACATACATTCCAAATTTTCCAGAGTTTTGGCTATAACTATACAGATGTCTTTGATTCACAATAATACAGAAATGTTAGAGAAGTGATGTATAGGCTGCCTGAAAGTGACTTGTCATTTTACAAATGCAATGGAGATTGTTAATTATTTGCACAAGATCTTATTTACAATAATAATTTCTGAATGAGGTAAAGGTCTTTTACACCTCATGTAATGGCTTGGATATTATATCATGCTCCAATGCATTTGGACTTATTACCAAGTCATTACAACAAGAATAAAGTTTTCATAATTTGTAGAAGTGATTATGCTGTGTAGTGTAGGAGCTGACCAAATAAATAATTAAAAATGACATTTTTTTCCTTAGGTCCCCTGCCACTAACACGTTTCTCCACGCTGACTGTTAAAAACTGTGTCCTGAGCTACTGTTCAGACAATACAGAACATGGTTACAAGAAACATCATTTCCATCAGTCTAAAAGTGATATGTACCTTATTCAATCATGTAAGCTTTGTATACTGGTTGTACTTTACTGATAACTTCTGATGTAGCGAATGGAGTTTTATTTTTTGCTTTTCAGATGCATGGTGATTTCACTTCACCTTTTTTTACAGTTATTTATGTTGTACAGCTTTAGTTCTGCAACCCATGTCTCCTTAGGGCTTTTGCCTCAGGGCAAACCATAACTGTCAAGTTTCCTTGTTTAACTTAGCTTGTTTAGAGTGTGTAGGAGGAAGAGACTGAGTAATGCAATCCATACCCTGACTGTATTGAAAAAAAACCCCAACATTTTTGGTGTTGGAAGGTCTGAACCTGCGAATTAATTTTGGGCTATTTAGACAAAGTTCTGAAGCACCAATCCTACGCTTTGTGAGCAGTCCAACTTGCAAACAAGACCAAGAAGTGCTCCAGAGAGCAGCCTGCCTTCTGAAGGAGCTAATTAGGGGTACAAATTTTAAGCTTGTATTTAATTCACAGCTTTTTATAATTAAAGTCTTAGGTGCTTGTCACATGGCAATCAGCTGCAAAAGCTTAAGAACAACCTACCAATTGCCTGCTTCTGCTGGACAGCTGCATCAACAGCCCATATGAGAGTTCCTCAGTCAGTGCAAAGTTAAGTGAGTTTATTTTATATTGTCATGGAAATATGGCTTGGGCTAAGCTGCTGAATTTCACAGGAAGTGGCTGAAGAATGGAGGTCAATGCAGTAACCTCCAGCACAAGGCGGTAACACATTGCCATAGAACAGCAGCATCTTCAATTACTGCGGGTGCTTGCTAGGCAAAATATACATCTGATGCTTAAAATCTGTATTTGTTCGATGAAGACAGGGATTCATGACAGCTTTTGCCTGAGTTACAGTACATAGTTTAGTAACTGGATCTTTGAGTATGAGCTTGATTTTTCATTTCCTTGTTTTAAAGAAGGAGTTTTGAAGTTACATTGTCTTTTTCTTTGCTCATGCTGTTAAGTTAGTGTATGTGCATGCTTTCAGAAATATAGCTGCTCTAGAATGAGAATTTTAAGCACTCTGACAAGTTTTCCTTGACAGCTGATACATAGTTTTTCATGTGCAAGAGTGATGTGTTGATTATAAGGGTTTATTCAGAAGTGTGATGGAAGATGAAGAATCAGAGAATGATAGGAATTGGAAGGGACCCCTGGAGATTGTCTAGTCCAACCCCCCTGCCACAGCAGGGTCACCTAGAGCAGGCTACACAGGACTGCGTCCAGGCAGGTTTTGAATATCTCCAGAGAAGGAGACTCCACCACGCCTCTGGGCAGCCTGTTCCAGTGCTGCGTCACCCTCAAAGTGAAGAATTTCTTCCTCGTGTTCAGCTGGAACTTCCTATGCTTCACTTTGTGCCCATTGCCCCTTGTCCTGTTGCTGGGCACCACTGAAAAGAGTCTGGCCCCATCCTCCTGACACCCACCCTGAAGATATTTATAGGCATAGATATTTATAAGGTCCCCTCTCAGCCTTCTCTTCCTCAGGCTGAACAAGCCCAGCTCCCTCAGCCTTTCCTCGTAGGAGAGATGCTCCAGTCCCCTCATCATCCTCGTAGCCCTCCGCTGGACTCTCTCCAGTAGCTCCTCATCTTTCTTGAACTGGGGAGCC
>Ga0065711_1040744_pt1 | contig 16716 bp, 9 predicted proteins | sample Hoacrofraction12_FD_59098 | JGI IMG/M metagenome (GOLD analysis project Ga0065711, IMG submission 59098) | Hoatzin crop microbial communities from Cojedes, Venezuela - Epithelial fraction 12 v2 (version 2) | ecosystem: Host-associated > Birds > Digestive system > Esophagus > Crop | place... | reverse complement strand
CTAGGGACTAAACCCTCTGTTCCCAGACCTAATGTCCAGATGGGCAGGGCTGTACAAGGGACATAGCAGCATTGTTCGTGCTTTATGATTAACTAATTCCATCACCGTGGTTACACTGCTGCATCTGAGCTTAGTGCCATGCTGTCCAAGTAGCCTTGTCTTCCTTTAGGAGAGATATGCTACATGAAATGGTAGTCAGAATTTTGTGGTCTGATTTCCAAAAAGTGACAAATGTCAGTAATAGATTAGTAACAATTAACAGACAGCTCTGTGAACAGTGGAAATAACGGATGGGATTGTGTCGTGTATTACTGGTCTGTTATAGGTCTACCTCCTCACTGCATTTCCCGTGATAAATTTAATAATCTAGAGGCAGGCGTGGTACAGGCTGTTGATATGCTGCTAAGCATCTACTGAGAGGAAAGGGGCGTGATACCCAGTAGAAGGCATGATGGACTGGTGCTTTTCGCCCCAATACAGGCATTAGTTTGTATCTCTCTTCCCCTGCTCGGGTTTTGTGTAACTTGTAGTACCTCCGCTGTCTTGGAGACTTGAGCCCTCTTTAACATTGGCTGCTGAGGAGTTGCAAAGTTTTAGTGTTGATAGCCAGCTACAAAGAGAAATCAACCAAGTGATTGAGAGAAAATGAGCCTTTGCTAGTCGTGACAATTTCCATGTAAAGCTGCTTTAAGAATCGTCTAGATTTGGGAAACATTTTTTATGCATAGATCAAAGAATTAGATAGTTGCCCTGCTGATACTTCTAATAGCAAATGTATAGAGAAAAGTCAGACTGCTAGCTGAGTGTAGTGGAAGAAAGAAAAAACAACCCTACAAGTGAAAAGGACAGAATGATACTTATTAGGGAATTGCAACCAAAAGAAAGAGAGAAGGAGGAATTGTAACCACTTGATAAAAGGATTTGAAGGTGTTTTGTAGTATTGGAAGAAGACTAACCCCGGAAAAAGAACAAATGAGTTCATCAGTGGTTCAACTGTGCTTATAAAATAGCAGCACTGCAATAACATTTTGCGTCTGGCAGTAATTTCAGTAGTAGTCACAGTAATATTTTGGAACCAAACGATAAACGCGAAGCAAAGAGCTAATGGCATATGTCGTATTTAGAGATTGTATTATTTGTTCTTCAACGTTTGTTGCTCTTTCAGGAGCACCTCCTCCGTGGCAGAGTTCTGTCAGAAGGTTATCCGAGAAGGGTCTGCAGTCAGTTGCGTTTGGATCTTCTGCAAGGTTATTCCTTATTAATGATGGGGCAAATGTCTAGCAGAGTCTGGGTCATTTTACCCACATCTCGGCATCTGTCTGAGTTGAGCATCAGTACAATAAAATCTTGGCAGCCACTGAAACATAAAATACCAGGAAACAGTGCAGTTATGTGCAATATTTGTTGATATATTCAAATATCCATTGATCAAAGCTTTGCAAGAGTCCATTTTTGATTAGACATGCTAGACTGATCACAAAACAAGCCCAGATGGAGTTACTGAACTGAGAAAGAGGGAAGAGTGTAATACGCTCTGGACATATTTTAAGAAGTAAGACAATAAAACAAGTGAAAAAAGTTAGTAAAGTTTTACAAAACAAGAAAAGTTCATGCACTCAGTTTTAAATCATTTATAGTTATAAATGGAGCAAAAGATTTTTCTTCTTAATTCCAGAGAGAAGAGATTATCTTCATGCCACCAGAAAGTCTGCAGACATTTCAAACAATACCATTTTGCGTGTTGTGAGAACAGCATACACTAACTTTGTCCTCAAAAAGCATTTGCATATTCAATTAGCAGGACTTGGAGTTCTCTGGTTTAATTGTCTTTCGCTCAAAAAGCTGTCTAAAGCCTTTGTAGCTGTTGTGTGTTCAGACACCCTGCATGGTGCTGGTACCGTGCCCACCTGATGAACAGAGCGCTGCAAACACAAAGAGATAAATGCATTGCAGGAGTTGGTAAGGGCTTTTCTCTTTTGCACCAGCATTTTGTCTACGTTTGCAACCCTTCTCTGACAGGACATGAGCTCATAATGAACAATTAAGGTGCCACGATGATGAAATTCACCCTTCTGCAGCAGTCCAGTGCAATGCCCAGGTGAGTAAGTGCAACTTATCCAGCAGAGGGTTGGAGTAGGACTAGTAGCAAGGTATGAGACCTGTGATAGTCCTTTTCAGAAATAACTGTGAACTTGATCCGTAGTGATTTAAGGGCAAAGAACGGACAAAAATACATCTCTGAGGACGATGTGTCGCCTGCTCAAGATCCTAGACACAAACACTCCTTTAAAGCAGCGTGTAAGGACTGGAATGGAGTGCGTACTCCCAGTGCACACAGTTAGTGTAGGAAAATGCCTTTCCCAAAGCATTCCACATTCTCACTGTGAACTGGGTTTTATAATATTTTCCTCCATTAACATGAAATGCGGATTTCAGAATATTGGAGTTCGTTGGGTGGTTGCTTTTAACGTTCTCACAGGTGAAATTTTACTGCTGAAACCTATGATCCATTTGCACTATTGCTCGGTTATTTTTTCATCTCCAACCTTTCATATTTCAACTTGTCATGTAAGCCCTTGTTTCTTTCTTTCTCTTTGAGTTTATCTTGGGATTTGGTTTGTTTCAGTCTTCATACACCTGTATTAATTTTCGTAACATTTTGTTGAGGGCAAGGCAATGTGGATTTTATTCTTTTACCCAGTCCCTGTGTCATCTCTCAATGGCACGGTCACTGATTGTTTGGAAAATGTTTCGTCCTGAGGGCACAGCTAACTGCATGCTCCTGTCGTTCAGACCAACTTCATTTATTTTTAATAGAAGTTATACAACCTAAAATCATAGTATATTTTGTTCTGTTAAGACTTAAACACTGGAATGGCCTTTGTAAATGATTAATTTGAAAATACTGAGGAGAAAGTCTTCAGGAAAGAGACAATCTTAAACTGTGCCAGAAATGTAACAATTAAATTTGGTAATTAAGCAGTAAGATAAGAATGTAGTCTAGGAATTTCTGAATAAAGAATAAATCTAAATGGTCTGAATGGTGGTTCTGGTGAAGTGAAATGCAATGTTTTAGTATTAATGGACTAATAATACAAAAATGAAACAAACAGCAAACAATATTCATCTATGCTATGTCATTCAGTAATTACAAACCATTAATGATAAATAGCAGGAAATACATAAGGAAAAGTTTGCAGCAAGCAGTATTACAGCATTCCAGGAAAACGTATGGGTTGAATTCCGTTGTTATCATAGGACTTAAGGGTAGTTTGGGTTGTTGATCTGGTCCGATCTCCTGCTAGGTTGTGAACTGCAGGTTGTTCTGCTGTGATACGTTGGCATCTGTGCTGCTAGGTGCTGTAAAAACGCTGTGCTAGGGATGGTGTGTCTCAGGCGAGCTTGTCTTCTCAGTAACGAAACTGAGGAAGTCCGCAGACCAGCTCATCACGGAATAGAAATACAGGCGAGATCACGTCAGTCACTTCTGCCCAGCCCCAGTCCATGTCTTGTCGGGATGGTTGACACTGGGGTCCGATTCAAATCCCCTGAAAACCAGCGGGAGCCATTCTGTCGTCTCTGAAGTTTCTTCCTAAGCTCTTGCTTAAAGCAAAGCTCACAGCACAGTTGTGAGCTTTAGTCTTACTGCAGTGCCAGTGGCAGTTAGGAGAGCCTCAGCGCTATCAGTGCTGGACCCCAAGGCGATGGCAGTAATGCACGTGTGCCTGTGGATGTTTATTGTACCTCTTCTAGAAGGAATAGGTTTTTAGACTGCTGAAATCTGAATAAGATGCTGGAAATGTAATAGAATTTCCATGTGCCTTTAAAGACATATGTAATGCATTAATTGGAAATTTGGTCTGATTTTTCTCTGAATTCTAAGTAGGACTCTTAAAGGTTTGAGTGGGGAGGGCTGGGGGCGGGGAGGGGTGCGTTGGTCAGGTAGCCTCTACTTCTCGCTGCAGAATAGGAGTTCGTTACAAAACTGTTTCTGTTTGGCGTTGGGATCGCCGAGTGGCTGGGTGTAGCTGGGCCCTGGACGAGGATGCTGTCTCAGATGAATGACAAATGTGCATGAGCCCAGTCTCTGAGGTTGTTTTCAGCACCCTCATGGGCTCAGCTATTCAGATGACATCAGATGCTGCTTTTTGTATCTTGGTCAGCTTTTCCACCAGTTTACCAATAGGTGAAAGGGAAGGAGCTTAGTGCATGGCAAGTGCTCTTGCTTCCTCATGTAGCAAGAGTCCAGACAGAGGTTTTTATGTTAAAACCTGATTTTCCGTGACTGAAAAGAGTTTTACCTTTCTCACGGCAGTGTGTTAAGCAGTGCAAAGACCAGGCATTGTTACATATACAGCTCTATCGCGACACTGATATTTAGTGTGACTGGTTTTCGTCAAAAGTCACTATCTGTCATCGGTAAATAATGGACAGAAGGCTAATGAGTAGTATCAAATGCCAGTTAGCAAAGAAAGCAAAGCGACAAACGAGTCAACGTGTCTCAAATTTTGCAAGAATGGGCAGAAGCCTCAAGACTAGACAGCTCTGGACCTGCTTCAAGCCTGCTTTACACGGTCCCAGCTGAACTGAGGGATTAGGTGATAGGCCTTGTGGTGAGGTCTGGGTGTAGATCCCGGCTGGAAGACTTAATTTGTGGATAAGTAAAAGTCAACATCTGTCATTCAGATTGATTGCCTGAGTCTTCCCTTCCTTAAGCTAAATACTGGCAAATTGTTCTATTTTCTGCCTAAGTCATATTTCCTGGACCTCTGATTATTCTCATTGCTACCCACTGGTCCCTTGCCAGCCAACCTCCCCTTTCCCCCTTGCCTCCTTCCCTCTTTCTCTTCTTTTACTAGTTGTTGGTTTTGAGGGTTTTTTTGGTAATGAAGTGTCCAAAGGTTGAAACGGAAAGAATTACTCCACGTCTCTGAGAAGTTCCATGTTGTTTATACCCATGTGTAGGGTGTTTGTCTTATTCATGGCGTTGTTGACTCAGACTTCACCTGTAGTCCTCTCTGCTCTTCCAGTTTTTCTTGAAGAGCCATGACCGAGTGAGTTTCCTGGCTCGTGTTAGTGCTTTGCATCCATCCCTACTCCACAAGTGTAGGACAGGCATGTTATTTTATGTTTTTGTGAAGCTTAATTTGTAGTGGACTCTGAATTCAGTGAAGTTACGGGATCTGCGCATGTGATAGCCAACACAGTGCATGGGTGACAGAAAGTTATCAAAGTATTGAGCCCTGCTGAGCAGCAGAATTAAAGTCACACTGTGCCGGGGCTCAATGCACAAAAGCAAGTCCTCGGTTTGAGAGGCCTGGGAATTGTCAGAGAGGTTTTCATGTTTCCTCATTGCTGCTGTTATTTAAGTTATTAAAAGTAATTGGCGACTGAAGTCATAATACCTGCTGCAGAGCTGTGATGTATTGATTTTCAGTACTTTCTGGGCAGCTTCGTGAAACAAGGAATTGAAATGAACTCATTGGAGCACAAGAATTTCTCTCCTCTGTCACGTGAGTGCTCCAGATGGCGACTGAGCTGGGCTCATGGAGCTGTGGTGGGACAAGTTGTCAGAAAATTGGTTTACTCTTCTGTTATTCATGCTGAACATTGTAACTGAAATGGCATTCAGTGTGCTGTCAGCTGTGGTGCTGGTCACTGTGGGGCTGCCAGAGCAGGAAGACGGACAGATGCTGTTATGCAGTGGTGCAGAATTACCAGAATGAAAAATATTTCTTGTCTAAGAAAAGAGACCACATAGTAGCTGATCAAGTAAAATGAAATAAACCAGAAATATGCTTGTGCTAAAAATAGAAGTGTCTGCATACACGTATGCGTCTACATGTGTAGCTATATATGTGTATACGTGGTACACATACATTTTTAGATATATATACCTACACATATCTACATATTTGAATCCATCGAGCTAGCAGTAATCCATCTTGGATTCTTGTTTTGTCTGCCTCGTCTCTGAACATGGTAATACTCCATACACAAATTTAATAAGACACGGGGACTTTCTTTTGTTATTAAGTTGGTTCATTTGGCTCCTTCCCATCTGGTAAGGTTTCCTAAATAAGTACACAGAGAGTATGACAAACGGGGACTCCCTTGTTTTTATGCACCTTCTTTCTCCTCTTTACTCCTCGTGTCTCTCTGACTAAAACATCCCTCACTTTACAGGAAAAAGGAAAGAGGTAGAAGTGAGATAAGGCAGGTAAAAGGTAGTAGGAAAAAAAGTTATTTGGATGTTAGATGCAGAATTCAAAAAGAAAAGAAAAGAAACACTTTTTGACAAAGGTTTGAAGGAACACTCAGTCAGAGAGAACTTCCTAGCCATCAGATTATTTCCCAACCCACCTAGAGATGTATGGATCATGATTTTATTTTGATCACATATTTTCATTTGATTCAAGTTTTGTGTGAGCCCTTAGAGCTGGCTGCATGGTTGAATCATAGCAATCGGTAGCAACAACAGTTTTTGTGACTCCTGAAGTGTGGTGACCAAAGCACTGAACAGCAAAGGCAATAATTGTCCAGCAGCCGTTAAATGAACAGTAATCCATGTATTAAAATGTCAGTTAATTACAATTCATGATATCATATTTTTAGTAGTTACATATTCACATGCAAGTTTTCATGTTTCACTCATTGAGTCCCTTAATTACAAATTTTATTTTCTACTATTTTTTTTGTAAATAACAGTGCTTTAGCTGTTAGATTTTGCTCATTTACTGGACTTGAAGTGTACAGAAAAATGTATATGCAATATTCCATTTTCATGCTGCATTGTAGCACAGAGAAGAAAATATTATCTCCTCCGAAGAGCTTGATCTTTTGCTATCACCTATCTTGAATGCTTCAGTGACGCAGAGATTTGTTCAGTCTGATGGAACTCATCAGATGTCAGAAAGGCCCCATAATTCATTGTGCAGATATCTGTTTCATCTCCCTTGAAGCATGGAGGGAACTGGTGCCTCGTCTGAAACGTCTCAAAATTCCATTTGCAGAAACCCATTGTGAATGGCCGGCTGTAGGGACTGCTGAGAAAAATTGTTCTGATCCCTTTTATAAATGGCAGAAGTTGCGCATGTGTGTGTGTTCTGCTCTGCCCTTTTCCCAAAAAGAAAAATCTTGGTTTCTCCTGTGACGTTTCCTCTCCACAGTGGCAAGTATTGGTCCCATGTTTCACTAATTAAAGTGACAGCATTCGTTTTGGGACCACCTCTAAAGTAAATGCTGTATTGAAAAATGAAGGCAAAGAGCAAATTTCTGTGCTGCTTTTTACAGCTCTCAAAGAAAATGCTGCATCACAACACTCTGAGCACTTCTTTCAAAACTATTAGCTCACAAAACCAAAATGTAAAGTTGTGATATTACAGTAGATAATTACTGTTTGGCATCTCGCATGATAGAGGTAACGGGCCATAGCATCTTCCTAGAAAACTGTGGGCTTAAATAGTCGTCTCTTTTTACTGTGCTGTCCGTCAAAAGTTGCAATAAACATCTGGCATGCTTCTGGCACGGTAGACATGAGCTTGGAGTATACTTTGTGTCTTAGATCGTGTATCAAGCCTGCTAGTTTGCCAGAACGGATGCTGCTGTCTGTGTCTGATCAAAGAACAGAATTTTGGAAACTTGGTGACAAGTAGGTCTGTAGCTCTTTCATGGTCCTTCGCATCAGATCTGCGCAGCACTGGAGGAGCCAGAGATGCGTATTCAATCTAGTTCAGGCATTTGAGCATCACTGAACCTCTCTTAATTTTTTAGAAGACGGTAATGAAGTTAACAGCTTCCTGCACTGAAGCTGGTTTGATGTCACCTGCAGGAGAACAGCTGTCAGGTGGTACCTTAGCTGGTGAAAAGGTAGCTTGGCATAGACAGACAAGACTGGATGGAGCAGAACGCCTGCCTGTACAGAGTTAACCCATCATTGTCTTTGGAACAAATCTGAACCGGCAGAGTGAGTTCATACCACGTCAGGACCTTTGCCGTCATGCCTTCGCGCTGTTTCTGCGCTGAGACTAGGGGTCTTAAAACCAACTCTTACTGTATGATAGATCTGAGCAGTTTGCAATGGATTGTATGCAGAATGGCAAGTAAAATTCTTCTTGATGAGTTTGGTTTCCAGTTCATTCACAATTATTATTTCTTCATGCCCTATCACAGGACAGCTCGCAGATAAGAGTGCATTCTGCTTCACGCTCAGCTCCAGATATCTCAGGAAGAGGGTGTGATTCACACAGCTGGAGAAGCACTGAGCTAGACTGCCGGAGTAATGGGTTGTTTCTTGGGAATAAGTGAAAAAATTCTGCATTCTGATGCAAAACTACTTTTTACTGCTTCACTCCATGCCCATGCTCCAGTCTGTTTCTCTGGACTGTTTCCAGTCCAGATTATGGACTTTGTGCAGAAGAGACATTCATTAGTTGGAGAGACAGTGTTTGCACCTAGTTCAAGACATTCCCAACACTTCTCACAATGTAGATTCCTTCCACAACGTGTGAGTCAAGGGTCATCCAGTTTGTTCTCATTAATACATGAAGCAAGTATTTCCATGTCAACTCTCATGGTGGACATCAGGTCCAGAGACAATTGCCAGGTTCAGACAAAGACCAGCTGTCACCAGGCAAGTCCGTGGTGAGAAGGCAGGTCCAAGGTCAGGCCAGGAAGGCAGTGCATTACGCCTGGGTGTGGGTGAGAGGGGTCCGTGGCTGCAGCTGCAAGGTCACGCAGGTGGGAACACACTGCCGAGCATCATCCTCAGAGGAGCTCCCAAGGAAAGGAGGGAGCTGCCAGTGAGGCTTCTTGGCAGAGCTTTTTTGCAGGGGAGTCTCTGCTCAAGCTTCCTCCAGCTTTTTCTGGAGAAGCTTCAGAGTCAGCTGCAGCTCCTCAAGAGCTGGCTTAGCAAGCTGGCCCTGCAGACAGGGAGGTAAACTCTTGGTCCTCAGAAAAGAAACCTGCGTGCCAGAGCAAAAGGAGTCCAAAGAACTGACGAAGGGAAAAACTGTTGATGTCATCTTCACCAATATGTCATTACCTCTCTAGAGCGGGGGACTTAAACTCTGTCGTATAAAGCAGGGGAGATCATTCTTTGTGTCAGTGCAGTAATACAGGATTTTAACATCCAGCTTTGCAGCAGCCAGTGAAATTAGAGTTCTGTTTCTACTGTTAATACTGCAACTAGTACTCCCTACGCTTCATCAGTGTAATTCCTCTGCCCTGTGAGTATGTAATGACAGTTAAGAAATGCCATTTCAACTCATAGAATAAGAGATTATCATAATATCTTATTAGGTCTTCAATAAAGGGCGTCATTAGCCAATTTCTATTTTCCCATAGAGAAATCTGAGAATTACTGTGCTTGAATGGACTGACGAAACAAGCTTCAGCGAGGAAAAAGAGTGCTCCAAGCTGAGACTGTAGGAGGTGGTAGCTTGACAGTGTAAAGCACATCTCCTGACCTTGCCGGTTGTCAGTGTGTGTGCCTGTTTCCCAGGAATCAGAGAGGCATGGTTCTTACAGCAGCCATTGAGACCTAGCCTGACCTAGAAGAGAAATCGTCTAAACAGCAAAACACAAGCCCATCATCAAGTCTGACAAATGAGCAGCTGAGAAGGGCTCTGGTTACTTTCGTTTCATATCCCAACATAGGACGCAAAGACGGTTTTCTCCAGACCAGGTTGAAGATAACACACCCCACGTCTGAAGTCAGTTACCCCACTTTCCTGCCTGTCCCCTTTCACGCTGAAATCTGTATTTGCTTAGACTTCTCTGTAGCAGCAGCAGCATGTTAGGTATCTCATACAACTTCCAAAATCTCTGTGTACTAAGTACACCCTTTAAAAGGTTAGTAATACATTTGTCTGGTTTTTAAGAAGAGGATGTAATGGTTTGTAATAACCTACAGGTTACTCCTTAAGCAGCAGAAGCCTTGGTTAGTGAAAGGGTTTGGACTGCAGAAACTTGAAAAGGATGAAAACACTTTCTGACAGGAGGGCTTGTTTGGGAGTGCTTCAGTAGGGGGGTTGGACTAGATGACCCACAGAGGTCCCTTCCAACCCCGACCATGCTGTAATTCTTTTACGCATCCCATTTCTATCTCAAATAGACCTTGCTTAACAGATGGCTTGGTTTTGGACCTCCGGCTTTAAGCTTTACTGGTCCCAAAACAATGTTTTTTGTGTAGTGTAGCTTCCTTTATTTCAATTGGAATATGCTGGATAGTCATCCTGCTGTAAGCCTCGGTGCTGAGGCTTGGCTGGTCATTCTGTCCTCCTTTGAAATCCATTGCTATTGAATGGAACACAGCAAGTTACAAGTCGTAGTACTAGGTATTTTATGTAATTTTTATTTCCAAAGGATGGGATACCTCCCAGATTTGGAATGGTAGGTGATGTGGGAGCAGCGTGGCTACCATGCAAAGAGGCTGATGTCTGTACATGTGTGCTAGCTGGGGCTTCAAAACTCTGTGTGCACACTGTGTAATTTTTTTTTTTAGAAAAGACACATTTTCTGAGACAGTGTGATCAACCATAGGAATATCAGTGTTATTGTCAAGAATTCACGGCTCTCAATGCAGCAGTGGAGGCACAGTGGAAAGGAAGAAGTGAAGTCAATTGTTTTGAGGTTCCTCGGGGGTCGGGTGGGGAAAGAAAATCAACAGCGGCAGCAGCTACTGCAGCAGTCTCATCAACAAAAGAAAACCTTTGTTCTCCTCGAAACCAATTTCCAATTGTGCCACAGTCCATGTTCCATATGAAATGCCAGATATTAAGTTCTCCTGGGTGGAGAGAAGCCTGAAGTCCTCCTGGCTCTTAGAATGGCTTTTTTCTTTCAACTTCAACTGCTGCTGGGCTTGAGGGCAGGGAGCAACAGTTTGGAAGGAGAAATGCTGGGGAGAGGTATGGGACCTCTGACGAGAGACCGCCTGCAGAGAAAGCTTTCATCAGCTCTGCTCACCCGGAGCGTAGCTTAATTCACCTTGGGATCTTGTTAGTTTTAGTTCATTTGTTAGCAAAATAATGGCATCAGCTCTTCGGGAGTTGTCATATTTAGTTCTGTGTAGGCTATTATTACTGCAAATCAGATAAAACAGACCAGCAAGACACTCTGTGCTGAGTGGTGTAGCTGCACAGAAGAACGGTATGTAGTTCCTTCTCTCTGTAGGTTAAAGGCACTCCTATGTGGGCGTGCGAAGCAAGAGCCCAAGAATTATTTTGCTATTTTAAATTTATTTAAGGAATGTTTTGATTGTCTTCGTTATATATTAGCAGCAAGGGAATTCGTCTAAAAATGTGATCACAGCATGCGATTCTGTGATAGCAGTATCACTGACTGAACGCTTTACAAAACTTATTTTTGCCTTTGCCCTGTTTCCACATAACATAGTGAATGCCAGCTTAAATGACCCTCTCTTTGCATTCAGGCTGGCATAATAATTTGCATTTGATTTTACAGTCCCCTATAAATCATAATACCGAAAGAGCAAGTGTTGTTGTGCTGATAACCACAGCCTCTGGATCTCAGCTCTAAGATGAGGCTTTTGCTACAGAAGGCTTCAATACATCCCCTTACTGTTGAAATATCATCAGGGAGCTTCTGGGCTTTTTAATGTCCTTTTTAAGCAGTTCAGGGGCTTTAGCTGCATTAACCTGCAAAACCGTCAGTGGTAATGGCTGCGCGCATGTGTATATGCTGTTTACCTCTCCATCGAGGTTGGGTAGAGATAACTTTATCAACTGATCACAGAAAGACATTCACCCCTTTAGCAAAATCGTGGAACCCTTTTACTTATTGCTAGTACGTTGCTTGCAAGACCAGGACGTGGAATTGTGCTGGGCAGACTGCAGGGTGAGTTGTAAGCTGGTAGCAAGGCTTCCCCAGCTTTGCTGCTGCTGGCACCTCGGCTGCACGGGGTAGTGCCGTTCCTACCACAGTTACACTTCCCGGCTGTGATTTAGGTACGCTGTATGTCCTTCTGCCAGAGCAGACACCGTAAGCCTGTTGTTTCAGCACACGTAGTAGAAATTGTAGTGAACTCTTTCTGTAGGACACCTCTGTATGTAAATGTTCTTTTTATCCCTTGAATGATATTTTATTGTTTGAAAGTACTTCCTTTTCCTTTTCCCCTTAGCATTACCTTAAGTCAAGACACTATTCTTCGGCCTTAAATGATCCAGTGAATTTACAATGCATAATTAATTGCTACACTGGTGAGTCTGGCACACTATTTCGTTAAGGATAGTAGAGCCTGTTGTGGTTTTGTAATGAATACACTCTAAAACCTGGCAAATACTAGCATACAAGGACATCTCACAGCTGCTTTCCCCAGCTATATCTCACCACTGAGACTCGATTCCAAGACAAATAACAAGTCAGGCTTGGTTAGTAGTGCTGCAGCTTGGCACACGAGTCTTGACAAGGGGGAAAAAGAATTTGTGCTGTACTAGCTTTTCATGAGCTAGGGCGAAGAGTAAATCTCTCCAGCAGCAAAATAAACCTGCCAAACAGCTTTTTCATAAGATGCCATTGGACACCAGTATGACAGTTCTCCCTCCTGATCTTTTTTCATAGGTTGCTAATTCTGAAAGAAAAGTCATCTTTGCCTACATTTTTGTGAATCCAGGCAATGAAATTTTAAGCAGTGATACTAGGAGAAAAATACAGATTGCTACTAGATAGCCAGGAGTACCCCCTTGCCATACTGAAAAGATGCTCTAACCAAATGTCTAGTATCTAGGACAAGATTCTGTGTTTGCTGCTTTATATTTTGAAATTGGCATTTATATATATATGAGATAGGTTCTTTGAAAAATTAGCAGGCAAATATGTGGGCACATAAGAATGCTTCCATGCCCTGAAGCATATGGGAGTGGCCGTCAGCGTGAGGATGAGCACCGGAAAGCAGGCAGTAATTTTGTTTCTCAAGCACTTGACTGGATTCCCATCTTCTCTGTCTTTACTGGACATAGACAAGAAGATTCAGGCTTTTCTCACATAGGCCAGTCTTTATATACTGAAACAGAATTGAAGCCTAAGAAGGGGAGGACTGATGACAGGAGGCTTCTTTTCCAGGATACGTGGGAGAGCCAGGGCTCTAGCTGGGCATCTATACATCTGGTTCTAGTTCCCGATACTGCAGGTCATGGAAGTTCTTCTCGTTTGGGTTACGGAGATGGTTATCCTTGCCTCCACTGCAAAATGCACTACTTTACAGCTGTGGAGGAAAAGGACAACGATTAATTCCTAGGTGCACTTAAGAAAACGGTGAATAGGCTGTGTTGTATGAACTTGCCTGAGATCTTGGACCAAAAATGGTAGATTCCACTGTATGTTGCAAATACAGCTGGTCAATAGTTCTCAAAAAACCCCTACTTAATTGAAAATGTTCTTTTGAATTTTTCAAGCTAAATCATCAGCAGTATTTTGTATGCTTTTCAAAAGTATTTTCCAATATTTATCTTCATTTTCTATTAAAATCTTGACATCATTTTTCATTTATAGATTACTTTTGAAGTAGGACGTAATTCTGAATATCTTAGAAAAATAAACAGTGCCTCTTTGTAAGTATTGTTGCATTAAAATGCCTTGGCCATGAATTTAGACATCAAATCATATCAATTCTTATATTAAAAAGGAAGCTGAGAAATTATGTATTTCAGGGTTCTGTTTCTGAGGAGATTTTAAATCTTAAATTTTCAGACAGTTTACACAGCTTTTGCAAATAAATAGTACTGTCAAATACACCAACTACCTCAGTGAGCTTAGAAAGAAAATGAACGCTCCAGGCTAGTCATAGTAAAAGAAAAAAGAGAGAAAAGGAATTTATTGGATACTGGCACTGTGCGAAAAGAACTAAACCAGACACGAGTACCCACAGAATGAAAATTATCATCAATATCAAACTAAAAGTTTCAGGTCATATTTCCATTAAATTCACAAGGAGCTATACATTAGGTAGTTCTGGTTTTTGAAACGGCCAAGGGTTCTTTTTCAGTGTGTTAATTTTGTTGGTTTGGTTTTGAATCTCTGTTTTCTGCCCTAAGTCTCCCATGTGCTTAAATGCTCCATTTGTGTTGCCAGGAGGGTTTGACTAATGAAGGTCTCAGTCATTACTAGAATGGTGACCACTGATGCAACCTCTTTTCATAAATACTAAGCCCTCCTTGTACCTTTCTTAGTTGGCTGCAAAGAAAAATCATTGATCAGTTGACAAAATGACGAGAACAACACAAGAATTTACTTCACTTAAAAATGTCATATTAAATTAATGTGTATATATTGCATAATGCAACAGAGAGCAAGAAGCATGACTGAAAGAATGGGAAGTTGAAAAAAACAGCAATTAAAAGAAAAATTATCTCAGTACTGTCACATATAGGTATTACATATGAATTAACATTTTATCTTAGAAAGTTCACTGAAGAAGTCATTTTGTGCCCAGGTACTTTCAATGAAATCTGGACATGGGACCAGCCAGGCAACTTCTCCTCTCGACTCTGTTCTCTGTTTCAAATAATTCGGCCTCCCGGGTGATCGCTGGGGGTGACCCAGGTCGCTCACAGTCCGCCCGGGGTGCAGGCAGGAGCCAAAGCCACGCTATGGGCGCGCATCTGCGGTCAGGAGTTTCTGCTGTTGCCGTGACCCTCCTCGGCAGCGGCATGTTCAGTCTGGGCGCTTCCGAGGCACGAGGCGCGGGCGGCAAACCTGCAAAGTGTCGAATCAGCTCATGTTGGCCTGAAGCGTAAGCATAATAATGGAGATAAGCAAAATAAAACCAGCACAAAATAAATTTGGTCAGCAAAGCCTACCCAGCTTCGACACTCTTGACTTTGAGTCCTAAATTGAAACATGTGGACGCGCTTAATGTGTGAGTGCCATCAAACCACTGTGGCTTATTTTTTCCTAATATTAAGTTTTCAGAAACTGAGATAAATGGCTCACAGTGTTCGTAGAAATTATTTGACCTGAGTGGAACAGATACTGCTGATGGTGTAAGGAAAAGAGATGGCGATGACTAGCGAGGTGAAAGGCGTGAAGCGCACAGCCACATTAGCATGCTGAATTTTTCAGACAGTGACAAAATTATTCTTTCAATGCAATATCAGATAGAATTCCTGCACAGGCTCTAATGAACCATGACCTAAAATCAGGTTACCCTTGTGCGAGGCTCAAGGTACAGTATGCTATAGCATACCTTAATGCAAAATGCACGTGTAAAGAATATATTTCTTTCAAAAAGAGAATCATTATATCTGCCTTTCCACAGGTGCAGACTAACCTTTTCTCAAGTTTTGTCTTTAATTTCATCATCATGTGTTATCCCTGGGAAAGAGCTTTCATTTCTACCTATGGTTAATTTAGCCTTCCAAAATTATAGTATATTTTTGGAAGATACCTTTGGGCCTGTTCTGCCGGTAACAAGAACTGGGCAGTTGATTCAATCTGTGCTGTTTAATCTGTTCCATTAACAAAGAAGTAAGAAGTGAACAAAAGAATCTTTTCTGTAAATAGTGACAATTATACACACAGTGTGATTGTTGTTGACATTCCCTAGTATTTGTTAGGGAGTCTGTGGTATTAGTGGAGAACTGCAATGGTTCAATTTAAACAACAAAAAAAAAAGTTCAATTCAAAGCTATTTAGTCCAGTAAATTAACACGAAATTGCTTTTAGGGGATCAGCTAAATGTAGTCATTAAAGTGGAGAAGGCCCCCAGTGGGCAGTTTTCACCAGTCTTGTTTTTCAGACCCATTGGCGTCAGTCTGGAAGCGTTCTGAGCCTTTCCGTATAAACCATTCCCTTTGAATTTAAGGACCAGATAGAGGTCAGGAAAATCTCCTGACAGGCAGAAGCCGTATAATCCTTATCCGGAGCAAGCTGTAAGTTGATTCACCGCGAGAGGCTGCAGGTGCAGACAGAATTTACAGGTTCAGAAAGGAATTAGGCAAATTCGTGGGCAGTGGATCTGTAAAGAGGCGCTAACGAGAACAGGCAGAAATGTACCCCCCAGCGTCCTTAGTGCAGTCGATTGACGCTGAGGGAGCGCAAAGATAATCAACCACAGGTAACAGCCAAACTCGGATCTTTTCTCTGAATATTGAGTCCCATTGCCCCTGTCAGGCACAGAACTCCAGCTGAGGTGGGTTGTGTTCTACCAGTATTAATTTCTATTCTTCCCAAAATCAAGTGCTGGGAATGGGAAAGAGCTGGGACAGAGAACCAAGGGAAGAACCTTGGGTAGTCATCGTTGTTGCTCCTGTGTTTTCAGAAGTTGGAAGAGGTGCGTAAGAGTAATTGCTGGAGTGGAGAGCAGCCTCCTCCCTTTCAGCAGGAGCAACACATGCCTCACCTTCCCCAGTAGCCATGGGCGGCAGCCAGACTGTGCAGGTGCTTGTCGCAAAAAGTGATGTATTTTAATTAGGGAAGAATGGAGAGACTGGAGGAAAATTTGCTATGGGGAGGAGATGGTGCATTTGGCTTCTCCATGTAGTTTACAAATGAGAAATGCAGCCATTAACCCTCTGAGAGCTGTCACAGAATCACACAGAATCACAGAATGGTCAGGGTTGGAAGGGACCTCTGTGGGTCACCCAGTCCAGCCCCCTGCCGAAGCAGGGACACCCAGAGCAGGCTGCACAGGACCTTGTCCAGGCGGGTCTTGAATATCTCCAGAGAAGGAGACTCCACAACCTCCCTGGGCAGCCTGTT
>Ga0065711_1040743_pt1 | contig 16716 bp, 12 predicted proteins | sample Hoacrofraction12_FD_59098 | JGI IMG/M metagenome (GOLD analysis project Ga0065711, IMG submission 59098) | Hoatzin crop microbial communities from Cojedes, Venezuela - Epithelial fraction 12 v2 (version 2) | ecosystem: Host-associated > Birds > Digestive system > Esophagus > Crop | place... | reverse complement strand
ATTCAGTAGCTCTGCCTTCTCTGCATCCTCCGTCACCAGGACATCCGCCTCATTCAGCAGCGGCCCCACATTGTCCCTAGCCTTCCTTTTGCTGCTGATGTAGTTGAAGAAGCCCTTCTTGTTGTCTTTGACATACTTTGCCAGATTCAGTTCCAGGTGCACCTTAGCCTTCCTCATTGCATCCCTGCATGCTTTTGACAATATTCCTGTACTCTTCCCAAGTGGCCTGTCCCTCTTTCCACATTCCATGGACCTTTCTCTGCCACCTGATCTCTGCTAGAAGCTCCTTGTTCGTTCACATAGACTGAAGCACCTTTACGATCTATTCAATCCTCTACTCCACTCAGGTTACTGTTTTCCATTGGTTCTGCAGCTCAGATAAAGGCTAAAATTTTCAAAACCTTGCACAACATTTACCAGCCATAGGCAAAGGAGCACCCTGAATTAACCATGCCCACTGCATCACACCACCATGGGAATAAGTAATCAAGATATTAATGTACGTGGCTTAAGTTAATACAACTTACTATTTTAACTATTTTAGATAATGTAGCCTCAAATACTTACAGAATCCAAATAAACGTGCTGTTCAGCTCCTGGATAACTCTAAATCATGGAGTCATCAGTGCCACAGGATTTATTTCAATTATGTAATGTATTTTAAAATATAATAGAACTATTTCAGTTGGAAGGGATGTACAACAATCATCTAGTCCAACTGCCTGACCACTTCAGGGCTCACCAAAAGTTAAAGCACGTTGTTAAGGCCATTGTCCAAATGCCTCTTAAATGCTGACAAGTTTGGGCATTGACCACCTCTCTAGAAAGCCTGTTCCAGTGTTTGACCACCCTCTTGGTAAAGAAATGCTTCCTAATGTCCCCTCTAAACATCCCCTAGTGCGACTTTGAACCATTCCCACACGTCCTTATCACTGGACACCAAGCAAACGAGCCCAGCACCTCCCTCTCCACGTCCCCTCCTCAGGGGGCTGTAGAGAGCAATGAGGTCACCCCTCAGCCTCCTTTTCTCCAAACTAGACAAATCCTGCTCCTCACATGCCTTCCAGCCCTGTCACCAGCTTTGTTGCCCTCATCTGGATGCATTCAAGCACCTTCACGTACTTCTTAAATTGTGGGGCCCAGATCTGCACAGAGTACTCCAGGTGAGGCCACACCAAGGCTGAACACAGCGGGATGATCCCCTCTCTGGACTGGCTGGTTATGCTGTGTTTGATGCACCCCAGGATGCAGTTTGGCCTCTCACCTGCCAGGGCACACTCCCGACTCATATTTTCTTTTGCTGATTCCACTCAATTAAACCTTTTTATATTTCCTAAAAGGCAATGGGTTTATACCTATCTTTTACTCATTTGTTTCATGGAGTAACCAAAAGAAATCCAATTAATTTATTCAATTTATGTCCTTCTTGATCCTGGACATAAAAGCATTCCAAGATGAAGCAATCACTTGACCTTTGAACTCCAATAAACGTTAATTTTAAAAGTCAAGGAATTCTTTCCTTTGACAGTGACAAACAGAAGGAAGTCTCGATGGGCTGAACACAGGTTGTCATGGCTGCTGCCACAGCGCTAAAGGAAAAATCCCGTCCGGCATGTACCGTCTACTCAAATTCTAACCTGGGTTAAACCAAATGACTCACATCCCATGAACAAAGTTTGTGGGTAGTACACTCCAGTACTTCATTCTGGTATTCATAATCTTAACGGGGATGGGTGGCATCTGGCCCTAAGCAGCACAGTTCTTTTCACAACATGTTATGCTACCATTAAAGCCACAACTTTTTTCCTGTCATCCCTCTTTCCTCTTCACTCGAGAAGCAGCCTATGCGGTTGTTGACTCTGAGCAATTCCATCAGCCTTTGAGGTTTTCCAGCCAGGAGTCTCAGGCAAAATATGCACTTCTTTTCTAAGCAGCCAGCGGAGAGGGCACCCAGCCCCACTGCATAGCGGCAGGGAACCCCACGCTCGGCCAAGCTTGCATGGCACACAGGGCTTCAGGACAACCAGCACCTCCAGGAGAGGAATTACGCAGTCCTGCAGAGCACCCAATTCACAATGTAAACCTCTCTCCTTGACGATAGATTTATTCTCAAGACCTACCCAAACAACTCCATGCCCAAACAATCACACTGAGAGATCATTTTAGCTAAAGGAAACTGAATGTCTTCCCAAGTCAGGAGAGACAGTGTTACTGTTAACTAGGAAGACTTTTTTTTAAGGGATTATGATGTTTTGCTGGTAAAAGAGGCAGGACGTAGGGTAACTAGCAACAACAGAGATGGTCTAAAGCTACCTTCTGAAATCTCTCAGATTACTAAAAGCCTAACGCTTCTCTAGTTCCCATCCCTCTTGTTCTGGTTTGGCCTGGATAAATGTCAGTTGCTCACCAACACTGCTCTACCACTCCCCCTCCTCAGCTGGACAGGGGAGAGGAAATATGATGAAAAGGCTCGAGGGTCAAGACAAGGACAGGGAGAGATCACTCACCAGTTACCGTCACGGACAAAACAAACTGAACTTGGGGAGAAAAGGGAGTTTAATTTATCACCAGTCAAATCAGAGGAGGATAGTGAGAAATAAATCCAGATCTTAAAACACCTTCCCCCCACCCCTCCCTTCTTCCCGGGCTCAGCTTCACTCCCGTTTCTCTCCCTCCTCCCCCAGAGCGGCACAGGGGGACAGGGAATGGGGGTTACGGTCAGTTCATCATATGTTGTCTCTGCCACTCCTTGTCCCTCAGGGAGAGGACTCCTCACCCTCTTCCCCTGTGCCAGTGTGAAGGTGCCTCTCACGGGAGACAGTTCTCCACAAACTTCTCCAATGCGGGTCCTTCCCATGGGCTGCAGCTCTTCATGAACTGCCCCAGCGTGGGTCCTTACCACAGGGTGCAGTCCTTGAGGAACAGGCTGCTCCAGTGTGGGTCCCCCACAGGTCACAAGCCCTGCCAGCAAACCTGCTCTGGCGTGGGCTCCTCATATCCCAGCAGGAGCCTGTTCCAGTGCAGACTCCCCACGGGGTCACAGCCTCCTTCAGGCATCCACCTGCTCTGGCGTGGGGTCCCTTCCACTGTGGACCTCCATGGGCTGCAGGGGGACAGCCTGCCTCACCATGGTCTTCATCACGAGCTGCAAGGGAAGGCTCTCTGCTCCGGCGTCTCAAGCACCTCCTCCCTCTCCTTCTTAACTGACCTTGGTGTCTGTAGAGTTGTTTCTCTCACATTGTCTCACTCCTCTCTCTCAACTGCCGTCTCACCACCCAGTTTTTTTTTTTCTCCCCTTCTTAAACACATTATCCCAGAGGCGCTACCACCATCGCTGATTGCCTTGGCCAGCGGTGGGTCCGTCTTGGAGCCGGCTGGCACTGGCTTTATCAGACACAGGGGAAACTTCTCGCAGAAGCCACCCCTATAGCACCCCCACTGCCAAAACCTTGCCACGCAAACCCATAACACCTCTGTGAAATAAGGCTGTGCTAAAGCTGGGCTTTGTACGACCACAACCAATGACATTGTGTCACCAGGGAAAAAAAAAAAAAAATTTGTCGCTGCTGATAATCACTTATTAACAAGGAACAGGAACTTAGTTTGATTTACCCCACATGTCTGAGTGGAAAGGCACACAGTAAGTATTGCTACATTAGCTTTAATCTGTCCAACACAGCTAATGATAGCAACGGCTACAGCAGTGACTTCAGTATGCCAGGAGACACCAAGCACAAATTCATACCATAGCCCACACGGTGGGTTTTCCATTTCCATCCTTACCCACGCCAGTGCAAACACACTGGTACACACGCACCGCAGGGGCAGAGCACCGCATGGGGCTGCCGAACATCGCCCTGCGCAGCATCTTACAGCTTTCAAAGCAACCTTTCACCTAACAGGGCAGGTACTTCACAGCTTTCTCATCAGCGCAGCGCCTGCTTGCCTCCACCTATTCTCAGAGCAACTAGTATGCAAAAGACAGAAATCTTAAGGTAGAAATACTGGGGGGTTTTCCACGTTCCCAAGCCTAGGAGTCCTATCACCAGGCCGGAGCCAGATACAGCTGTGATGCAGAGGGGGAAGCAGTTGGGGAAGAGGGAGATTTAAACGACAGTCACTTCTCCTCTGTGCAACTCGGAAAGCATTTCCCTTCTGAAGCAGTGTCAGGGAGCTACAGCCTCCCTGGCTGCCTCGACAAAGCCCAGAGCACCGTCTCGTTCCCAGCCATGAAAATCCTAAGAGAGGCTCCGGGGCATGAGGTAATCCTCCAGTTCATGTCACTATGTAATTATTTTGTTAGAACTGAGCAACCTGGGCAGGTCCGAAACTCTTTGGTGTTGCAGTAAACTTCCCTGTCATGCAAGATTTTCCCAGCTTCTCAAAGACTACTGAGCTGCACTCAATCCCCTGGAGCCCCACTCAGCTACGCCCAGGGACGGCCTCAGATATGCTCAAGCAGAGCCGTAGGCAGAATATTTCCTTTATGCCAACGCTGAATTGCTGAAATTCACCACATTTTTCTGTCCGCTTGATGAATTAAAGTTCTATTAAATGGCACAGCAATCTCAGGTTTATAAGGAGTTAACCACGGTCCAAAAGCTAGCACCTGGCACTGCTCTGCTGGAAGCCCTGCTATCATGCAACCGGACATTTTTACCCACGTGCAGTGTGTAACACTTCCACATGATTTACACATGACATCAGTCGACTCCACAGTCCCCAGAAACGGCAACAGTTGTCACCCTCCTTTGGCACATCCCTGCAAGGGATCCCTTCAGTTATTAAATACGGCTCCCAGCGATCACAGGTCACTAACTCCAGGCACGAAAAGTAGGTTTAGAAAGGAGCCCAGAACAGCCAACGCCACGTGCACCAGGCACTGCAGACCACCAGACGCTTCCTCCGGACTCGTCATGTCTGCTCTTCACAGCAGCGGACTAACGGGCACGACTGCAACGGGCCGCAGAGGGGAAAGACCAGGCGAGAGCACGGGTCCCTGCTACCGCACGGGATTAGTCAAAGAAAACTCCCAGCCAGGAGCCCTGCCCTAGCTGCAGGGGGAGGCAGGAAAAACTCAGTGGACCATTCCTTCTAGACTAACCTTGAGGAAAGTTTAATAAAAAACAACCAAAAAAAATCCCTGCAGAAGTCACATAATCCTTTCAGAAAAAATGTCCTTCCTCGTCACACTTGCAAAATCAGCTCTCTCACAGAATTCTTGAAGCTTGTGCTGTACTCATTCAATAAATACTGCATTGAGGAAATACACGGAAATACTGTGGAAACAAACACCCCACTGTCCTGCCTCCTTTTCCTCAGAGTCCTTGGCATCTAGGACAGTCCAGCAGAAGAGGAACCAAAGGCACTGTGGTAGAGACACGTCACCAGTACAGACAGCAGGGGGAAATTGTCATCTTTTTAATATACCTTGCCACCATTCCATTTTTTGGAGTCTAATAGTCTTGTTATCAGCAAAGCAAATAGTAAAAAATTCTACAGGGCCAAATACATGCATCTTTTTTTAGATCTACAGAAAGCTGTACAAATGATGGCATCTTACATTCTTCCCATTGCATGTGCCTGATCCAAACCCAGAAAACTGTGCTACCCCTTCTTGAGCTGACACCACCAGCACTAGGACTAGATGTAAACGTTTCAGTTTCCACTCCCCAAAAAGGACAGGAGTTCCAGAAAAATGACTGTATGGCTTGGCACAGTGAACTAGAGCTTGTGCCAATATAAATCAGTGCAGCAGCACTTCAGTCTCTAACTAATTTACACAAACTCAGGTCCTGACTCCATATTCTAGCTTATGTGGCAGGTATCACCACCTTCTCACTTAACCTTTTCTGCCTATGTTCTCACTCCTTCTTAGTCCTGTGTGAGAACGGAAAAATATAACTGGAATCCCTTTAGACTGATCTGCTGAAATGATGCCACGTCTTTCTTCTGGCAGCTGTGATCACGTATCCACGCTTAGGAAGTGTTTACAGAAAAGCATTTTCTTTGCAGAGGTAAATGGAATTTTTTCTACTGCAGAATCTATTTCAAAAACTTATTTTAACATCAGAGAAGTAAAAAAATAATGTTCCCTAATGTCCTTCCAGATTTTTCTTCCTATCCAAAATACATATTGTTTTTATATAAAAAAAGAAGGAAGCACAAATACCAAGGCCTAAACTGTCCAGGGAGCGAAAAATATTTTTCTTCATAAAAGACAACCTGCATATCTGTCAAGTATGAAGTTTTCTTTACATGTGTTATACTCCTCATCTATTATCCTAAAATTAGCACCGGTTAGTTACGCAAGCAGCCCAAAATACACAGTGTGAGCCACTGCTGTTAAGTTCTGGCTAAATTTGGGCCAGACATTAGAAGGAGGGGCAATATAGCACTCAAACACATGCAATAGGATTGCTAGTGGACATCAGCATATGGGCTGACATCCAAAGCCAAATGAAGCCAAGAGCCCTACAGTAAAGGAGTACATACTTGCTCCACAAAGCCCCTCCCGCCTGCTAGCACTACATACCCTTCCCTCCACAGCCAGTCATTACCCTACTCCCCATTTCGCCCACCCCCTTATCCTTTTCAGTCCTTTACAATTCTGGAGGCTAAAAGCACTCAAATTTTACAGGGAGAGAGAGAGGTAGGGTAGCAGCGCACCCTATGGAGAAAGGCATAAAGGGACAAGAGGAATAATCTGAACTGGACCAGAATTTATCACCTGAGGGTCCAGTCAAGAGCCAGGACATCACAGCTCTAGAGGACAGGAGAAAGGCAACATGCACAGACATTTTTGCAATTTAAGCCATGTTTTACCAAACTCTGCAGTCACCAGCAAGTTCTGGCTTCAGTCGAAAATGCAGTGTGTAGGGAGAGATTCCTGACAACCAGGACAATTCATGACAGAAACACCTCCCTCCAGCTACATGCAAAAGTTTTTCCCCAATCTTCTGCTCTTACTCCACTATAGGAAGAGTGGTGGGAACCCAACCATATAAAGCACAAGCAGAAACACTCATGGCCGGGAAGGAATAGATACAGATTCCCCTGAAGGTATGAAGAGCAGGGGTGCTGCCTTTCATCTCCTCTGTCCCCTCACCACCACATTCCCCCTGTCTTCCTACTTCCCATGGTAAAGGGGTCGTGGTACCTCCCTGCTTGTCCCTTTTACTGGTTCAGCCCTTCTCTCACCAGCACTGCTAGATCCACCCCTGAGAAAAACCACCACCTCCCACCCCCTCAGACAGACATTGCCGATGCTGGGCGACCCTTCCCTTGTCCCGCCACATCCACGATCTCTTCCACAAGCCAGCACCAAGCTTCCCGCAGACTGGCCCTTCTAATTTCTTTTTAGACTTAGGTCATAATTCAGACATTTAATTCTCCACTTAGTCATCTAAAGTAAAACAATCAACTCCACGGATTATACAGTTATTACCACTTCCATCTGAGCGGTCAGAGAGCAGCCAGTCGCGAGAACACAATAAAGCGCTCTGTGGTTTATCTGAAACGCTGCATGCCGGGTAGGAAAACAAAACAGCCGCATGTTTCTAAAACTAAATCATCTCTTTAATCAGAGACCTTCTGACAACTCTCCAGCAGCCACCATCCCAGACACTTAAACACAAGTACAGGCTCTTCTCAACTTTTTCCCTGAGATCAGCCTCTAAGAGCCATCCATGGAGTTTTTGTCATGCGCATGACATTATCGCTGCAAACCATACCCAAACAACTATATTCCCATGAATTATAAATTTACAGCTGTTAGAAAGACAAGTTTTGAATACTACAGAGAAAACTTTCTTGATGTCAGATCCAGTCTATGAAACTACGCAGACAATTTAGAATAATCTCAGACTTAAGCCTTTTGCACAACTAAATGGGAAATTGATTTCATTCACTTAGTTTTCCCTTGGTGACTATACACAAACGCACAAACTCGTAGGCATCTGCACATCCTGCTTTTAAGGCACTATTGGCCATCATTATTGTCCATTCCAATGTCCATGAAATAAACACAGACAAAGCCACTAATACTGCAATTTAAAACAGCTGCAGTTCTTATTCTGACTTCAAACACAGGGAAATCGTACTAGGAGAAAATGTGGCGAAGTCTGTCTACGCCAGAGATTTGGCGGTACTAACACCACCCTCATCGCATCAATTGCTGCAACTGGTGCAAAATTCCAAAGTCAAGTCACCTCTCAGCCTCACTCACTGCAAGTAAAACATTCAGGAACTACCTAAGCTTCCTCTCAGCAGGAGTGAAAGAAGGTTTGTTTTCATATTGGTTTTCTTCCATTTTCTGGAATGCATTCAGAGTCTGTGATGACAAAGCCACATAACTTTTCTGAGACCACAAAATTATTTAGATACATATAAAAATATTACCAGAGACTTCCTTCATTGGTAAATAAAGGTAATATAATTCCCTAATCATACAAAACAAGCACCTAGACCTCACAGCTGCACCTCCAGGAAGGTGGAGAAGTGAGGGAGAAGGGGTCTGTCGCTCTGGCCACGTTTTCTACGCACATACTTATTTGGACTGCAGCGAATCTAGGTGAACCAGCATCACCTCTTGCCATGTGCTACTCAACCTCTGTAGACAGGAGCTCATCTCTGCCTTCACAAACAGGTAGTCAGGGACAGCAGAGCACAGGAACCAGCAACATGGCCAGTGCAGGTAGTCATAAGAATCTCATGAAAAGAGAAGTCACCTGTGTTTGACTGGAGGCCCATGAATTTCCCAAGTGCTTCCTGACTATGCAGGTACTTCTATAACCCTCAACACTTCAGCTTGGATCTCTTTTTAATTAGACACCACTAAGGACATCACCCTAGACCCATGTAAAGATCCACTGTTAGCTCTCACCCCTTTCTCTTTAAAGCTACCTTTTATGTACCCAAAGGGTAATAACCAGCTGTGTAGCACAACTCTCCTGTCACCTGACCCCAATTCCTCCCGTGTCTCCTCAAATACTTTCCAGAACCACATTCTCGAAAGCATTTGAGGAGACACGGGAGGAATTGAGACTCCCAGGGTCAACCCAAAACTCTGTTTAGCCCAACATCTCATCTCCAACGATCCTCAAGGACAGACATCCGAACAGCGTAAAAACAGAACAAGTACACAGTGACCCTTCCCTGGGTACTCTTCCCAGCCTATGCAATCTGAGGCTCGGGGCTTGAAAAGCCAAAATTAGTGTCTTTATATTGGACCAGCCCTTAAAGGACTTTTGACTCATGAAGTTGTGCAATCACTTTTTCCATCCACAATACCTGCGACACAGAGTTCCACAACTGATTTCTGTCTCATGTGAAGGCCCACCTTCTTCTGTCCGGTTTGAACTTGTCTCCTGAGAGATCTTTGATCTTTCCCTCTGCTGTCCCTGGAATTTCTCCAGCTGGTTCACAGCATCCATGAGGAGTGCTCCAAATCAGGCACAGCATTCTTCAAGATGCCTAATTAGAGCTGTGAAGATTAGACTTTCTCATAACTTACAGAAAATACTTCTGTGCATACATTTGAGTATAGCGTTTGCCTTCTTTTTTGAGCGCCAACAGTGTTACTTGCAAGTTTTCACCTTTTGGTACCTTTAAACCATCAAACTCTCCAGAAACACACACCCTTTTCTGCAGGACTGCTGCCTCACCTTGTTTCTCATTCAGTAAACACACGCTCTTTTATTCCTCAGCAAGAACTGAATTATGCAGCTGCCCTAGTGAATCACGCTCTAGTCTTTCCCCTAACCATTTCCCACACTGCCAAAACAAGTTCAAAACCTAATGCTTCCTCCCAGCGTCCTTGCCACCCCTTCACTAATTTAATAAAAGTTCTCCCCTTTTTAATCCATGTCAGTCATATTGAACAACACAGTTTCAGGGCGAGCCATTTCCAGTTTGAGAGCAAACTACTTAGACCTACTTTGTGAACATTATTTTCCATTCAGCCACGAATGCATTTAATAAGAGTTTCACGCTGTCCCCACTGTCCCCAGCTAGCTTGTCAGAGTGCCACACCAGACTATCAAAAGCCTTACTAAAGTCAAGATACAACAATATCCCACTTCTTCTACACCTACAACCCCTGCCAACCCATTGTGGAACACATTTTATTTGCAGGTTTTCAATCTTCCAGCACCTCTATCTTCATTCATGCTCTCAAAACTTCACTACCAGTTTTAAAATTGTTTCAATCAATTCCCTAAATATTCTACATGCATTTTTATCAGGCCTAAACATCTACTTTACCAAATCAGCCTTTTGTTGCCAGAATTCTTAACCCTTTTCCATGGCAGTTAGTTGATCCTCTTAGTGAAGACTGATCACTTACTGTCTCTCAGCATCACTGACCAATGGTCTTCTCATCAGAGCGAGTAGCAAGCCACATCCTTTGCTAGTCTTCCTGCTACCACTACAGTATTTAAAAATCCTGCCTTCTTATCCTTCACATCATTTCCTATTTGCGGTTTGGTCTTTCCAATATTGTCCCTTTATACCCATGCTACACTCCTTTAAGCTCAGCCTTTGGAATCTGATCTCATTTTCAGTTTATACACATGGTTTTCCTTTTTTCTGTTGTTTTTTGGCCAGTCATAAGATCATGTTCAGTTATCATATTTCTTACCCTTCTGCTATATTAGGGTAATGTGTACTTACACCTTTTATACGAATCCCTCAAGCAATTTCTCCCTTTGCTCCCTTTCCTTCTTGTTTCTGATAGCATCTTACCTCCCAGTTCCTGTTGTTTATTGGCATCACTTCTTTTTTCCACAAAATTAACAATCTTTACTTTGTTTTTCTCTCTCCTCCCTTTCCTAAAAGCTGTAAAGCCCCTTCAATACACAGCAGCAACAGGGAACCCAGCGCTGGCACATGTAATGTTCGCTCCTCTCTAAGAGCTGGCCCACTGCCACCATATTTCTGCTATGAGTGAATTATTCCTCCCTTCTCAAGGTACAGTGAAACAGCCTGTAGCATTTGGTCGGCTGCGTTCTCCTTGGCTGGATATTGGTGAAGAACCTGGTGACCAAAATGACCTCGTGTGTGAACGTGTAAGCCTGGAGCCACAGAAGGGCTCTTTCCCTCAAACCTCAAACACCATCCAAGCAATAAGGTAAGGCTCAAGTACTGGATGGGACTCCTATTCCCATTTTTCTGCAAACTACTTAATGGGCCTGTTAGCAGGATGGATTGAACAACAGGCACAGAAACCTGTGGGTTTTTTTCTACAAGCACTCCAGCAATATGAAAGCCCGTAAGGGAGCACCCTCTTCTCACAAGCTTCCTTGTCTCTGGATCCAGCCCCAACACCTCCTCCCCCAGAACGTTTCCTTCAATTTTGATTTTGCACCGGTTATCTGCATATGCTGACTATTTAACAACTTCTTTCTCACGAGGCACAGTTACACATCCGTTTGGAGGTGGAGGTTACGGACGCAAAATCATGGGACTCTAGCTCTCTTGCTGTTTGGCTTTTTAGGCACTGATGCAGAATCAGGCAGAAAGGAGCTGTCCCACTTAACTGTCGTCAAAACCCTTCACTCTACAGATTTTCAGCATAGATTTTGTGGTCACCATTGAGTCAGTCATTTTATTCTGAAAAAAGGTACAGAGGCAACTCAAAGTTAACAAAAGGGACTGGTGTTCTTAGGCCATTCATTGCCATTTAGCTGTTACTTTACAATCTAATATTCCTAGTGCTTTTCACTGTTTCACACACTAACGTGGTCAGAGCCATATTATTAAGTATGCAAAACAAGCCTTCTGGTAAAAGCAGATTTTCCATTGTCTATATGGATGATCACTACATGTCTGAGCTTGACAGATGTTCTCACAAACTCTGTCATGTTTCATAAGTCCTAGCTGAGTATTTACCACACTCTAGCTCAGTAATCTCTGTTAACAAGTGCGTTTACTCCTCTCTAGAAGTACTGAAAAGCAGTGCAAATTAATTAACACGTACAAATAATTTACAGGGAACCCAAACTACACGTGCTATTTTATATCAGATTCTGCAGTTCGCAAAGTAGTTCTCACTCATTGTGCCGTAAATACATCATGTTGCACCTTAAATACCAGAAGCTCTAACTAAATCTTATTCTTTAGAGTTAAAATTGTTCAGGCAATCAGGTAAACGACACCTCATTACACATGAAAGCCTTTCTTATAACTAATTTTCTTTTTCAACTTACATTACTCTTTCCAAATCATTCTAGCACCAACAAGTAACACAGACTTTTCAGAAGCTCTTGCAATTAAAGTATAAGGTTTCTCATACACAAACACAAACTGCAACGACTGGGTGGCAAACCCTGTAAGACAACACTTCTTGCCAATTCAAACTATATCTTTATTGATCAATCACTGGATAAATATGTATGGCAAGAGCCACCCTTCACTATAATCATTGAAAATCAAGACATTCATGCATAAAATTTAACTTGCCTGTCTGTTATTCCCATCACTTTTTTTTATTGTTGACCCAGAAAACCCAGCAGCTCAAATTGCACATAAGCCTTTGTTATCTTCTGCAGTCACTTTCAATCAGGGTGAGGATCTTCCTGATACTGCATCTCCACAGCAAATGTGTCAAGGCTTGGTACGGTGCACAGAAACAGCTTTACTTAGCGCTTTGTGTTTTTCTGGAGTCCACAGCAGATAACGGAAACCTGTTCGCTCTTGGTGATGCACTGACTTTTTTTTTGGTTGTGCTTGCTCACACAAAGTTTATCTGTAGCAGCAACATCCTGGTTGCAGAAGTTCAGTTGGTCTGTTTTAACTACATTTAATCTAATCAACTTAATTTCTGTACCAAAACATTGGTCTCAAAGAATCGCCCTTGCTACAGTACATTCGGATTCTGGTATGTTGAGCCAAGCTCAAATTATCAGCACTTCTTGAAATGAGCGTGCACTTTCTCACTCACTCCAAAGAATGCAAACCAGGCACTTCTCCCTTTGTTACGAAAAAAAGGATAACGATGTGAACTAAGCTCCACTGCTAAAGTCTTTCTCTACAGGTCAAGAATCACTCAGAAATCAAAATTCCACTTCTGGTAATGTTAAAACAGTAAATCTTTTATCAACCGTCAGAGGGCAAGCACTCTATTTTGTCTATAAAGCAGGAGTTGTATTACATAAAGGAAAAATAACTGTGCCTCTAATTCAACAAGATCCTTTTACAGAACTAGCTCAGAAATTTAAAGACAAGCACATGTACCATACTAAGCTACAGCTGAAGAACAAGAGCGCATCCTTAACTTCAAGCAATTGCAGATGCACTTGGTCAGACAGGTATGTAACAGCTCTCACCCTTAGGCACTCGAATGAGCTTGGCCTACAAGATCAAACAGCACTAATAAAAAAGCAGTCCTCAGTCTGTCTCTACTCCCAGCACCCAATTCCCAACTCTGCATCCATCTTAGTTCTGTCAGCACAAATATTCGCACATCGAATCAGGCAATCTAAAAAAAAAATCAAAAAAATAAAAACATTATTTTTCAGTCAGGTCACTTTCTCAAAGCAGTTAATCCCCTGTTTTTGCTGCCACCATGCAAGGAAAAATACAGAGCATGGTTGCCAGCTCAGGCAACAGTGCCACAGAATATGCAGCCTAACCAAGGCGGGCGATCGGTTCCAGCTTTCCAGATATTCAGCATAGTCAACAACTTCAGCTACACCCTGCCTCCCTTAATACTTACTTTGCATAGACCCATGGCAATAAAACTCATCAAACTCATGTGCACCACAGGAACCATAATACCACTATATCAGCCACTCTGTTCTACCTAACAGGCCAAAATGACTGATAAAGCAACATTTTCTGGGCACTAATATATGCAGCAATGATGTCATTTAAAGAAGATTTTGTATGCCTGGAGATACGTTTGTTTTTTTTCCTTCCACTGCAACAGCTGGCCTAATAAAACCTTCCCAGTCTTCCTTCAGTCACATTCTTAAACTTGTACAGTGACAATATTGCTACATATTTTATCTTCTTTTGTTCTTCAGTGAAGAATTTAAAGCTTTAGAATACTGTCTGACAAACTGCTTTCTCTATGAGTAACTGCATTCACAACTGATCCACCCTTGAAGCACCTTCAGACTCACATCTTCAACACTACGTCCTCTGTTAGAGGGCAGCTCTCTTGCTCCTGGCCCCTAACAGTTTTGCTTACATATCTGCTCACAGAGAACAAATGACTAACAAATTACATAACTGCAAAGAATGGGTGGCCACATACTAAATGTTAAGATTTTTGCAAGAGGAAATACACTGCATGAACAGCATCTTTTTTTCTGTTCCATTTGTACAGTAAAAAAGCATGGAAAATTCAAGTATATATTTACAAGACAGGAAAAAGATCTAAAATACACAATAAATCCATGCACTTCAAGCAACGCACTACAGCATTTCTCCTTTTTCCTCACTGTATCCAATCTGACGGAGTGTCATGCCTGTTCCTGATCACCCACCATTCCCTCTGACTTTGGCAACTCCCAGTGTCAAACATTTTTCTGTATGCTGTGCTGATAGACACATCCACGTATTTTCACACGCTTGAAATTACCAGTTGCTTGTCTGCTTTTTAATGTTGAAAAGGACAACAACAGACAGGTTGAAACGCATGCAAGGCTCACTGAACTTGATGTTAAGCAGAACAGAAACAGGAAAAAAATGCCAGTACAATCAGAAGAAGAAAAGGAGAAGGCAGTTTTTCTTTTAAAAACAATAAATCAACTGGTTTGGGGTGGGCTTTTTCGTATGAAAATACTGCCAGGAAAGGGTCGAAGAGGAACTGTGAGCTTCAAAAGGCAAGCTCACTACTAATCACATAATAAATACATCAAAGTTGTTTTTCCCACAGAATAAGCATGTTCACTGATGAATCCTCTGCTATGTCTAGTTCAGTAGGCTTGAACTCTACTTTTGGATAAGCAAAATCTAAATATGGCACGTAGTATGTTACGGAGACTCAAGATTAAGGACTGCATGCATGACAGCCAGTCTGTTTTGCTTGCATGCAGATTTTAGGTGCTAGCACATCCATCCTCCTAAAGTAACTGCCTTAGGCATACATCACCGCAACTATTAGTGTTAGATTTGGACACTAACAGATCAGGCATATAAGTGTTCATTCCTGTTTTAAATCTTTTTTTTTTTTTTAAATTAGGAATAACACTACAGGAAATTTGCCTCAGATTTGTGCTTTTACACTGGCTGCTGGAGGACGTATAGCCGGTAACACTATAAAATTAAGAGTGGATAGACAATATCCAACCTGACCTAAAATCTGCCCATGCATAGTTCTGGAAAACTTTTTCAGAATATTTGAAATAGCAAGAAGAGTTTTGATCAGATATGCTTTTCTGCATCCCAGGGCCACGAATTTTTTGATCTGGTCAAATGCAATCCATCACGCTCAATGCCTCAGTCTTCTCTACAGACTGTGAAGAGAGGTGGGCTTCCATGAAGGCTTTCGAACTACGGTGTGATGCTTCCAACTAAGTCATCTACATTAACTATAAGACGTGAACTGAAAAATCAGTTGACACCATCAAGAAGAAAGTACATTACAGCAGGGCAGATTTTTCTAGGACCTCATACTGCCCCCAAACTCTCTACTTTTGACAAAAAAAAAGCTAGAGTTCTTGTGTCATTTATATTGCCTCATACTAAGAGCAGTTTGAAAGCTAGATTATCGAGACAAATTTTTCTTTCTCGTGAGGGCAAACCTCAGGCAGGACATCTCTATGCCCCTGTTCCCAGCTGGCCTTTATGACAAGGAGCAGTGACCAGGATACCTCAGTTCTCCAACTCCTCAGAACTGCCACCACGTCCTCTACTGCTGCCCAGCAGGCATACACGACATCAGCCTGTTCTGTGATTTACTTACCTTCAATCCCCAACCTGTCCCACAATTCAGTTCTTGATCCTTAAAAATTTCTCTTTCTGCAAATGCAGAGCTTCCAAGTAGCGGTGTCTGACACAGTCGTCTCCGCTTTCCTACTGTCCTCAGGTCCTCCCTTTCTCGAGCATGAGAAGCAGCCAGCTCCAGATAATTCACCACCTTGGTTTTTCCACCCTTACCATTCACCCACCCACTTCCACCTTGCACCTTAACAACAAGCCTACCAGTAAGCACCTCTTCTGCTTCTTCAGTGGCCCCTCTACATTGACCAGGGTACCTCCTGGCTCCTCAGAAACCCCACATCCATCACACTTGGCTAACATCTGATTACTTTTAGAGCTTACGAGTTAGCACACCCATGCAGCCACTGGCTGCCCAGCTGGGTTGCCCACCTGCACACAGCGCCAGCAGAGCAGAAGATTATTTTCCCATAAGCGATTCCTACTCGCTAAAACAAAGTTCCTATTTCAGTACCGTTTAGAAGCTGTGACATTTTCGGGAGCAGCAAAATCTTTGTGCGAGAAGGCAAATCTAAATCCCTTCACCCTTACCTTTCTCAAAGACCGCCTCCCCGCTCAAGATGGTCTCGTTATCTCTGATCACCTCTCCCCTGACGGTGACCGGCGCTGGGCTACCCGGCAGCACGGCTACCGCAACCGTCACGTTCGCTCCGGGCCGGATGCTCCAGGGAGCCGCCACCAGGAACGCGGGTCTGGAAAACCCGAGAGGGCAGAGCGTGAAACGCCACCCCCGCCACACAGTAACCCGCGGCCGCACGGTAACGCGCGGCG
>Ga0065711_1040742_pt1 | contig 16717 bp, 9 predicted proteins | sample Hoacrofraction12_FD_59098 | JGI IMG/M metagenome (GOLD analysis project Ga0065711, IMG submission 59098) | Hoatzin crop microbial communities from Cojedes, Venezuela - Epithelial fraction 12 v2 (version 2) | ecosystem: Host-associated > Birds > Digestive system > Esophagus > Crop | place... | reverse complement strand
GGACAAGGTCCTGTGCAGCCTGCTGTAGGTGACCCTGCTTCAGCAGGAGGGTTGGACTAGATGACCCACAGAGGTCCCTTCCAACCCCTACCATTCTGTGATTCTGTGAACCCTTTCCACTGGAGAAAAAAAAAACAACAATTCACAGGTGACAACTGTCTAAGAGCTACCAACATTTAAAAACCTAGCAACGTTTCCAGCTTTCTCATACTTAAAAACATATTACCAAGGTAGACAAATATATTACTATTAAAACCAGAACCAGTGATGTGTAGGTGATAGCAGGCGCAAGCTGAATTCTGTTCACAGCCTCAGCAGGACAAAACCGGCGCCTCGGCGCAGCACAAGCAGCGCACGCAAGGACGCCGTCACGCGTGCGCCAGATGTAAGCGTGTACGCACCTGAGCAGATTCACGCTCGTTAACACCACCATGCTGCCGTCTGCTTGTACTTCAACCGGGTCTATTCCTGTTTTCCGACTGAAGTGTGCCCTTGATTTAGCGAAATCCGTGAGCACCAGGGTGCCTGCTGCAATTTGCAGAGCACATGACAGCGCCTGTAATGTCAATAGCGAGGCCTGAACCACGCCACTTTTATCTGCAGTTAACTTTTATTGTCACGGGCTTCCCTTGGGCCTTCCCTTTTTTATCATTCAAAATTGACTTCTTTTTTTTCTTTAAATGAAAGGACAATTGTCTGCCAGTGACTGACTCGCTACCAATCCACAATGAACAACAGAATACCCCAGGCTGTCAGTATCAATACTGATTTTATTACAAATACTTTTATCGTGGCTGAATCAAATTTACATTAAAATTGGGAATTTGGCATACACACGCAAAAAGAGCACATTTACTCATGGACAGACTCTAAAATCTTAACGTAGACCCCTTTTCAGCACCGATTCTACCATCAGTTTCTTTCTACGGCCTTCCCTAGTGTTTCGCGAAGAAGTCCATCATAGGACACTTTGAGGGAACTCCTAAAGCAGCAGCTACGTAAGGAATTGGTTTGTCTCTCTGCTTTTTTGATGCTAACATAAATCTATTCCGGTAACGGTTTCTGATTTACACCCCTCCAATCTAATGAGCTCAGGGCAGCCCAACCCAGCCCCGCTTTCCCTTCGTGAAGCAGCTGTCTCCACCAGGCCGGCAGCCTCTGCCAATGGCCAGAGCGATGGCTTCAGGGATGCTGTAAGCACGCGGGCAGTCACCCAGCTTGCCTGGGACGTGGCCAGATGTTTTTGCCTCTGAACTATCACTGCCATTAAGGAATGTGCTTGTGTGTGCAAAGTGAGTTAAATGTAACCTCATTAAAAAAAACATTGGTAAAGTTATAGTGATGAGGGTATAAAGTCAAAACCTCAGAACTGATTACCATGACATCCTATGAGGAGGTTCTTGTTTTCAGAAAACAGGCCTGTACTTTCTCAACAATGAAGCAACATCTCCATTCTTATCTCATTTTACAGAGTATTTAGTGGGAGTGAAGCAAATGGCACACTCTTTCAGTGATTTATTTAAAACAAGATTAGTAATCTCACAAACTCTTCCCAAGGACATCGACAGTTACTGACCGACGCCTGTGCTAAATGTGTATGTGTTGGTTAAGTTGGGTCTTAAAATATCACATTGAAACCCCATAGGAATGACTAACTGCAAAAGATGAGTATACTCACATATAAATGGAGTCATTGAAAGAGATGCCAATACAATTTACTCATGTGCCCTCAAAATATATACATATATATACACACACACACACCCCTTGACCAGTATGTTCTTCAATAGAATGCATTCTTAAAAGGTTGTGAAAATTGTAGATAAAAAACACTGAACCCTGCTTTAGCTGCATCTCTTTTATGGCCCAGTCCTTGGATCACGGTTAAAAATCAACACCAGTTTGTGCAGATGAAAATGTAATTTACCATATTTTAAAGATACTGAGGCATCAGTTTATTCCACCGTAACATTAAAATAGATGCTGTATATAGGAATGTCAGTACTATGTAAGACAGAACTATATAGAAAAAATCTTAATTGCTTAAGCTATACATCAAAGGAACAAAGGATGCAGAAATGCTGTTAGGCCTGTACCTTACAAACATAACAAGACAGTATCAAGCAAAGCTATCTGCTGATATACTGGAATATGACAATAGGGAGCATATACCTACTTGTAAGGCCTATTATAGAGGAAAAACTATCAGTTACTGCTCTATCATTCCCCAGTGACTCTGAAGCACTTAAACATACAAACCATGTCTCAACTATAATCAGATCCACCTTAATAAGCAGACATTACATTAAAAAGATTCTTAAGAGACCTATGTGAGGCTAGTTTATAATTTATCCTAGTGGGTCAATACCTAAAACTTACCAAAATACATGATCAGAAATGAACTCAGTGTTCAGACATATTAGATAAATGTGATTTATGTAACCGAAATGACAACAGGAGACAAGGCAGTTCTAAAATCCACTCAGAGGTAAGGTCCATACTCCAGCATGCCAGCTTAGTAGTTTGGGGTGGAGGGTTAGGGAGAAGAGACTGTTGGTTAAATAAACTGATAAATCCTCCACCAATAAATGACAAAATCCTATTCACAAATGGGAAATGACTCTGCTATTTCAGCATGCACATACATATTTGTGCACTTTCATACGTGATTTAGCCAGCTGAAAAAGTGATAACTTGTCCTGAACTAGCACTAATTGTTAGCTTTTTCCTCCCTCCTCCCAATGAATCTTTTAAAGTTGGCCTTCGGTGAGAAGACCTTTAAGGACACCTTGCATATGATTCATCAGAGGATATAATACCGTGAGAGGGACGGATGCTGACAAGGAGGATGTGACTTGAAAAACAGTATCTGTATAGAGAAAAGTAAAAAGAAGCTCTGAAAAAACAGTGAAACGCAGCTCCACACTGCGCATTTTAAACAGAAAACACAGAGGTGGTGGGTTTGGGAGGGGGGAAGGGGTTGGGTTTTTGTTCGCTGGAAATGGACCTTGTGTTTGATTGATTATGCATCCAAAACATAAAAAGACTAAACATATGGTACACAGCTATTGCTCGACACAAATGAATCGAGGTGGTCAGTCCAGGCGAGGTGCCTTCATACTAGGAAAGCATTATAAAATATAACTCGCAGTATTCAACGAAACCTTCACTAGGTCTCCAGCTGACTGCAATTAGCATTAAACAAAGGCCTCAGACACAAAAGTCAGCTCCTTAACGCACCGCACAGGTTAAAGGCGGAAAGGCTGCAGGCCCAGCAGTACCGCGAAAAAAGAGGAGAGCAAAGGGAATCCACACTTACATGGCCTCTGAGGGTTCCCGGTTCAGGCCGCCTGCCTGTGCCTGCTGCAGGGACTGCGAGCCTCCCATCCTCAGCGTGCCCTTGGGTCGCAGCTAGGCGCGAGCAAGGCCGGCGTCCTCGGCGATGCCACCAGCCAGGAGCCCCGGGAGCTCTGGCCGTGCGGAGCCTGCAGTGCTGCAGTGCAGATGGAAACAGCTGCTTGCATCAGGGGCAGCACAAGCAGAAACACTTCGGCGGCAGCTTCTCTTCTCTGAACTGTTGCCAGTTATTCTTTTTTTTATTCTTCTCTGTCCAGATGAATGCTATTTATAAAATAAAATCAAATCCCAGCCACTGTGACAGGCTAATCATCTGCTGAACATCAGTGGTCCGAGCAGCTACAGTGCAAGCGCCTCTAACGCAGGACGATTGGCTATTGAGACTGGCTTCAAAAAAAAACAAAAAACAAAAAAAAAGAAGGAGAAGAAGAAGAAAAGCAGACCCTCCCTTTAAGCACACATTGTGAGCTACTGTGGCTCCCTAAGGACCTACAGGCAGGACCATTATATTGTGTTGACTCAGCTGATTTGAAATGCAAATGCACGTGTGTGCTGGATGCCGTGCATACATTTCCCTTTAATAAGAGGCAAGTTGTGCGTATCGGGATGAGTGCAGAGAGGATTAATAAGCAGAACGGATGGTTTCTTCTCATTTAAACAAATGAGCTCATCCCTACTGCAAAAATGGAATCTTCCATGAGGAACGTAGGGAGAATATCATGAGCAGCCAAGGTAAACAAGCCAATGTGGAGCGGACCATACCCGGCGCAGCTCCATCCAACAGATCGGTGCACTTAACCGTTTTGCTTCTGCCCGCGCAGCCCCCCGTGCTGGACGATGAGGTGGAGAGCCATGGGGATGCCCATCATCTAACACTGATGTGATTAGTGGGGACAGTCTTTCAGCCCAGCAAATACAAGCCCAGGCAAACAGCTTTCCAAACCCTACGAATAAACTTATCCTTTTGCCACCGTGGAGGTAGCAGGGTACCGGGAATTCACGTGCAGAACAAGCTGAAAGGGCTGGGCACCATCACTCTCTGCATCACCGTCTCTAGCACGTAACAGATGCGCCACATACAAGCTGTGTTTCGCATCACTAAAGGAGAAAAAAAATCAGTTGCACTACCGTCTATACTAGGAATTAAACTCTAGGGACTCAATTGGCTTGAAGCTATGTAACAATTCTGGATATGTGACAGGGCAGAGAGGTCAAAAGGATCAGATAAATTTAACAGAAATATTAAAACATACTAACTTCCAAGCAGCTACCACAGCATAGCTTTCGTGTTTCAGTGGAGGCCTCACTAAGCTCACACCTTAAACAGCTTGTGTTTTTTTCCTCTGCTTGCAAAAAGGGAAATCCAGTAGGGTTTGCTTACTCTACAGAAATCAGGGCTGCTGTAGATGTGCAAGGTTCTGCCCCTCTGGGTGCACCCACAATAAATTTTTCTGGGATAAGAAGAAACAAAGATGCTTAGTGAACACAAAACACATTTCATTTGCAGAGACTCCCTAAAATTAAATTCTGTTTTATGAACAGCATCAAAATAAATGTGCCTTTTCTTTTCTACTTTTTTCTTTTTTTTTTAAATTAAGGGGGAAAGCTAGCGAGCCAGCACTTTGTGCAGCCACAAACTTTCAAGCAAGTTACAATTTTGGGGTAGTTTCATTTCTGGTGAAAGCCAAACCCTCATTTCTAGTGTCTCGTTGCTCAACGCTCGTCTCCACTCCCCCAGAGAAGCAGCGGCACCGCCTCACCCAGGGACCAAGCTTCAGAACTTCTGGCGCCGGGTGGGTGCCCGAGCCATGGTTAAGCCCCAGGCTCTGCAGCAGAGCCCAGCTCCGATGCTCCCTTCTCAGGGTGGTGGCAGCTCCCTACGCCTTCTGCATTTGCCAGCACCCAGGGGAAGGCTCTCGCTACTGGGGCAGCCCAACCTGCCCAGACAGCCATCTCCAGTCATCCTTGGACCAGAGACGAGGAACCAGCTCGTCCCAGGCACTGTCACAGCTCCACAGCTCTCAGACTACAAGCTGAAAATACAGGACAGTGTCACTGGACAGGTTTGCACCTCTTCTGTGCTAGAGAATGCTGGCTGCTTTTATGCCTTTTTACAGCAGTATTTACTTCACCAGACGTTTACCAGGATAAGCATAAAATGCCGTGAACTGGACAATTTTGTTAATGACAGCAAATCAGCAACGTCAAATCAAAACACAACTCAGTGGGCAAAATTTTAACCTAATGCCAGGTATATGCTTGTCAGGAGCATTCCCAAGTAAGTAGAATATGGAATTTGAAGAAAGTGTATGAAAAGCCCCACGCTCTGGCAATAGGTTTGAAATGGGTAATAACTCTGGTATTTCCATCCAGTATGGGAAATGAATGGTACCAGCCAACAGACTAAAGTTACACGGCTGCATTCAAAGACCCTGTTCGGCTGAGGGTACAGCTCAAGAGCTCCCTACAGGAATTCAATTGTTACAGAGAAAAGGAAGACTTTGAGAAAACAAAAATTCCTTAGAAAGGCAAACACCATCTTGAGAAAGCAAAGCTCTAGCAGGTACCTGGAAGCCAAGAGGGAAACACAGACACTGCTTGTCCTGCCAGTGGGGAAAATGGGAATATTGTGGTATCCTCCTAAGAAGTGTAAAGAATGCACTTAAAATGCCTGTGTCAACTCCCTCAAGTTTCACCTGTACATCTATTAAACAAACAAAGGTCCAGTAAAAAGCCTTGGATTAAATCCTGTTCTGAGACAGCACAGTCCTTTCAGGAGCTCTATGGAGTGGAAAAAGTTTTTATCCCATTCCCCAACACCTCTATGCAACAGACGTATGAGTTCCACCAGAAATCACAGGTCTTGGCCAACATGTTGCCTGTCAGTCTGCAGGATCAGGGGCTTCAGCTTTTTGAGCCTGATGACGCCCCTGGGCTCTGCACGTACTCTCCAGATCAGCAGGGGCTCTGGTCTGTCATGAGGGGTGTCACGACAAGGTATTGCCTCCTTCTCACCCCAGTTTGTGTGCACAGCTCACAGCACAGCTTGGAGATTCACCAGGACAACTGCTCACCGCCTCCATGCCACTCTTGCTTATGAAGGGGACAGGATTTAACTCTTCTATTTGAAAAATCACCATCCAGGTAGCTCGATTACAGCAGTGTGAACTGGAGCACTGCTAAAACATGGACCCTAACACTAGTGAGACCTTGAGGGAGGTGCTCCTGTCAGTTTAATGTCAATACTTCATTGACTGGCCAGAAGCGAGCTGCTCGGAGCCTTAGGAAAATGTTCCAGACCTAAAATGAAGGAGCTCAGTCTTTTACATCCAAAGGCTCTTGCACAAAGAGAAGTCACACACTCGAAAGCAGGGGTGGTTCTGACAAAGTACTACATCAACGGGTTCCAACTAGAGAGATTCAAATTAGGAAAACTAAATCAAATCAACCTTTACATGCAAATTCCTAATAGTGAGTACAGTTACCTCATGGGGAGGGAACACAGTTAATCATTTTAAAACTCCAGACAGCAATGGTCTTTCAAAAAAAAAAAAATGATGTGCTGTAACTGAGCCTTGGACTTGAAAGTGTTTGTTGACTAAGAGACGCAAGTGTAACAAATAATAAGGCTGCACTCTCCGGCCAACGCTGCGCAAGAAGCCAGACTGTCGATTTGGCCATAAAATCCATCAGACTACAAAGCTGTCTGGGGACGAGCCCTAGGTCGAGGTTTGGAGAGGATCTGTCATTTCGCTTGTTGCTGCATTCACCTATGCCCATGTATTCTCAAACTGCTCGAGGTGCTTAGAGGACCACGTCACTCACTTCGCTTCTCGCGCTTCAGAGACGGGACGTGCAGTTAGGCACCACGCAGCGGTAAGCCGGCAAAGCTGGCGCTGGCCTTCGATTTGTCTGTGGGGCAGAAGCACACAGGCCGGCAGGCCTCGGGTCTGAACACAGACGTGGTGAGATCAGCAGCACGGGGAGGTTCGCCCTGCAGCCCACCCCGATCAGTAAGATAGGCCGCGGAGGAGAGGGGAGCTCTCCCTCTCCTGCCTGGCCCCGATCCATCCTCCAGGCATGCCAAGAAGCATCAACTAAACGCAGTGCTGGCTTTTAAAAACACAAGAACTGTGTTGACACTATAAGTACATTTTGTGAGAACTTCTCTGGAACCTGGAAAATACACAGATGTAGCTAAAAAAAAATTAAAAAAAAAAAAAAAAATCCCACTGTGGCTTCAAAGGACTTCAAGATGCCCCGGGCATTTCAGCCTAAGGACGAACAGCCACATAACAACTTAGTGTGATCCCACTGCTGAAGACGACTGTTTAAGTATTCAGTACCATCCTTTAAAATGTATCATTTTCTCTTCCTGCGTGTTTCCTCCATTTAAGCAAAAGCCATATTTTGGCCTATACTAAATTAATGTTTTATTGAAACTTGATGTCTGCTGGTTAGTTGTTTAAAATGCTGTACAGGCCCCTAAATATTTGGTCTTACTACATTGCATGTTTATATATAAATTCAGACTTCAGTCACTTGCACCCAGTTTGAAATTTTTGGCTTCCATCAAAAAACAGTGCTGGACAGGACCGTGATAAAGTTTATGATACCCAGAAATTTATGTTCTGTTTCTTTGCTCTTGGCTTCACTGTCCGTCGTGCTAGGCACTACGCTGGATGTAAACATGACCGCACATACACAGACAGCAGCATCAAAGAGCCTACTGAAAGAAAACCCTCGCTCACACATCTACCCCCCTTGGGAAGGAGAGGGTGAATATTAAGCTGTAGCTCCTAGCTGCAATGGGTTATTGAAGTACGGTGCAGAAATGAGCACCATATAAAGCAAACTCTTTAGGACAGAGCAAAATCAAACATCCCGGTAACTAAAAGGGGTTTCTCTAGTATTCTGAAGGCTGCTGCCAAAGCTCTGAGGAACAGTACTGTCTACAAAACAAAACAAAACAAGCAGGCAGAATGTTAACAAAGGATAGATTATTATTGAAACAGAATCCCCCTGCCCTCCAAATAATTTTTTTCTATTTAGATGATATTGGCTTTGGATCCCAAAGCCTTGAGTGCAGCCTAGGAAGAAGATTTCACCCCAAGGACTCCCTTATTATTAGGCTGCCGGGTATCAGAGGGCTCATGGCTAGGGCACCCACAGCATCAGACTGCTAAGAAACAGCAACATCTCTGCTAAAGGACTAAAAGGACCAAACTGCACCAAAAAAAACATCAACACTGTGCCGTATAGCCACAGTTGCAAGGCAAACCAGTGCCTCTGGGAGGCTGGCTGTGCTTTTGAGACTACATTAGCACACAAAAGCATTGACATCTTCTGATGTGCAGTGGTGACAGCTGTTTTAGGACACCAGAAGCTGGAGCCTCCTGGACTCTAAAACCCTTCCAGGAGCACGAGCCCTCCTTTGCCGATACGCCGTCTAAGCACGGGCTCCATCTGCTAAGTTCTTCCCAGAAATACGGGTCTCCCGGGACCGGCATTGATCCCTGTGCTACACAGAAGGTCAGGCAGACTGTTTTCAACCACGTGGGCACTCCAGGTTTGGAGTTCATCTTTCTGAAGGTTATACAGTAAGCAATCTTACAGGCTTTTAAAGAATTCAAGCATTCTTCATTACAGGCCGCACACAAATACACGGCTCTAGATGTGTTACTCATATTCCTGTGTTAATTTACTCACCACGCATTTTTTCAGTCCTGGGACACTTCAGATTTCTTTGGTTTTTTTTGTTTATTCTCCAAATCAGTCTCTCTGACACCTGCAGATTTTTTCTCCTTTGTCTTACCTCCCTCTCTAAAGTGACCAAGAGAGGATCTATCTTATAATTTCCACTTGCCTTGAGGAAAGCCACTTAAAAGATCTCTTCAAGCAATGAGCTGCTGAGGCTGCCGGCTGAACGCCACAAGGCACTCGCTACCCTTCACTTTGGCTCTTCACTATATCCACTTAACCCTACTATTACGATACACCCAGAGATGTGCCAGCAGGAATCTTTGCGAGACCACATTGATCTTGCACTTGTTTTTCCAGCCAGGTCATTCCACGATCCGGCTCGCTGCCTGCACCCCCGCGGGACAGGGACAGTGGCAACAGTTCACCCGATGCTGTCATCAAACCCTTCAGAAAGTCACACCTAAGCACAGAAGGCAACCCTAACCCCTGCAATCTCTCTCTCCACAGAGGTGCAATTCTGATTTTTTTTTGCTTTAGGGAATAGCCACAGCATTGCATGTGAAGAGACCACCACATAAAATAAAAAAATCTTTGTTATTTTGAAAGATGATATCCCAAAGAGAGAACCTAAGCAAATGTCACCTCCTGGAGAGCCACGCAAACTGTCAGAGAGGAAGGACCACTTGCTGCCAGGTAACAAGAGCAGTGCAAGAAAAGCAGATTTCTTTCTCTCCCTCAGGTTTATGGGGCAACTTGGTGCTACAAAGGAAAGAGTAAGTATGAAAAATTACCTGAAATATGCAACAAATTTATCCCATTTTGTTTTACTGTCAAAAACACCTAGCAAAGTGTTAACATAAATTGTAACACCTATGCTTTAGTAGCGCCTAATAAATAGGCATTTAGTGCAGTTCATGTCCACAGTATAATTAAGATATGATTATAGTCTATAATTAGCAATTTAAAGGCACATTCATCACCATCCTTCAAAGATCCAGTTATCCCTAATTTAATCCCACTCCAGTACAGATAAATAAGAAATTCAGCCCTAAAGTAAGAATGACAGACATTGAGATGGAAACCACAGTCTTGTCGGGTTTGCAGTTTTTTGTAGCGGTTTCTTTTTTTTTGTTTTGATGGGCTTAGAGTAGGGCACTGATTCAAGACTAGAGAGTGTAAATGAAATCTGAGCAGTAAAATAATTAGAGAGTGTCAAACCAGTGGGATATTTTTCAATATTCTCTTCAAGAAAAATTACAGCAATTCATTCAATTGCCTCTGTACAATATCTGGCATAACACAGCCCTATCTATGTTACCCTGATATAAAATAATACACCATAAAATAACATTGGTGTGAAGCTTCAGAGATTTAACTTACTCGTATAGATTAAATACTTTGATAACCACATTTTCTGCTCCACCACTTATCTAGATTAACACAGTGTGAGCGCTTGATTTGCATTGATACATTGTTAGTTCATGAAAAAAAACCCACTGCCTCAGAACTCTAAGCCTGAGCACACTGACGGAATATTTCCATCTGACAAGTCAAAGAAAAATGGAGTGACCAGTGATGACGCACTCAGGATGGACACCGCAACTCACAGGAAACAATCACTAATATGTGTTTCTAACAAAAATAGAAAGTAATAATAAAAAAGAAAAAAACCTGTGCCCCCCACCCCCATTGACCACTGTTTGGTTGCTAAGGTCACTGCTTAATCTAAATTGCAAGTGAGGTTAATGGCATTAAGAGTTATGAATAACCAAGATGCCTGCTTCGTCATTGAAATTTCCTGCATGGGAAACCCACTGCAAGGATAACAAAAGGGGCCTCTGCACGGTGCTATTCAGGGTGCTGGGGGGGGCCACAGTCTTTCAGGGGATGGCGGTGAATTACGATCAGCAACGTGAGAACTCAACACACCAGAAGATTCCACGTACAAAAGCGTTTTATGAAATTAAGAAGCCACACAAACAGGGAGATTAAGTTTCTGAGAGCTGAGCACACCCTCAAGTGCAGAAGCCTCCACGGTGGCCGCGCAGAGACATGACCCGAGGAGCACGGGGGTCTGCCTGCCATGCAGGTCTGCAAAGGACGCCTTCATTAAGGCTCAAGGGCAGCCAAACCCCTGTGGAAAGCTCTTCGTCCCCCACCATTTCGTGCAGCCTCTGGGCTGTCATTTGCTCCTTTGCTTTCCCCTCTTGCTGAGGCACAGATGCTTCAGTTTTGGATTCCATCTGTATCGTGCTACTACTGTACGAACCAGCCCTGAATTCACTGGATTACAAACAAAACTTTAAATCCCTGTTTCCCAAATTTCTGGCCCAGCCTTCAGCCTGGGACCACGAGCATAACCACACCAAAGAAGGGAGTTTGTTTTACTGCTGAATACGCCCCTGCAGACCACGTCCATGAGCTAAATGTCCAAAGCTCTGTTGAAATTTCCCCGCACTGGGGTTGCAAAACCGCCATCACAGACCACGGGATCTTGTCTCGCTTCCACGCTTCCTTCCAAGCCTGTAAACATCCCGAGGTGTAAGATCCCTCAGACAGCTGGAGCCAGGCTTGTTAGGAAAGGGGATGCATAATGCTGGGAGGGGGGAACTGACATTTTTAAGGGCTTTCACGCACCTGCCCTCGGTGGACAAGAGCAGTGCGAATAACACTCTCCAGGGGCACCTTGTTGCAGGAGATTTCAGGAGGCAGAATCCAAAGGTCTCTTGCCCTCAGGGCCTACATAAAGAATTAGATTATGAAAATGCAGCATGAAGAAATCAGGTAAGAACAGTACTCCTGCCTGGTGCTAGTCTTTTCTGTGACTGGTGGTCAAATGACAACTGGGTAACTTCTTAAAGAAGTTAGCTTACAGCTTCAATTTGATTTCAAAAGACTTACTAGAAAATTGGCTTTAAGTATTTTCAGCATTTTTCAGGAGTTTCTTTTTGCTTTTGTTTTTAAAAGATTTAGCATTAGTGGTAGAGTGCCCCAAAAACACCGGCCATATTTAAGCATAACCTTGATTATTGAGAAATACAAGATTGAGTCTAACGTTTTCACCCATGCATGACCTGCTCTAGGACTCTTTTCAGTGGTGCCCAGCAACAGGACAAGGGGCAACGGGCACAAACTGAAGCAGGGGAAGTTGCACCTGAACATGAGGAAGAACTTCTTCCCTCTGAGGGTGACAGAGCCCTGGCACAGGCTGCCCAGGGAGGCTGTGGAGTCTCCTTCTCTGGAGATATTCAAGACCCGCTTGGACAAGGTCCTGTGCAGCCTGCTCTGGGTGACCCTGCTTCGGCAGGGGGTTGGACTTGGTGACCCACAGAGGTCCCTTCCAACCCTGACCATTCTGTGATTCTGTGACAAGAGGCGATCCCCTGCAACTCCTCCACCCTCCTGGCAGTGCCAGGCTCCTCTGGTGTCCTCAGAGCTGTCACCACACGTGCCACGGTGCCAGGGAACAGCAACCCATGCCAGGTGTGTAATCTCTGCCTTGAATCTGTACTGCCAGTTTTGTAGGGCTGATGCAAGATGATTAATGCCATTCTCAAACTCCTTGCGGATGGATTAATTAGTGCAATGACATATTCATTTTCATGCTGCTGAACCTGTTCTAGCAGCAAGGAAATTACCATATATCGCCTGAGGGAACCTGTAAAATACACAGTAATAACAAGCAGAGGGCTACCATTGCCCTTTTGTCCACTGCCACATATAGAGAGCAGCTTTACAACACACATAAATAATTGCTCTCTTTGAGCATAAACATGCAGGCAGAACGCACCCCGGAGAGGCCAAATTCTGAACAAAGACATGGATAGAAAACCGGTGAGATTTCCCACTTCTGTCAAGCATCCCTTAATGCTTTGCCTTTTAAAAATGCAGTTACTGGAAGCTGTTTGTTGAATTGCTGCTGTTTTGTGGAAGCTGTCTGCTGCCAGCACACAGCATGGGGGTCCCCAGGCTCCCTGCCTGTCACACACACAGGACCCTGTCCCCCCAGTCACGGGTTCACCCAGAGAAGCCTCCAGGACCCAGTCCCTCGCCTGCAGACCCACCATACCAGTCCCACAATCAGCTACAAGAAAATGCACTTAGTCCACAACATTTTTGGCTTGAAACACAGCAGACATCCCAGGATTCGATGCTATTGCTCAGTAATAGGCTCAAGTGACCTACACGGAGCAACACAAAGCATCCTCCTGCCTGGGGCCGAGCAGCTCTGAACACATCACTCAGGAGATACAATCTCTTTTAAAAGCCTGGAATGGAGGAAATGAAAGAAGAGCAGGACTGGGGATCATTCCTGTCCATTTGTTACACGCTGGCTGATTACGTGGAAGGTATCTGGTTTTTATGTTGTGCTTCAGAAGGTGATGAACACTTTTCAGGGTATCAGCCACAAAGCCTCAAGAAAAATCCTTGGGTGTTAGTTTCCAAGATCAAAGCAACTTAATTTCAAGCCTTCATCCTGTCGCTATTATAAAAAAACATTGCTTCCCTTGTGCAGCAGACAGTCCAGACACACATCAGAGCTACACTACCATTCAGCTCTTATAATACATGTAAAAAACCCAACCGCCCCCTCCCCATCAAAAAACTCTCAAAACCCACTGTTTAGAAACAAGAGGGCCTTGCGACTGCATTTGTATCCCTCACTTGTATTTCCCATCTCTTCCTTGCTCAATGCACTTGTAAACTTAGTGGAACGACTCCTCCCTTTCAAAAGGGTTAAATTCACTCAAGGAAAAAAGCCTTGTGATTTTGAATCCCATTTAATCTCTTTTTCATTTTCCTTATATCATTAAAAGCAACTCTCCCTAGGATTATCGGTATTGGTCATAAATGAAGGCAATACATTAATTTTTCTTCACTTCATTTTACATTAAGCCTCTCCAAATGTGGGCAAAAGGAGAAATCTTCTTTTCAACATGTGATCCGGCAAATAAAACCTAGAAATCATAAAGCTTATCCTGTTTTTCTGTGTGACACCAATAATTCAGCTTTGGTTCCTCCTGGGGAAATATTATGAAGCCACCTTTTGGGAACCAACAAGGCGGAAAAGGGAGCTTTCTGTAAAGACTGGTGTGACTTTTTGCTTTTGGATAGAAAGATTTGTTGCTGTGCTTCCAACTGATTCCAGGCTCATTTCAGGGAAATTGGGTAAGACAGAGAGGTGTATTTAATTTCAGAGATTTAGAGATCAGCAGAAGTTCCCTACCCATCCAGAGCCTCTGAGAATGATCTGATTCCAGTCTGGTTTAGCTTTTGAATGCAAACTGACCCCATATCTGACAACAAGGAGGACCCACCTCTCCATCTCACCAGCCATATTTAACAGCACAGGTGTAGCTTTCAAAGCAGGCAGTGAAGCTACAGGTGAGGACATGCACAAAGCAGCATTTGCTTTTTGCTCTACAGAACGGATTATATCCATCTCTCTTCCTCACAGGATCATCAGAGGGATGGATCAGCTCTTCAGAGCCATTCCAGCTCTATCTGCAGGGCTTCCATAAAGGACAAGTTCCACTCACTAGCAATACTTCAGCACTTCTCCCAAATTATGAAGTGTCTGTGACACAGTTCATAACGTGACCATCATAATCACAGAGGAGACTGAAATGCCTCGAGGATCCATTTTGGAGAAAAATTGTGCAGTGGCGGTGCATTTGCAGAAGTTTAGCACCTTGCTGTCCAGGCAGTTGCTATAAATGTGACAAAGTGAAACATAACCCAATTTGCATGCTATTATTTTCCATGGCTGATATGACTTGATACACATGAATCACACAAAAATGCAAGATAGTCCAAGAAGTATTTACATAACGGGCTGATTATAACAGCAAAAAGCTATTTGGACTTACTTTCCAAATATTTGCTTTTCAAGAGGATGCAAGAATTATCTTTCATCCCACAGATATCTCCAGTTCTCACCTCTGTACGCATCTTAATTTCCATTAAGACCTGTGAAAGTCTGTGTTCATGTTACAGACAGAACAAATGCGCAAGTCCAGCTGTGGAGAACCAAGGCTGAGGGTGATGAGGCCGCTACTCGCCAGGCACAACGAGGACGCTTGCCAGTGTACATTTTGGTTACCGACATCCTAGGCTGGATTTTAATTTTGCATTAAGCAGTACTACTAATATTACTCAATTACACCATTGTTTACACCCTCCAAGACATTCTTACGCACACATAGATATTTACATTATTAAACACATGACATCATTATCAAAACCAAACAGAAACTTCAGAGGCACAAGCCAATGTAAATATGTGAGCACAACAGCTCTGCTTGTCTGCAGAGTTCTAAAATTATTTGTCCTCTCTCTGATGCTGAATTCTGGTGAAAAGGAAAAAAAAAAACTCACCCTATGCTTTGGTGGTTTCAATTTGGATTTGTAAATGACAGTCATCTGTGACTGCACTAAAGCCCCCACAGCATGTGAAATTCAGTCCAGGGTATCCATAAAGTTCAAACAATTTTGGATGATTCTCTGGAAAGAGCCAACACCTTGGGGTGAATACTTTCCAATTTACAACCTCACCTGACCATTTCTCTCCATTTTTAGAGAACGACCATGGTAGCTACCCTTCATTCAGAAAATTCTCTCCAGAGTATAGAACTTGCATGCTGGTGCAAAACAGACCTTCAAGCACTTCTGCTCCCCTCCAACTATCCACAGGTTAAAAACTGGGGGTCCAGTCTAGCGTCATGGAGGAACATTACACAGAAGACCTGGCCTAACTGTGTTGCAGCAAGCTCATACACCAGAAGTGAGGACCCCATTTTCTGACCAAAATAACCAGAGCTTTAGAACAAATAGTTAACCCACGTGTTTTCTAGATACTATAGTGTGAATGGGTTTTTCACCAGTCTTTGCTGATAGATATTAATTCGCTGTTCCACAGCGGAACATGTCTACTGTGGACATTTTTATTTGTGATTCAGAGCATCCTCCTCCTGACAGCGGCATCTTTTGACACTTTTGAACACAGCTTCAGTGAAGCAGCTGTATTTCCCATGGTGTCTCCTGTCTTGCAACGTACTTGTCACAAGCTGCTGGCCTGTATTTGTGGGGTGGAGAACACTGTTCTCCAGGGAGTGCCCATTTAATATTCTCAGCTGTGCTGTGACCTTTTCCATTAATAGCTGTCACAACAAGGGCATGCCTTTATTGCCCAGCCACAACAGCAGGGTGGTTAATCACCCACAAGACAGGCATCACCTGAAGCTCTGACATGAATATCCAAGCACACATCTTGTCCCGACTATATCTGAGATGGGAGGACTCAGTCTGGGGGTTTTACAAGCAAAAATTTCCTAGGCCATCTATCAAACACTACAGCACCGATCAATGCAAATCTGAAGGAGAGAAACATTTGGCTTTGCAATCAAGATGATTAAACATCTCTCTAGCAAGAGCAAAAACCAAGCTGAACTTCTTCCTTCCGTACTGACAACTACAGTACAAATCCATAGTGTGGGGTGAGGAGGAGACTGGCAGCATCTGAAGGGGAATGAGTAGACAGTCTTCTTCAACATGATCCGATCTTGCATGGTTTCATTAAAAAAAAACCCCAAAAAAACGAAAAACCAGAACAACCAACCAAACCAAACTTGAAATTCAAGAAGGGAAAATATGGGGG
>Ga0065711_1040739_pt1 | contig 16718 bp, 13 predicted proteins | sample Hoacrofraction12_FD_59098 | JGI IMG/M metagenome (GOLD analysis project Ga0065711, IMG submission 59098) | Hoatzin crop microbial communities from Cojedes, Venezuela - Epithelial fraction 12 v2 (version 2) | ecosystem: Host-associated > Birds > Digestive system > Esophagus > Crop | place... | reverse complement strand
GAGTTGTGTGTTGCTAGAGGAATGGAACTAGACCAAGCATCTATGGTCCATTTTTGTTTATGGAGGTTTCATATCTGTTGCATACCTGTGGTCGTTTCAGCACAGGAACGCTGGCCTTGTAATTCTGCGGTGAATTCACTTGTCCCAGAAGAAGCTGTCCTGAACGAGCATGTAATTATGAAGTTTAATCCATGATGCAGTTTGCAGAAGGTCTGGCAGTACTCTATAGATCAATTCTAGTTTTTCCTACTTTATGCAGCACGAGCTTCTTACCTTCAATATATTACAAAGTGTTGTTTTTCTTGGCAAAAATGCACATGATTAATTGTTTATTGGCTGTGTCTTTAATTGTGATAGATCATCGCCAACAGCTGCACCCTTCCTCCTTTTAGCTTGGATATCTTGAATATTCACAGCCAGTAAGAAAAACTACTGCTGGCAGGGCCAGCTGCACTCTCATTTCCCTGTTTCTTTTGCTTGCCCTTGCAGCCAGATGGTAAAGTCAGTGCCTTCCAGCTTTCTGCCCTAGTCTGCGGAGTGATGCTTTCCATGCCCAGTACGCAGAATTCTCATTCTTGTGGAAGAAACAGCTTTACTTTCTTTCTGCTCCCACGTTTTGGAGTGACATGTGGGAAAAGGAATGATATTAAAAATCCCAAGATATATCTGAATATTATTTGCTATTTATCGTAGTGGCAGGCTGTTGTATCATTGAATTTATGGACAAGCAAGGTGACTAAAAGTGCATTTGGTATTAGCAGTAAAAATATTGTGTTGGACGTGCTAAAGAGCAGTATTAATCCCTCATTTAAAAAATTTAATATTAATTAATTTCAAGAAGTGAAGGAAAAAATGCTTTTACATGAAAGGTCCGTCTTCAGTTTTGAATGGATAATAAAAGTTTTTTAATGCTCTAGGCTCATCTTCTAAAGTACATTCTACCATAGAAATATGAATAATTAAAATCTTGATTTTGAGAAAATAATATTTGCGTATCCATTACTTTATAACCTGTTTCTTCACATATGAAGCACTTATAATAACTCCTATTAATGGTAACAGGTAAATACCTTCCTTATTTTGAATCTTCTCCTTATTTTGCAGTGGATCATCACTTGTGGTGTTACAACAGTATTTGTTCACAAACATTTGATCTCTTTATGATTAAGCATTAATGACCATTTGTGTTTCAAGCTTTCATTGGTTATAATGTTGAAAATTGACTTTTGCATTTGATATAACTCACAGTCTGCTTCAGCATCTGTTTTCCGTATCAAATATTGTCCTAGCTATGAGGAAAAAAAGTAAAATACTGAGGAGTTTTGTTGAAACATGTAATAAAATCATGAACGAATACTCCTGTGGTAACATGATTTAGAATTGAACCTTAAAAACGTCTTTAAAATTTGGCAAAGATATCCCTTAAGTGATGATATACAAGTAAGAAACTGTTATTCCTGACAGTGGTAATAAATATCAAAAACATTTTAAAATTATTTTCTGCAGTTACAGGATATTGTTTATTTTGAAACAGGTAAAAATGTTAATCCAAAAGATATATGTAGGTTTCAGAATAGTTACCTATTGATTTGCTAGAGTATATTCCTCATGTACCTTACATTTATACAAAATATTCAGTTTGCTATTAATTTTTTTTTTATTAAAATGGTAAATGAATGACAGCAATTATTATGTGATATAAACTACTACAGGTATTTCTTTATAATCTTCCTCATGTTTGTTATTTTAATGCTGATAGGAGAGGGCAAGTAAAAACAAGTGTTTGGAAGTTCAAAAGATAAAGTTTAGATAAATAGCTAGAGTCAGATATTTTTCAAGTTGCCTTGGTCTTCAGAATTGGGTTAGAAAACCTATAAGAGTGCTTTTTCTTTCCAAATTTGGGGATTCAAGGCTGGAAAGAGTGCAAAAATAATAAGAATAACCAGTCTTATGGTATTCTGGCACTTCTGCTTCAGTTCTGGACAGAATCCAGAAATACAAAAGGGAATGAAAATGAAAACTACTAGAGAAAAAAAACCCTATAAACTTTTCAGATTCCAGGAAGGTAATTTTGGCTCAGTGTTTTTTGTGAAAGTCCAGTAGCCGGAAGGGTTTTCCGCTTACACAAACTGGTTAGTGTATACGTACTGAAAACATGGCAAGTTAAGCAGTGTCACACGCTGCGTGGAACGGACTGTACACTGGAGAGGTCAGGCCTTTACATGCCTGTTGCTAGACAGAAGGGTTTCGCTCCAGTGGTGCTTTGTGGTGGCACAGGACCCTTCAGTGTTTACAGAAAGCGGCAGAAAAGACTTGATATACTGGGTGATGATCCTGGCTGCTCCTGCCAGCAACTGGCTGGCTTCAGACCGGGGGATTTCAGAGCCTCCCTTCTCTGGCTGTTGCTGCTGGATATTAGGAGGAATCTTGTGCTTCGTGAGAGCCAGTGAGGAGCAATGTGCATGCAGGAGAACAGAGGATCTGCAGTTACGACTGCCCTACAGTGGGAAATGCCAGGCTGTGATTTTTCTTTTCAGCTTGAGCAGATACAGATGCTGTACTGCAGTATTGTCCTACCTATGCGATCTTGCCCAGGCAGAATTCATAAAAAGGCAAAGCTTACTTAAAAAGAAAGGGAAAGGAAAGAAGTAGTTGTATTATGTTCATTCCTAATTTCAGAATAAGGGAATTTAGTTAGGAAAATTCTGTTTGTCATGCTTTACGTCACAATTGAATAACGTTACTTTAAATATTTGCTGAGTAGTGAAGTGAATGGTAGTTTATATGTAATACAGAGAGCCAAAAGCTTCGTAGTCAAAGAGATTGAGTTGGAAAATAATTTTGCAGTTGTGTTCTGGTTTGATAAATACTTACACATCCAGTATTTAATCTGAAAGGTCAGATACGTGGATGTGGTTGCTGTAGTCGGGACATTAAATGGAGGGAGCTGGACAAGAGTATTGGTCATGTGAGTAGGTATTGTATGAAGGCGGTGTCAGTTACGAAATTTTTTCTCCAGCTGTTGTATTTTATAGAGATTACTGAGGTTCAGAATCCAGTTTATAGTACAGTTTTGCTCATCCAAAGTGAAGTGGACCACACTCAACTGTATAGCATTTCAGCATTTTGTAGTATTTGTTACACTTTTCATGGAAAAAAATTTGCAATTATGTGTGTTCTGGAGTCTGAAAAATTAAATTTATTTCAGAGAATATTGATAGGAATGCAGTAATCCTTGTAATATAAACGTCATAAGAAAAAGACACATAATTCAGTGTATAGAGAAAAACTTGGTTATAAGAAGGAATTAGTGAACTAAAATTATCAGCTTCATGATATGAAGTGGCTAATTTTTCTGTTTCAGGCAGTTGAACGGGACTAGGCAAGGACTAGCAACAATGTGACTTCATGGGTGACCTTATTAGTTGTAGCTGTAATGGTTTTGGCAACTCGGATTTCTCATGTAGGTTGTCAATGAGGCCCATCTGTTGCATTTGGAAAGTTTCAGGATTCTCGGTGACTGAATGTCAGAACAGTTGAGGACAGAGGGAAAAGAGAGGAAAAGCAAAGACATGTTTTGGGAATAATCTTCATTTCTATCTCGTCTGCTTTGTTGTGGCTGCAGTTTTACATGTGCATTTAATGTCAGTTCCTATCACCTTGCTTGTAAATGAAGTACGAAAACTTGTACAGGAATTTTATTTCAGTTGTTCTGAAAAGGTCTTCAGTGGTGTATAAAAATTATTAGAGGTCTATATGGCTTTATGTTTAAAGATCTCAAATGACAAGATGTGTCTATACAAAATGCCATTAAATGTCAGATTGTGTGTATTTACCAGGGTACTTTTACGTTTCATAAGCTTTTTCAACAAGAGACAGTCTCCCTCTGAGAAACAGGTACAGTAGGCTTTGTGGTTGTTAAAAACAACCTTTAGTTTTGGTGAATGCATGTAAATAACCCTGGAAAGAAACAGCAGGAGTATTTCCACTGTAATGCGTCACTGAGCCATCACCATCCAAGGATATATAGAGGAATATATGCTGATGAGCATGAAGAAACACATCAGCATTCAGTTCTTGTTTCCATATTTTGCAGCAGTGCGTCAGAGCGTAGTAGAGACCAGCAGTTCTTTGTGGTGCAGATTCTGCCATCTTCGTGAAAGGTGATAGCTTGTTTTGTGACATACTTGATCTCAGCTGTGCGACTTAAAAGATGAGTTATCAAGTATGAAAAATTATGGCAGAAATCTGATATGTGACAACTGTTGCAGCTGGTGCTATTTTAGTCCTGACAAAAGAAGTATTGTGTTAGTAATTTTGCTGATTTTGTCTGACAGAAGTCTTTTGTCATACATAAGTCTTTAAAACAAAGCTTTTGAGAAATTGCCTAGCTAAAATTGAAATCGCTAGCAAAGAAACTGAAACTGCAATGAACGTTTTTGTTAGGTGTGAATACAGATCTTTATAACAGAAGCTTTCATTAGAAAGGAGCCTTTAATGCCCAAAAGTCTCCAAAGCTCTGATGGTTTGTGAATATCTGAGGATTTGGGGTGGTTATCAGACAGAGCCTGCTCAACACAGCACAGAATCAGGCCAATAATGCCCCTTCACACTGCCATAAAAACAGACCCCAGAATGCCTCTATGAACAGGGTAAATTAGTCTTAATAATTCTTACTGCAGTTAGCATTTATTTATATAAAAATTAAAAAAAATTGAAAAACTTTTCTGGAAGACTTGAATGGATTGCCTTTATTAGAAATTAAAACCCCTGAAATTCAATAATTTCATTATTGCTTAAATAAAAGCCTTCGGAAGATGAAATAAGGTTACTTTCTAGACACTGCACTGGCTTCACTCACTTCCATACCCTTACAGCAGTGACTCTTTCGGTCTCTTAACCTGTCCAGCCAATGGCTGTGCAAGTGAAATTACGGATTAATTTAATTATTTAAAGGAATCAGGTATACTGTTCTTCAGTGTGATTCATTGGATTTTAAAACCTTTGTGTTTTTCAGGTAGCTAGTAGGAGCTTAATAAAACATGGGAATAAATGTTGGGAATCAATGTTTTCACGCTGCCCTGAAGCAGAATGCAGCAGCAGCAGCTCCCTTCAGGTGTCGACTGTCCCACAGCACCAAGCTGTTAGCTACGCTGGTGTCACACCTGGATGGCGTCGGCCTGCCCGCCGTGATAATCCTGCGCTTTGATCTGTACCTTCACAGAGCAACTGGGCTGGGGGCACAAGGTGTTACTGCTCTAGTCTTACTTCAGCGAGCTGTGTGTGTGTAGTCTGATATTAATCCAAAGGGCCGCACATGAAAGCTGAGAACTCTGAGAAACGCCGTTCGCGAAGGTGCTGGGGTTGGCATGAACAAAGCAGTTTGGAACTGTCCTGTGCGCTACGGACAGCCCTCCGGGCTGGTGAGGGAGTGTGCTGGGTGGACCCCCAGTGTTCAGCTCGAGCCATCTGCTAAGCCAGAGGTGAGGTTGGGAAGAGGAGACGAGTGTCTGCTGAGGAGGTGGCTGAAGTCTGGTGCCGTGTTTGCCGTCGTGCGGCAGGAGGGCCACAGGCTGGCTGCACCTGTGTGGAGGTGTTCTGCCCCTTTTGTAAGGCTGTGGCTGTTTCAAAGTGCGGTGTGAGCTGCTTTTTGCCCTGCTGTCACTTTGAAGGCCATAGTGAATAGTTTGAAGATCTGATGAGCCAAAAAAGCCCAGTTTCATGGTTGAACAAAGGTGTAGAACTATAGTAATCGTCCTTGTTAGTTCTGTGTATTACAAGTGCTTCATCTCACTCGTAACGCGTGAGGTAAACTAATGGTCAATTATAATACTAAGGTGTGCTAGTTCAGTTTGGAAAGCAGGGATGTATGTATGAAATCCCACTGAAATAATGAATATCTTTTCTTAATATCTGAGCATCCACAAATTGCACAGGTGAAGTACCCCAAAGCTTGGTATCAAAGCAGGAATAGTGTTGTAGTCAGTTCTGAGGAAGCCCGTCCGTTTCTTGCTATTGAAAAACCTGAAACCGTCAGCTTGCTGCGAAGTTTGAGCCTTGTGACCAGGGAAAAGCTGTTGTTAAGTAGGTATTCAGGGATACATCTCTCCAAGAAGACAAATATGAACTGGGGTTTCATAACCAGCACTGGGGTGGTTTATGCTCTGTGCTACTACAGATTGGTTAAGAATGACCTCCTTAAAAACTGGGGTATTGTGCTAGTCTGGTGCTACTGAAGCAGGCTCAGAGGGGACAGTCTTCTCCCATACCTTATAGAGGTTTTCCTTTAAGCCCTTCTTGCTGAAATTAAATGGATAATATTAAGGGGGAGGGAGGAAATGCTTGCAAAAGCTGCTAGAGTTAGATGCGTGGGGATGTAGCAATATCCATGGTTTGAACAACTTGTACAGTACATTGGGGAAAAGACGCTGGGGTGTACTGGGAGTTATGCAGGGTAGGCAGCACAGCAAAGTTAGTCTGTGTTACTTTTAGGATTTTCGTAGATTATTATGCTTGTTTTCTTATGTCTGATGTTAATTCAGCATTCATTTTGCATTCGTGTGATTTAAGATACGTATCTCAATTACTGTTTTGACCAAATATGTATTGCTAAGTTATATCATGCTGCAGTGCTGTACAAAATCTAAAAGGTCTTTTTCCAGGAAATTTCACAGAGATTTATTTTGTTTTCAACAGGCATAATATTTTCCTGAATCAGTGAAGGAAAATATAGGTTGTTGTATGGAAAATATTGTCTATACATTTTTTGACACTTCACCCTTTAGTTTGAATTTGAAGGATACTTACCAAAAAGGAAGAAATAACCACATCTGATTGTGGCACTAATCATTTTCAAGGATAAATTATCCTTAAAGCAATGGTGACCTATACTTTGTAATGTTTTCAGTGTTCTGTAAGAAAACAAATAGAAGATAAGGCTCAGTAGATAAAAAATGGGGTAAATATATTCTAACAACTGGTGTTAAACTGGTTGTTTATTGTTATTTGTGAAAATGCACAATTGGCTGTTGTAGCCCAGTAGTACAAGCAGCCACGATCCAATATGGAGATACGATGTGCACTTGTTGCATCGAGGTATTTGTAGGAGACATTTCGACAGTGCCAACACATCCGTGAGTCTTCTGTTAGCATAGAAGGACGCTGCAGTATCATGCAGAATATCAGGTTGCGCACATTTTTGAACTGAAAGAGACTAGTTGAGACCGTTGTGCTTTGAGTGGGTCAGAAGGTTCTTGCGCAGACAAAACTCTGAAGTACCTGGATAGTTCAGAAGAGGGTAGATTCAGTAATGCACATTGAAATTGAAAAGTAAGTTTAGAAGGGGCACTCGAGTAGAAATCCTTGGTTGTTGAAATCTCACTTGCTGCGTAGAGTACTTCAAGTAAATTTTCAGCTTGAGACAGCTGAGGAAAAATAAGGTAATCAACAGTTTAGCAACTGTGAGTTTGGGGGGGTGTTTGGGGTTTTTGGGAGGTTGTTTGCACTTGTACTTTCTGGATAGTCTGCTGGTCATTGGAATCGATAGAAGCCGCTACATGTCCACTCATGGATAGCATAGGTCAATCAAAATTGAGAACATCTTTAGGGGAATAGCTTGGTTGGGTATTCATTTCTAAAGGATAAATATTTATTTTAAATGTAGATCTAGAATTGTATTTGGAGTAGTCTATGCTTTCCCTGAAAGTACCTCTGAGGAAACAGGGACTTTTTGTAACATTTTCAAAAAATCTTGAAACAAAGCATTTATTTAAAATCACATGTTAGAATCACATTCCCTTTTCTTGCATGCCATTATGTAAAATCTGTTCTATTTCATAATTACAGCATTTCTTCAGTGGGCAACTGAGATTTTACCAATATTTTACTTAAATGCGAATTTGTTAATGTGAGAGGAGAAGTAATATTTGCATCAATAAATGGTAAAATCATAAGTAGTGAATAGTTTCAATGTAAGCTATCAAAAGTTAAGACAAGTTTAGGTTTTTCGTGAAGAGTTAAAATCATAAACCAGAATTAGTGAATTTAATATAATGAGTTCCGTTGATAGGGCAGGACTTTGGTTTCGTGTAGCTGTAAAAGGGAACTTGGAGAAGAGAGAGGATGGCAACTTGGAGTTCATACTCATTAAGTGACAGTGTCTGAAGATGAAGGACAACATCTATTCTCCTTTACTTCTCTCAGTAGTTATCCTTCCTTATGACAAAATACACTGATGTGTTCTCTCCAGTGTGAAATAATCTCTTTACCAAAATTTATTTTGAAATTTTTCTTCATTTTCTTAACCAATGTTTACCACTGTTGTTTCCTGGGAAGATCATCACATGCTGTAAAATTGAGTATTATTTCAATATTTCCTGCAGGAGCACCTGTCATTAAAAAAGTACATTGTGGATATTGTGATTGAGAGTTCTGTTCCTGTGGAACCATTAAAAGATGGAGAGGAGAAACAAAAAGCTAAAAAGAAAACCAAAAAGCTAAAGGCACGGATGAACTCCAGGTAGTACAAATTTTGTTTAAATTTTTTTTCTTGAAGTTTTGTTCTGAACTTTACCTTTTGTCCTTTAGTGTGAGTGCAGTAGAAGGCTGAAAAAAATTTAGAATTATTTGCTTTGAGAGTGTCTTGAAAATAATACTGATGAGCCTAATTTATGGCCACTTTCTCTGATTGAGAAAGAAAACTGAATATCGATCTGGAGCCCTTGGTTTCACCTGTTAAGAGCTTTTCTCATAATTGGATGCTAGTGCCCTGCCAAAACTGCAGCTTCTTCTAGCATACAATAGCATGTTTAAATTTGTGTAAACCATGCCTATTTTTCTTTCTAGCTATTGATTTTTAAATGAAGTATCAAAGAAAATCAATAGTAATCAACAAATAGAAGTCAGCCTGCTGTAGTGTCAAATCCCATGACTAAATTTAATCATTTTTTGTTGCCTGTCACAACAACAAGAAAGTTAAAAATATCTTAAAATGGAAAGTGAGTTGTCAGACCTGCAATTTGTTACTAGTCTAAAAAGTGACATCTGCAAACCGGTGTGATATGCAGAACATCATTATATCATGATCTGGCAGTGTCAGTCTGTATAGCTGAGTAGTCCCCAGCTGAGGTTAAGACTTAACTGAATGTTATATTTTTGTGTTTATCTCTAAAAATACTTCTCAGAAGGTAAGAATCGTTAAGTATTTTCTCTGCTTTGTTTTTAAGCAAGAAGAGTTACAAATAAGAGGAAAAACACCTGAATGGATTTTTAGAGCTACAGTAAAAACGAGATGTTTTATTAACTCACGATAGTGCTGATAATGGCACATTAGTCTTCAAAACCACAATACTTTTACAATGTACTCCTGTTTCTGCTTGTTTTCCTTGTTGGATGAGCAACTCCACCATCTGAATACCCTGTTAGAACACACTGTTGAAACTGGAGAACTTATTCTGCCAGGTTTCTGATTGCTCCAGATGCAGAGTTACTTGTGTTACCTGTTGACTTAATGCAGTTACCGGGTCCAGCTTTTATTCTTTCTCAAGAGCTGCTTCAGTTGAATTTAGCCAAAGATTTGTCAGGCCTAGGAATACAAGCTCAAATAAGAATTTGTCATTGGCGCGGATGGTTGAATTGCAGAACATTTTGGATTCCTATGTGTCAGACTGCTGGGTGAGTCAGCATATTCATCATCAAAAATTATAATTAAAACAGTAATAAAGGGGCATTATTTTACAAGGTGATATACTACTGAAAATGACAGTGAAAGTTTCAAAATCTAAGAGGATTTATATTGGCAAGACATGAAATTCACGTTCATTAAGCTTGTTTTTAGTTTTAAAGGATGACTAAACTTTTCAGTGGGGTTACTCTCCTCGAAAGATAACTGAGAGTTAAACTGAGGATTTCACGAGGAGTTTTCTAATGTTGAAACGACTTACTAATAAAAATGTCCAGTAGCAATGTGAAGCAAAGGAATGTTTGCATGGAATTGGAAACAAAAAATTGATGAGGAAAAAAAGATCCAATTGGGAAATTAATTTTAGCCATGCAAGTCTTGCTAGTCTTCTACAGTTACTATAACTGACATTTGAGAAATAATAATAGGCATAGTAATAACAAATACTGCCTGGATGTTCCTGCATGTCAGCTGATTACTGGTGAGGTGGGGAGATTTTCTGTGTTCAGAAAAAGGAAGAGGATTATCTGATGTTATGTGGCTAAAGGAGTAACCTCAGAACTACAATGTGAAGTACTAAATTAAATAGTTTAGGTAATGTCTACTGTGTTTCTGCCCAACAATATGGACAGTACTACCACCAGATGGCTGGAAGTTTACTGCTCAAAGTCAACTCAAAATTGAAGTGGAATATATAGTTAGAGTATTTAGTTTTTCGAGGATAGTTTGGAGGTGAAGAGCATTTGACGTTGATAACTGACATAGTTTCACAGGTGTCAGCAAATTATCTACAAACCATGTCTTAGTACATATTTGCAACTATTTCTCTTCTCTAGAAAAAGAAATAGTTATAACAAACCCCCTTACATGTCAAGGCTTGAAATGATACATTCATTTCAGTTTCTAGGAAGCTGTGGTATTTTAATCTTGAAAAAAAAAAGAGTAACTGCATTCAAATAGGTTCCTGTTGCTCTCCTGAGTTTCTAGATCTTAAATCACGATTACAATGTCAAAGCAATGAAGGGCAAAGGTGAATGAGGGGACAAATTGTGATCAATGGGTTATTAGATATGTTGCGAAGTTTTGTTAGTCTTATTAATAATATTTATAACCCTAAGCCATTAAACTGGTGCTCTAGTAACAGCTGATATATAGCTGAGTAAATTATCTCAGGTTAGCATGTGTGTGCTGCTGTTGGAAGAATCCTTTGGTACCTGCGTGGCAAAAGGAGGCTTCGTGAAAGCTACCCTCACGCGACAGAGGTGTATTCACCAGTAGGAAGGGTGCACAGCGCCGGTGTTCTTCACAAGGGATTTAAAGCACTCTGGTCGTGTTCATTTAGTAACTGATATTTGAGGAGATTATTCATGTTTGACTGACTTGTCTGTACAAAACTCAAAGCTGAAATGTGTTGTTTCTGGCTAAGAGGCAGGAAGGAAGGCAAAAGGTTAATAAAGGAATCTCACCTTCATGTTTAATACTAAATTCAGTTGTGATTAATAGCTTTATTAACGATCCACAAATCAGAGCTAGTGGTAAAGTAACAATACTCGCATGTAGCGTAAGTTGTATAGGTTAAGCAAGCCAAGGGAGGATTGGAGTAGCTTTGGAAAACTTGATCCACTTGGGTGAACAGAAAATATAAAGAAATATTTAGTATGTGTCTCTGAGAGAAATAACAGGAATTAAATCTTTATTAAATTTTTTTTAGTAGTGTAGCAATGAAACACATTTCCCATTGGAAGCCATTGTCAAAGTGTTAGATTTGAAAAAAAAAACAATTGGACATTTGTAAAGTTGGCAAGAATGTCAATTGGCAGCAGTTAATGTTCAGAATACTTTGAAAATTAGTAGGAAACACCATTTTTATGAGTGAAAGTTGCCCTGCGGCAGATTTTTCTTCTCCTGTCCTGAGGGGCTTTTGGCACTTTCCTCTGGGGCTTGTTACGGAGGCTCGTGGTAGCGACAGCGGGATTGCGTACCTAATCTCAGATTTAGTCCAGCGTGCCAGTGAAGTTTCCTTCAGGTGTGTCTACAGGTTTTTCTGAAGAATATTCCAAGCTGGGCATGATGTTGTCCCTTGTTCATCTAAGAATACAACCCCCTAGGAGGCTTGAGCAGCGCATCTCCCTGAAGTCCCTAGAGATCCCTGTTGCATTTGTGAAGTGTTTGTTTCGGAATAAAAATCCAACAAGCAATTTGAATGGATCAAGTGTTTTTAACAGCTAAATGCTTTTACTGCCTGTTGGATGTTTCTTCATCTCAGGGCTCTGTCTCTGAGAATTGATTTTTTTCTGCGTCGCCATAGTGTCTGAGCTAGTTTTGCTTTGTGTGTGTATGTTGTTGTATGGATCACCACTGAATCCTGTTCTGGTTGATGAGCTGCTGGTGGGTTTCGCCTGTTGGCACAGGCTGGCTGGAGTCAAAACAAGCAGGGGCAGAAGTCTCGTCTACCTCCTCCTACTTTTTGGCGTATGACCAGTGTAAATAATACTTTTAAGGGACTAAAGAGGTTTGTGTTTCTATTTCCAACAGTAAAACAGTAGCTGGTGAAGGTGTTTACTTCTCTGCTGCGTGCCTAACAAGGTCCATGAAGTTACAATACAGTCACTAGTTACATTAAAAAATACTCCTGTAAATATAGTATTATTTATGTTAATTATAATCTCTGTGATGTGGTGATCTTCTGATCTGCACTACATGTCTAATTACTCAGATTTTCATGAGAGTAATGTGATAATTTTATAGTAAGCAGTAGGTTACTGCAGTTGTATATATCACTGGTACCATTTCCTAGCCTTTGGAAAGTCAAATACACCACTTGTGTACTGATGTTATTCTAAAGTAGTAAATTAATCGTACACTGTTAATGGCCAATAGTTAAGCATCAGTATGGATTATGACAAGGCAGAACTGACAGAAACGCCGTGTGTTGCTATGAAATAGAAAACCTCCAAAGATTAGAATTATTTCGCTGGTATTGCATACTGTACAGTGAAGACAGTAGTCAATAATTATGAATATTTTCTCCTCCAGGGCCAAGGAATACGAGAGTTTGATGGAAGCAAAAAATGCTGTCTCTGATTCCCCATTTAAAACCAAGTAAGCATTTACCTTTACATATTTTAGACATGAACTTTTTTTTCCCTGTCTGTAGCAGAAGTGCTTCTGAACTTTCCGGTGGAGCAGGTGTGGTAGTGTTCCCTCTTGATATGGGGTGTATTGCGAGCTTGAATTACAGATCAGTTCCTGATACAAAAGGTCAGACCTTATAAGAGCAATTTTTTTTAAGGCACAGTACATCTTAAGCCACATAAAATGCAATAGTAAAGAGAACGTGTGCTCATCCTTTGCTTACCTGGAAACAAGAAGGTTCCACCTTTGTACTTCAAGACTGATGGTGAAAATTCAGCACTGGAACTCTGGGACTGAAAATCTTATGTTTGGCCTCTGTTTGGTCAGAAACAAAGGTTCATATGGTAAAAGCACAGACATTTTAATGCACAGATGTCTTAGTCTGGCATTGAGTTTTTTAAAGAATCGACCTTTTTATCGTGTGGGATAAGGCACAGATGAAAACAGTTGGGCGGTGAGATTAAAGCGTGACCTATTATCACTCCTGTCCTGCTCCTTAAACTGAAAATTGCTCAGCTTTTGCTTGCTGATTCCATTGAAACTGGTTGGCAAAAGATGCAGAATATTTGGATTTCCAAAAAGCTTTTGATAAGGTCTATCACCAAAGATTTTAAAAGAAACTATATAGCTGTAGTGTAAGTGGAAATCATTTAAAAAAATGAAAAGAAGTGGAGTATTGATGATGATGCAAAGATATTTAGGATAGTAGAGACAAGAGCTGATCCTGGATGATAATTTTGAAGAGACTGAGTGACTCGGTAATAAAATGGCAGGTGAAATCCACTGTATATTAAGTGCTACACAATGGAGGGGAAAGGCAGAACTCGATTATATCTTCACATACAAAGAATGGGCTTTGCACTTGCAGAAATGGTAGGTAGTTCCAAGCAAATACCAGCTCAGTATTCTTAGCAGTTAAAGGAAATCCTCTGTTAAAATTATTTAGGAAGGAGCAAAAACAGAACAGAGAATGTCATTATGTACAAATGCCTGGGTCGTCTGTATCTTTTGAATACTATGTGCCGTTCTGGTTCTTCGTCTCAGAACGGATGTGCTAATAATGGAAAAGGCGCGTGTTGATTGTTTGCTGTCCTTTGTGGTACCAGAAGGAGGGAGCACAGAATGAAGGTGGAGCCAGGTTCAAAAGAAGCCCAAGACAGTGATTCTCAATGCAGTGTGCAAGTAGAAGTGTGGAACTCGTTGACAAAAATCATGCAGGTGCTGCATTACTGCAGTTCTGGGAAAATACATCCAGCCCAAGGGATTCCAAAGCTGAAAATGGTGACAAGAAACTGATCAGTAGAGGGCTATGTATGCTTGTCCTGTTCCCGCGACATCCATTTGCAGTGCGTTGTTAAACAGAATAGTGGGCAAATGGCGTGCCTGTCTAATAGCTGCGCTCAAAGAAGTCTGTGGCAGGTTAGTCAAGAGGCTGTTGTGTCTCAACAGTTGGATTTAAATACCTTCATCCTAAAATCACGACTGCTTTCCAGGTTGGGGATATTTGTCTTCAGACTGAGGTGATAAACTGTATCAGATCCTGTATGTTTTGTGGTTGCTTCTGTCACTCCTAAATTGCTGATCTACTTGCAAGTAGCATTTTTTTATCAGTCACTGTTAGTAGAGATGTTCAGATCCTTTCTGCTAGGCTTCCTTGGCTGGAGACACAACTAGCCTGTAAGCTTTGTCTTTCACATAGTCTTTTCAGTAGTTTGAAAACCTGCTGCTGAATCTCAGTTTCTATTTTAAAATAATTTAAAAATCCATCAGTGGGGCTGACCATAAGAAAATGGAACATCTCCAGCAGATGGCACACCGGCATAAACACATGGTGGGAGAAGGGGCTGCCGGGGACTGCGCTGCTTAACAATCAGCACTTCAGTTTCCAAGATTAGTTTCATGGCAGATTAAGACTTTTAGGTTTGTAGCTTCTGTGTTTTGCTTTCCTTTGCTACCAGAAAATAAAGAACTAGGGTCTAGTTGTCACAAAGTAGAAATGTGAGCGTTTGAGTGACTCTGAAAACGCTGATAAACTGTAGTGCTTCCACTTTAGTTTCTTTCTGACTTCTGGTTGTCAGTGATGTAATTTGGTCATTCGTGTCTCAATTGCAGTGCAAGAGAAACTAAAACTGGTTTGTTTGGTTTTTTAATCTCTTGACTGATCCTGAATTTACCATTTTAATTTCTCTTTACTTAGTGAAATGGTGGTGTGCTTTCAGGCAGAATCCTCTGTTCCATCTGCTGTCTTACTCCTCCTTGATTGCCTCTGTTGGGCTGTATGCTGCTAGATGTGAACTGGTACGATGGCCACTGTGGAGCTCACTTTCATCACAGATCTTCTGGGAGATTTCTTTGGCAGTCTTCCTGTAGAAATCTAGTGATCTGGCAGATGCTTACATCTAAATTATTAGAACACAGTTTCAGATATTGTAGGTATTGTTATTTCGAAAATTACACGACTTTTTAGCTACCATGAGGGCTCAGATGTTTCCAAGCTGCTTTGAGATCAAGGGTTTGGCAATGGGAGTTCCAGTCTGAACCAACATTTTAAGAAGAAAGAGAGGACTGTCCAGAAGTCAGCCAGAAGCCTGGTTTATTTCTAGGCAAATTTGTTTACTTTACACAATACATAATACAAAATGGAAGAAGGGTAGAGAAGGGCAAGGATGGGAGGGCAAGAAATTTCATGAGGCAAGAGTTTTAGCCCAGACCATATCTGTTTACATGGAGAAACTTATTTTTAATACAGGAGATATTAATAGGAAAAAACCTTTTTAACAGTACAGGATCCTGCCTATCAAAGAACAGTAGAAAGAAGAATTAGCGGAAAGAAGCAAACGGTAGTAGATCTCCACTGAAACGTTACTGCACTGGGAAGCTATGATTATAGTTAACTGTTGCCTTTTTAGCCAGAACGCAGCATACTGTACTGTGAGCTAATATTAACTGCTACTGTACCTGGCTGAGAGAGAGCAAACCCTTGCCAATGCCAGGAGTTGTAGCAGCTACCCGACACGTGCTCTCAGGAGAGCTGCAAAGTTACTGCGAAGAGTCACGTCACGGGATGAAGTCGATAAAACCCGAGAGTGCTGAGTGTGTTCTTTGTATCAAAACAAATGCCAATACTTTTTGTTTATTCCAAAAGAAGGTTTGAGGTGTTCAGATTGGAGTGCAAGTATATGAATGAACAGAAAGTACTTTTTAACTTAGTGGGCTGTGGAACTTAAAAATGAAAAAGTTTTGGGGTTTTTTTTAATTCCATTTAAAATGTGGCACAATTGCTAGATTTGCTTGTTAACAGAAGCAAACGTGTTTTAGAAAGAAATCATTAACTATGACTTTCTCTTACTCTGCCTTGCTTATGCCACGCTTTGTTGCTCCCTCCTTTCCCTCCAAACTGACTGTGTCTTCGCAAACAACTAAAACCATTTATGGAATGCAATTTCTTATCTAATTTTAGTTCTTAGTCATGTTGTCAGTTGTTGCAGAAGAAAGACAGAACCCAGAATTAGTCTTTGGCAAGTAAAAAGCCTTTTTAGATCACCTTGAAGATTAAGCCACCTTAACATTATGAGGCCACTGATTTCCTGCTGCAGCTGGTAGGTTGTTTCAGTGGTTTGTGTCAGTTTATGGTTTGCAGATTGATAAAACCTTTTGGACTTAGGAAGCACTGATCCAAGTGCTTTCTAAGCTTTGCATTGGTAACACACTAATACCAATAAGCAGACAGGGTTTATCCTGCTTTGATGGACATGGTATGTATACCTTTTTCAGTGTGAGTACTGAGGCTGATTCCCGGGTGGGATTGTGAACGGCTCCAGGGGCTCAAAGTAGCTCTTTTTTAGCAACAAGAGTTTTAGAAGATGTCTGGAACGGATTTTTTTTTTTTTTTTTTTTTTTTTAA
>Ga0065711_1040717_pt1 | contig 16719 bp, 9 predicted proteins | sample Hoacrofraction12_FD_59098 | JGI IMG/M metagenome (GOLD analysis project Ga0065711, IMG submission 59098) | Hoatzin crop microbial communities from Cojedes, Venezuela - Epithelial fraction 12 v2 (version 2) | ecosystem: Host-associated > Birds > Digestive system > Esophagus > Crop | place... | reverse complement strand
CGGCCCTCGGCTGCGGCCGCTGCCGCCAGCAGGTGGCTCTGCCAGGCAGCCGTGTCCGGCTGGAAGGCGGCGGTCTGGCCTGAAACTCACTGCGCTTGGACACCGAAACTGCGGTTTCTGGAGACAGGCGACGAGCAGCACGCGGGTCTAGAGCATCAGAAATACCCCTGCTGCTCGGTTTCTTGTTGCTTCGGGTTCCAGGGCCCCATTCTTTCCCGACCACGGGGACGGCTGTGGTCCCAAAGTGGCCTGCGCGGGGTCTGGTTGTGCCGGGGCTTGGGGCTGGCGGGGAGCAGCTGCGGCGCCTTGTGCTGTCCCTTCCAGCCCTGTGTTCCTATGAAACGGTCACTGCGTCCCTGGAGGATGTTCCGAGCGAAACTAGGGCGAGAGGCATCTGTAGGTGTGCAGTATTTAGAAAGTTTACACGATGTAATTTTCCCCTATGGGGAAGATGGCGAACTCCAGCTGTGGCTTTTGCTGGTGACTGGCACTGGGTTGAATCGCGCTGGCACTGCCTTAGTCCGCTTCAGAAGGAGCTTGAACGTGTACTAGGCAAGCGAACAGCTGAAATTCAGAACTTTAAACCGCCGAAGTCAAGTGAGATAGCACGAGCCCTAGTGACTAGATGGTGAGGCCTGCTGGGCAGGAGCTTTCTCCCCAGTTTCCTGCAGGACCCCAACCCGTGGCCCAGCTTCCTTAATTACTGTGAGGGTACAAACAGCAATTAGCTGACTTGGGGTTACCGTTCGTGCTTGCCACTACGCTGACGTGAGTGTCTGCATTTCAGTGTTCCAACGTTTCAAGACAGTCTAGAGGGTTTTATGGGTTTTGTGACGCTTGTAGTCTGCCCCTAGTTCTTCAAGTAATTTATCATGGGATTTTGAATTATTCAGACTTTTGTACAGATTCCTAAATTATTACCTGATGCTTAGGAAGTCTTTTGGATTTCCTGATGATGAGTAACAAAATTGTAAAACATTCTTTTTTTAATTAGTGCTTTTAACAGGGTGTCATCCCAACAAACACGTATGATTATCTTGTCATGTTTGTGTATTCTGTTTGCTTTATGTGCCAAAAGGTAAAATAAATATTTAGTTAGGAAGTAGAACGCTTGAGCAATGTTTCACAATTTCTGCCCTTTTTCCGTTTTCTAATACAGTAAGTTCTACACTTTATAACAAAGATACCAACTTGATCCATATTGAAGAAGAGTTTACTGTCAAATACTGTAGAAACATGAACTCAAAACTAATCCTTTGAGGAAGTCTGGCTTGGTTAAAACAAAACAAACCAGAAAACCTAATGAACAGCTGGCTGTTTTTTTGGTTGGGGTTTTTTTGGGACAGGGTGGTATTTTGGATTGTGGGGTTTGTTTTGGTTTTGTTTTTTAGTAAGGTGATATGGTGCTTTCTAAATAATATTGCCTTAGAAGCTGCACGATAGACAATATTGTAACAGGAGTAAATTCGTATTTAAAGATACATGTGCAATAGTTATTGCCATCTAGTGTTTCCATACCTTTATGGCATCAAACACACTCAGAGAATGGGAACTGTCTTGCAGCTTCCATCCACCCTTCTTTTTGCTTAACCAATGTTGGTAAAATGTTTATGTTTATTTGGAACAGAAAAGTTTACTTAAACTCAACATTGCTAACTTTCTTCAGTGAGTGAGACTCATGGTGAAACAGTAAATTTTGGACAAAAAAATATAAGCAGTGTGTATATGCATATCCTAATTCAAGATAATGTGGCTAAGAGCGTGAATGGATGATAGCTGAGTAGATTCTGTGTTTGAGAATTTTATCTGAAAATATCTTATGGAGAATAGAAGTATGAAGTATTGGTACTTATCAAAGTAAATGTTCCATGAGTTATTTGCTGAGTTCTCCTAAGAGTTCCCAAGAGGGTTCTGCTGTTAAATCAATTTTGAAAAGTCCAGTGGGACTAACTGGTGAATTTTTGGTGTACAGGAAAGAACTGTAAATGAGTTAACGAAGTGGACTTTTTCAGTCCCCAGTTTCAGCAAGCATACTTGTGCACAAACATGTGCTTTAATTATTGTGTTATTGTATGAAATGCTATTTATAACTCAGTAGCACTTAGCAGTCCCAGTGAAGACTTGAGCTCCATTGTGTGGGGTGCGAGGCAGGAGTGCAGGAGGCTGAGCTACTGCTGGTAAACCTTGGTGCGTGTTTGAGCTGTCACCAGTCACTTCTAGTGCAGGAGGGGGAAGGAAGTAAACATAATTCCCAGATCTGATATGGACTGGGATATAAAGTGATGCAGTCACTTCTTCTAGGACACAAGAATCTTGTGTTTATACTAGGAACCCAAATTAATCTCCTGGATCCAAGCCTTAAACCAAGTTCCAAAGTCTGTGCAGGTCCATCTCACTCTTAATTATTGTGTGAGATCCAAAGCTTTGACTGTCATACAAATCTTAATAGTGCCTCTAGGTTGTTTTAGTGAATCGTATATCCACTGACAGATTGAATTTGGGGAGTTCTGTGCACAGCATTTTGTCTTAAATTATTCACAGTTCTTGAAGTCTGTGTCTTTAAACCTTACCCTCTGTTACACTATCCGTATGGCTCAATTCACAGCTCTACCTGAACAGCTGTTAATGAGACCTGTGATACTAGCAGAAGTATATATAGTTATAGTTAATTGTTTGCTAAAAACGGCCATAGGGGAGAGAGCTTCTGTGGCTATCTTAAAGATCGTGTGTACTTTCTCTTTTTCTTTATGGCTTATGCCTAGGTTTTTATTGTATTTTATTATGGGGCTGAATTTTCAGAAGAGCTTAGCTGGTGCATAGATAATACAACAAGGACTTATTTTGTCTGAAGTCCTAAGTTTTTTTGAAGGAATATTGTCTTGTACCACATGGAGCCTTTTCTGTGATGTCCTTTTCTTATACCTTGGCACCTTCTCTTTTCCTTTGTCTTTGTCGCTGTTCGTTTTCCTTTTTTCTCTGGATAGAATCAATTTCTCCGGATAGACTGGTATCCATCCTAGCAGGATACAACTGACAGTTAGCTCTCTTATTGTGAGCTCTTTGGTCATAGCTTTTTGTTGATTTTCGGAGTCCTGGAAATTCCAGTAGATAAGAAAGCCTTATACCATAGTTTGATTGAAGAAGCAGCTCTTCCTACTCTGAAACTTGGTGCAGTCTGTGTGCAACATCTTGTTTCAATTGTATGTGTATGTATGACTCCCATCAATGAATTTCACATCACAGATCCACTGGAATGCCAGACAGAAAAAGGAGACCTACATAACATAGCTGTAAATGTTCAGCAGTGAGAACGGGATGTTCGGGATGGTTGCCCACCACATATCCTGTCTACCCTTGCAAAAAGACCTTGAAGGTGTAAATATAAGGGCAGCTGGGGTTTGCAACCTGCAAATGGGCTGTGCTTACACAGTGCGGATGTCAGCAGCTGGAGACCTAGTTCCCCTGAAACAGTCAATGAATATGTGATGGTGGGAGACACACTAACTTTAGCCCATTCCCTGGCCTGGTCAGCTTAGGTGCAGTGTGTTATCACCCATACCTCCTTCTTGGCTCTTTACTATGACAAAGGGTGGTTTCAGTTTTGTTCATTCTGTCCATAAATCTTGTGCCAGCCCTCTCCAACAAGAGCTATCCTCTGATGATGTTAGTATGAGAAAATGTAATGCAGTCTTAGTTTCTGACAGCATTATGACCTGGCAAAGATGGCTAGTTACGTGATCCTAAAAACAGGGCCTGTGCTGAAAGTCATCCTGGGAGAATCTAAAATCCTTGTGCTGTGCTGCAGGTTAAGCTCTAACTTTTCTGTAGCTGACAATCATCCCTTAGGAGCACTAAGAGGCTTTCACCCAGAGGAGGATTGCAGGCATTGTTCAGGGCTGAGAAAGGCACTCAGCTTATTTTGATGCATCACAGCTACTTCTTCAGATTTTTTTCTCTAAGCCCAATTGCAGGAATGTAACAAAAATAGGTTGCCCCTTTCTGCCACACGTAATGAAATAAGCACATTTCTTGTTATTTGTGGTATAAATTGATGAAATTATAGCCTTAAAAATGACAAGCTCTTGACGCATCTCCGTTAATGGAAGTCTTGGTTCTATAAGCCTTCTGCATAAAGAAAAATCAGTCACTCCCTTACGAATAAGGAACGTGGATTCCCAGTACTGCTTTTGAGTTAGGTAATATTAGCCAAACTGAGACAGAAACAAAAGTGGTTTATGTCCTTCGTTTCCAAATTCCTACTCAAGCACCCCAACCCAGGGTCTATCTTTACCATCCCCTCTGCAATACTCCTCAATATCCTAAGTTCTTAGGTTCCATAGCCATGATAATATTTTGGAACACTTCTAAGTGTATGGTAGGTACTGGACTATATTAGTGTTCCAACTTTCAGAGACAGACTTTCAAAAGTTGCAGGCAGAGGTACATTTGTAAGGGTTTTGGACTGAATAGCTTCTTTAGAGGAAGTGAAGAACATGCACGCCATGATAAGTCATCAATAACCAGCATTTAGCAGCTGCAAATACATGTTAATCTGTCCTACTCTTGGTCAATTTATAGCTATTCCTATTGCCTCAAACCTCAGCTTTGATCATATTGCAACCCCCCAAAAAAGGCAAAGCAAAACCACAATAAGAAATATACTACTATTGTGAAGGACTCTTATTTTTTTTCATCAACAGTAAGAAGCATTAGTTTATGTTTGAGGATTTTTGTTTCTAATTCTGCAGTGCTCAGCAGTTTCTCTGGCTGTTGATTTCAGAAAGAGTTAAGGGTATTCACGGTGCTCTGAAGTTTATAGAACTGTTAACAGAACAAGGGACTTTCGAGGCAAATTTGTGCTTGTCTACTAAGCATCATGTACCTGTTTATACTGTGTGAAAGACTCTGGTTTGAGTATCCCTCTTTGTAAAATTAGGTGTGCAGGCATACAATTACTTCTTTCAGAAACTGGCTTTTCTTTTCCTAAATAAAAATAGAGAACTCTAGATTTTTAACCCAACATTCCTAGGTAGTTGCAACTTGTCAAGTGAATAATAAACTGCCAGTTTCATGTACGTTTGTCTGCACACATTTTGTTAATATGTGAACAAATTTCTTCGTGTATACACCAGTGTCTTCTGTTTTCCTGCAGCAAGTACTTTCTTTGATTGATGTACTTGGAAGCGATCCTTATCCTCATTCATTTTAATTGAGAGTAATGAATTTAGAGCTTTTATATGCACAGATTGGCTCCATTCCATTTCTGACTTTGCTCACCTTTGCTAGGAGCACAGCCTGTTCAGGGCTGCATTGGATGAGGTTCAGGACTTGGTGCAGCATTCCTGGAGAGAACAGTGTTCCATGAGGAGCAGCCATCTGTTTATGGACAGGCTGGAATTTCCAAACAGCAAAGATTTTGTAGGCAGGTTCTCCTTCCCCACCACTGCCACTGAGGAACTGCTAATGAGGAAATTAGCTTCTTCCCGTCCCTGATTTTCACGAGTGTCCACAAGTGTGTGTAAAGTTGTTTCGAGTTCAGTGAGTGGGTTTGAAAGCACTGCTGCGTTGATGGCATTTGAGGAGAAGCTTTACAGAAGAAAAACTTGCCTTTCTGGTGGTTGTGTCTGTTACAGTGAAGGCCACTGGCATAAAATAGAACTGTTATACTCTGCTCTCTTATGGATGTGGAAACGCTGAAATTGTCTAAGGTTAAAATGTGTTTTAATTTCACATTCCCTTATGTTCACTGAAATTTCTTATTTGCTGGAGCCCTAGAAAGAAGGGATGTGATTTTCCTATTCATTTTCAATTTTGAAGGGAACTTTAAAACAAACACCAAAGATTAGGTGGTTACCTTTCTCAGTTTTATAGAAACCTTCCATTTTAATGTACACCTGCTGTGGGAGAAGTCCCACTGACCATTTTATATTTGTATGTCATGTGGCTGTTTGCACACTGACAATATAACGGCTTTTTACCTGTGGAGAACATGAGGGAGCACAGGGAGGCAAGCACTGACATGACCGTGCTAGCGAGTAGGTGCCATACTGTAACTGCCATAGCAGGCTTTGTGATCAGCAACAAGGGAATTACTCCTTTGTGGAACGGTCTACCAAGTGTGAAGCAGTCGGTAAAGTTACTGACATCACTCAAAGCAACCTGCATGGCTGTGCTGATTTATCCCAAAAGAAGGTTGCTTAGTTTATGAAATGTGCAAAGGTGGGGTGTGACTAGTAGTCCCCTCTGCTTTCCAAGCTGGGTTTTTCTTGACGCATGATCTGGAAAGGGTGGTGTGGGGGTAAGGTCGGTTGCAGTGACTGCTTGTCTTCTGCAGTGCCACGGATTGACAGAAGATATACTGTGGTGTGGAAAGTGCCTTCAGAGCAAATGCCTCTGCTCGTCCCCACTTCAACAAGGGGCTTGGTTTGCTTTGGAAGACTAATGAGTTTGTCCCTAAAAGAAGTGGAGTGACTGTGCCAAATCCCAGGTATTTGGGAATTGGTTCCTCTGCTGTGCCTCCTGCATTGCATCTGTAGTGGAGATCTGGGCTGCATGCCACAGTCAGACCTGCGTCGTGGTGAGACTAACAAGGATCCAGCCTCCCCTCTTAGAGCTGGATTAGTGCTGCCATACTATCATTAGTAACAACTTGTTTTGTCAGTAAAGGTATCGGAGATGACTCGGAAAATACAGAAGCAGCAACTCTCTTGAGTAAGAAGGTATTATTTTTACAGAGTCACTTTTCTGACCATAGCAGCACTTAAATGCTGGGTGTTGAAGTCCTACAGCTGTGATAAGGCTGCATTGTTTATTCAGTCCCAGAAACAGCACTGTCAAACCATTTATCGTTATCCTACAATAATTGCATAGACAGTTCTTCCTGAGTCTTCATTGAATACTCCTACTATTATTATTACTGTTATTAAGTTCCCATGTGGCTTCCTCATGCATGGGACCACTTGCACAGAAAGGTTGCTGGCAGTACCTCTTTAAATTCCTAGATTGTGGAAAAGGCAGAAGAGAGTTTGCTTCCATCCTGCAGCATGTTCTGCGCACTGCTGGTTTTCATACTTAAATTCACAGTTAGCAGTAGGGTTGATTGTCTCCTTCGCCTCGATGGGGGAAGGGAGCGATGTTTTGTCGCTGAAGCACAATGCCTCCCACGCTTACTCTGGGGTTCCTGCCGCTTAAGCACACACCCCATGTTCCTGGCTCTGCCTTAAGGTACAATCTATCTCCAAATTAGTAGGGGAAAAAAGACCCTGAAGCTGAGCAAAGTACAATCAAGCCTCTTGGAAATTAGTTAAATACTTGGAAGGGTGTATTTAAAAGAAAACTTTCTGCAATCAACAAAGTACAGCTTTCATCATGTGCTCCTGGTCAGAGACTTCTTTACCTCTTGATGGCCATTTAGCTTTTTCTGAGCAAGCTGTCTCGTGTGAATTTCCCTCCTGTGAGTCGGTGCTTATTAACTCTTCAGCTATGCTTTTCTTTGATTTTGTTTACTGTGTCAAAGCTTACTGGCTTTTGTGTGTAGCTGCCATTCAGCTAGTTTGGGTTTTGCAAATGCATATATGCAATGTTACACGTAATGTACAAATACGTTCTTCAAAGAAGATGTCAAAACAAGTTTCAGCTCATTTTCAGCAGTATCTAATTATAGATACATAATTAATGACTCTGACATTTATCTTTCTTAATACAAAAGACCGTACTTATAAATAAAAGTGTTTCCTACAGTACATGCACTAGGTTGAGCATTAGTCTAAGAGAAACGAGAATATAGTTTCGAACATGCTATATTCTCAGGAAATAGAAGAAATTGTTCTCGGCAAATAAAATACAGGCAGTTACTGTGGTTGCTTACAACTGAGAAGTGTTATACTTTGATATCTAAAATGAATGGCTGGTATTCAGTTACTGAAGATGAATGGTAAATCTCCTGTAGAAAGGACAGAATGTTCATTAATGTAAAACTGTCTTTCTCAGAAGGCTTCTAGGTACTTTGTCTGAAACTGTGCTAGATGGAAGAAGTGGTATTTTGTCTTTCTTGTTTATTCTGCATTTGACATTGGGTATAGATAGTGGCAATCTTTTTGTTGATGTTGAATAGTATCTATTTACATGTTCCTTTAATATATTTTGCATACTCAATGTATTAATTTCCTAGTGGCCTAGGGCAAACTCCTCCAAAAGTCTTATCTGCCATTTGCCTGAAGGAGTGGCCATATTGCATACTGATATGCTTCACCTCCTTTAAGAAGTGAGTACTACTTATCTTCCCACATTTTTTACAGTATAAAGACATTTCATTTGGGATACTGGGTTTCTCCTAAGTCTTTAAAGTGTATTTCTGCGATATCATTTTGGCTTTCTTCCCTAGGAAATTAGTTGTAAGTGAGCCACAGTCAACCTTTTCCCTTACATCAGTATGTAGTCTTTAATGAGATAGATAGAGATATTTTCTGATTTATAAAAAGGACGAGTTAGTATGTCTATGGAACCTTATAGTTTTTATCCTGTTTCTTTTTTCTTTTATAAACTGCTATATGTAAAGTGGCGGTAACACATTATCTGCATTTTTTTATTTTATGAGGAAGTAAGGGAAAGCTTGGAATTAATAATATTTCAGTTGGTTTTGCTTAGGATTTAAAACTCATACTTCAGTGAAGTGGATGGGGGGTGGGAAGAGAAGTGGGTTCATATCTTTCACTGCTGTTGTCTAGGCAGGGACTCTTTTCCCTGATTGAAAAGGTCTCAGCTTATGAGACAATGGGTGTATTTTAACACCGTTCTTTACAGAAATCTTATCGTTTGCTCTTATTCCCCAGCACTGTTCAAGTGAGTCATAGGAAGAGCAGCTGGTGAATATTATTTGTCTGACATACCTTTTGCAGTGATAGCGTGAAAGTTCAAGACTCACATTTTCATACTTGCTTAATTTGAATTAGTTTGTTAATTGCTTTTCATATCCAAACACAGTAACTAATTAACATATTATTGCATGTTGGAATGATAATATACCTTTTGGTAACTTCAGTTATATAAATTTGTGACTTGCGTTTGCAAGTAATCTGTAGCTTGGAGTAATGGACACTTAAATCCAGCCATATAGAAAATGATACGGGGAGCAGGAACTTGAGCATGGTTTCTTCTGTGTAAGTGGAAGGAAGAACAAGTCAGCATCCAGAAGATGATGCCTCTGTTCTGCACAGCACAGCATGTATGATCACGATGTGTTTGTGTGAGGTACTACTTGCTGAAGAGAGGCAGAAACTTTTCCACTTAGTATTTTGTCCTCCGTGTGTTAGAGGTATTTGGGCCTGAAGGTGTTAAAACAACATGCAAACTGGTCTGTTACGTTGCAATGGCATGAAAAGCCCTGAGCATCCTTGAGGGCCCATTTGAAAATGGTTGATATGTCCTTGCCCTGAAGAAGTTGCCATCTGAGCAATTGTAGCAGGCAACAGGAAGAAAAAAGCAAAATGCAGAGTTGAAATGACTTGCTGATTCTAAGTATGACTTGGCAGAATAACCCCCCCTCCCCTGAACTGTTGTCAAGGGAGAAGGGTCTAGACTTTCTCGCTTCACCCTGACTTCCCATCTGTAGCTCAGGTTTTGGTATCCTGTTTCTTCAGCTGCTCCTACAAACAGAGCCCAAAACAGGAGCTGCAGGATGAAGGAATGCACATATGGCAGTGTGGAAGGGGCTCTGCAAAAGGAAACCAAACAAAAATCTACGCCTTGGACAGTCTCTCAGGCTGACTCTGTGAGTCGTCAGGAAAATTATGAGCACAAATGCTGTCCCCCTGCTCATCCCCTCTTTGTGAGTTGCTTCGAGCTTAGTTTTAAGCTTTTTGGTGTTTTCCCTCTGTCATCTTTCCATAGTGCAACACCTGATAGAAAACCACGCCTTAGTTTTCTTGAAGAGTTACTATAGAGAAACAAATTTTGTCCATTTACTTTTGGCTGTAGACGTACACATTGCGGTATGATTTTGTTTGTTTGTATGCACAGATTTCCAGCTCTTGCTATAAGCTGGCATTTTAGGTTTTGCTTAGTCCTTATCTATCCTTCTCTTCAATTGTAGGTGGCTCTTTCTTTCTTTCTGATTCTGGGTGAAGGCTTAGTTAAATGCCTATTTAAGAACTGATGAGTAATTTAAAGGATTTAGGGGAACATTCTGTGCTATTATATGCAAATACATGCCATGCATGTCTCCCTGTGTCATTAACCTGGCAGTCATTTCATGCATGACTCCCCAGCTTATTAAGCTAGCAGTATGGAATATTTGATTTACTAAACCACTATGAACTACTTAGTGTGCTAATATAAGAATAAAACTCTTAAGTTTCTCTGGAATAACTATCTTTGAAACAGATTCAGGAAAACAATAACATTATTTTGACAGCTGTGCTCAGTTACAAAGGTCTATTTTAGTAAGCTTCACAGAAGTGGTGGAGAAGTACCTATGATTTGAATAACCCATACAATGGCTGAAAATGAAAGCCACCAGATTAATTAGAGCCCTTCAGAATTCTGCAGACGTTGGAAGCCCATGTCTGTGGCATAAACGTAAGTGTTCAGAGTTTGTGGGAGTTACCTACAGGCATGTGCTGTTCTGAATCTAAAACTCTTCTCCAACATTTTGAAAACTCTGCTTATATCTAAGCTCTTTCCCCTTCCCAGGCTTTTGTTACCATAGCAGCATTTGCTGGCCATGGGATTTACTGGGGGTGGTGGGGGAAGTCATGTATGTTTGTTGACTTGGTTCAATGCCAAATGGAGTAGGAATTATATATGCAGGATGTTGGATTCTTCGTTTAGTGTCCATTTCAGCTGGCATCTAATGTCATCCAGATAATTGCAAGCCACTCTGTCATCATTCAGCCAGCTGCATAGAACAAAACAAAGAGAAATTTAGGATCAAAAGGAAGGAATAGCAATTTAAAAGGCTTTTAAATGTTGTTTTCTCTCTTTCTCAATCAGTAATACTTAAAAGCCTTTAATTTACCCCACCCCTTATCCTTCTTCAGAGACATACACATACACTCACATTTGTATGACTATGAGTGCTGCTGGCTTGAATGATAATATGTGAGCACTGAGCTGCCCAAGAAAATGTCACAAGCAAGAAATAAGGTCAGATAATGACATCCAAAACCAGAGCAGAGGGAATCATTCAGCATCCTCTGGTACTTTGATTGCAGCTAAGAGTGTGAATCAGCTCCACTTTTATACCTCCTTTATGTTGAAAGTTCTCTAGTACAGTGTGCAGGCTTTAGATTTGGAGCAGGCATACGAATCGCAAATGCAGCATAATGCCATACGTATAGTGTGGGTCGTCACAGACTTATTTACCTAGAAGGACAGTGATTTCAGGAGGCTGTAGAAGTGTCCTCTGAAATGTGCCTGTACTCTGTGGTACTTTTAGCATTGGCACAAGCTGTGAATATGCATTCAAGTGGCAGCTGTGTGGAAAGTGAGCCCGTTAACGTGTGGAGGAAGGAAGGTAAGAAAGTACTGCTAGAACCGACTGGGGAAGCGCATGTACACAGCTGTGTCGGGCAGAAATGGCTGAAGAGAGTGTGCACGCATGTCGGGGATGCACGGATGGCTTTGCTTCGCAGACCATAGTTATAGAAAATAAAGGCTGGGGAACCTGTCCTATTCAGCATGTCCAGTGCCCTGCTCAGCAGAGACCGTGAGGGGCTGCGAAAGCAGCTTCTGGACAGGCTGAGAGGTGGAAACATTGGCAAAACACATTTGGTGGTGTGGCCAAGAGGCCAAGGGCAGGTTGAGGAGTGGTTCAGGTCCGTCCCATCTGAACTCTGGAGAAAAAAAATCTCACATTTTCACAGGAAATGGCGTGAGTGCCTTGTGTAGTGCAGGTCTGTCAAAGGAGAGTCAGTAGTCCTAAATGTAACAAATCTGTAAACATTTTATAACAAGATTGTTTAATCTTACTGACTGCTTTACAAGATCCATCTGCTTAGCTCCTGTCCCTCACTATGCTCATCCATATTTTCTTTCCATATTAAGTTTTTTCTTGTTTATATAGAAGCCTGCCTGCCTTCCCTCCCTCCCTTCACCTTGAGGTCAAAACTGATTTCTGATTTGCTTTAAAGTGTCAGTATCTATTTTTCCTTTTGTTAGCTGTGGTGGCAGGTTATCTCCTGTTGAAAGTACTCTTTTCATCAAAGCTGGACTCTGCTTACCTTGACGATGTCTTCTGGTCTGTTTTATTTTCATTAAGTCTCTGGTTTGTAAGTGCTTTTCACTTTTCTCTTTGTGCAGTAGAGGGTCCCTCATGTTTTGCCTGTTGTCAGCTGACCCTAGCAAACAATTTAGAAATGTGAGATGAAATGACCTCTGCAAGTTAGCTCTGTGGGCAGTTGGGATAAGGAAAAGGGATTGTTTTGTTTCCTTGGATAGCTGCAGGCCTCATCATTGTCATTTCACAGTCACTCCATTCCTCATACAGGGAGCCTTTATTCCATGTTATAGGCTAGCAAATACCAGAGGTGGCTTCTTGTGTGTTGGCCGCACACACAGAGGTGGGTGCCAGAGAGGTGGGCAGCCAGACTGTCTGAGATTTTTAGTTGGGGTTAGCTTGATCACAAATGACTGTTAATTTGGCTAAGTGTTCCTGAATCATCCAAGCTCACAGAGAAGCAGATTAATGGCCCTGAGTGACAAAGACATAAGTAGCAATCCTATGGTAAAGTCAGGCTCTACACCCAGATGTTAATTACTCAAGAAACCTCACACCCACTCTAAACTAGGAAAAGTCATCTACTTTGCCTCTACACATAGGTAAGCAAAGACAAGTCCTGCCAAGTGTTGTCAGTAGTTATTAAGGCAAGGTCAACCACAATAAATGCCCTCTGTTCATTTATTTGAGTAAATAAAATGATACAAACCTACCATTAAAGGCAGAATTCCTGTGTAAAGAATATAGTCAAGTGTCTCAGTTGATATCCTGCTACTTTTTTTGCTGTGGGTAGACTGATATTGGAAGAACAAAGTAGCCAAAGGTGAACAGTGTCCCTGCCTAGAGGCAGCTACTCAGGGTAGAAAAATATGAGTCAGTGATGCAGTATATGATGGCATGATAGTGGGTGAGCAGAGCAACATAAAAGAGGCAGTGTGAACCTGATTGTCACAGGCACATTGTGGCAAGCGTGGAACATATCCCTAACAACTGCATTTTTACAGTCAGGTTTTGTTGTTATAAAAAAAAAATAAAAAATTTCCTGTTCCTATGTGAATAGCCCACCCAAACACGAGGCACTTACTGGCTACCATGTTAAATGAGCATGAAACAGAGCAGATTCAGTCAGAAAACTTCCAGTGGCGGGGCTGCTAATTCAGCCGAGTAGTCCATGCGAATAGTTCAATCTGACAAAGTTCTTTCTGGAAACCTGTGAAGGTTCAGCCTGGATTCCTGCTGGTTCACCTGCGCAGCTCGCTGGAAGCATGCCAGCTACCAAGCAAGGTGCAAAGGATGTGGAGGTTGTTTGGCTGTCCTGCCAGGTGGGCTACCCTGCGTCTGGGGCTCCCCGACTTGCAGGCTGCTGCCTGCGAGCCAGGGCAGGTGGGCTGCCAAAGGTGCGAGACAGCCCAGCAGGCAGCTGCAGTCACCGCCTCTGCTGACGAGTATTTCGGAATCGATGGGCAGAATAAATTTGTCTCAGAAATAGCAAAGTCCTCTTTGACTGCGTTCTCCTTTCCTGCTTTATAAGTGGATAAGACAAGGACAGGAAAACAAACTGAAGGGCAGAGAAGGAAGCAATACACCTTTCAGTTAACATACATTTCCTGTACGTATGACTAAAGCTAAAGCTGGAGAAACAGAATTTTAGGCCCAGAAGCCAAAGGAAGGTAAGATGAAGCTAAAGGCTTTCAAACTTGAGAAAATTGCACAGGTTTAGTTAAATAAGTGCTTTTAAACCATGTTAGTTAATCCAGAAGAGGAATTATGATGAACGTATTTTTATAGGTTTAAACCCTAATTTTACTAAGTCAAATCAAAGGGACTGGGATGGCAGGCTGTACAGTCTGAAACATGGAAATGCCTTCCCGGAAGCCTCCCGCTGGTGCACCGATTAGTCAGTGTGCCGTGGCCAGCCATCACGATCAGCAAGCAGCTGTCACACCCTTTGGCTGAACTGGTGCTGTTTCTGGCCATGCAGCGCAGTGCACAGCTTGCTGTTTTATTCACTGCTTGCATTTGCTAGGTTTTGTGGATTGAATTATTCATACAGTAGCAATCATCAAATGATCTAGGCCAGAGAAATTCATTTTCTTGCAGGACCCAACCTGATGTGGCAGCGTGCTGTTCTGTACCACAGCAGAATTAGCAGCTGCTGCTTTTAAGAGAGGCCATGCTTCACCGATGTACCGCTAGAAAGGCTGCTGCCAAGAGACGGCTCCGAGTGTTTCAGAGGCAGCTGTTTGCCTGGAGAAGGTGGTGACATTGGTTTGCACATACAAACCAAAGTTGATAACAAAAACAGAATCACGCCAAATGAATGAGGAAATGGGGATTGTCTTAATTCTGAGTTTTGTGGCAGATTCTCTCTGTCCTGGTACTTTCCCATTTCCCTCTTTTCTCCCTGCTATAGGCCACCACTACTGGACTAAGGCCACATCTATGTGAGGGTGGATTCCTCTAGTCGAGTCACAGATGTGACTGGGCACGACTGGAGTTTCCTCGTAATGACAAAATGCACGGTTGTTTAGAGCCTGCCCTTCACCTCGATTTAGTGGCTGCCTGGCAAGTAATCAGAGAAGCTGTGAATGGGGGAATGCAGGTCATGTTGCTGAGGAAGCCCTGCCTGCTGGGCACAGCAAAATATGCGTGTTTACCAACACTCTCTGCTTAGCACTGGAGACATGCAAACATTAATCCAAAACATCATATCCCCCTAACTTCTCTAGAGCTGCTGCTGCTTGTCTTCTCCTCCCCTCCCTACCTCCACATAGTTTCTCAGAAGAAAAATGTCTAAGGCCAAGTGAACAGTAGATTTGGCTCTGAAACTAGCAGACTATGCTTTATGCATCAAAAGGATATATATTCAGACCTTGGGACTCAGTCTTACTAAAAATCAAAGTCAAGCTCCCGTTTGTTGCAGGAGTCGTCAACCCTCGGCGGTTTGGGTTTTAGAGGCTGCAGAAATGCTTTAGGACCCATGGGTTCTTGCTAGGCTGATCCACCCAGGGAGGAAGCCTACAGGAGAATCCCAGAGCAGAGCTGGAATTTGCATTTGGGATCAAATGTAAAAGGAATTGTTCGTCTAAACTGCAATACATGTAACCTATCATTATTCCCATAGAAGAAAGCTCTCTGATACTAGATGGACTCTTTAATGTAGCAGAAAAAGGCATAATGAAACTATGTTGCTAGAAACCGAAGCAGACATAATTGTTTTATACAGTGAGAGTAACTAATCACTGGAGCTAAAGGAGGTTAAGATTCTCTGTTGCTTGTAATCAGGATGGAATGTCTTTCTATACCTCAACCGCAAGTAAAGAGCTTGAGATAGAAATCATTGTGTTACATCTTTAGCCTGTGCTATGCTGGAAGCCCTAAACAACATGGTTCCTGCTGAACTAGGAATCTATGGATAATTGCTATTAATTTTTGCCCTTTTTCAGGACTAATGGTTCTCTTGAAAACAAAATGGGACGGAAATCCTACAGTTCAGTTTGAAATCACAGATGAGATTTTAGTCTGTTACAACTGCTAAGATTTCTTCGGGGGTTTTTTGAAGTTAATTTCATTGTAGTTCAAAAACAAGATTTTTTTCTTCAAGAAAACATACTGTTTCTAGACTTCTGAGCAAGTGTCACTCATAATGGAATAAACAGAAACAAAGCAGGCCATGAAAATACCCTTCACAATGTTTCCCTGCTCATTCATGGTGCACTGTTTGCAGTCAGTGTCATCCAAAAAAACTTTATGGTTTAGGTACTGTGGCGTTGCATTCCTTCCAATGAGAAGAAAATATAATCAGCAGTTCTGCTTTTCCCCCTCCTTTTAATAATAAATAGTAAAAACTAGCAATTCAATGTCAAATAGCTCTAAGTGGCACTACAGATCAGACCAGTAAAGCGTTGTTTGCCTTTCAGATTATGAACTTGTGGAGGGTTTCTTGATTATCCCTTTTCTTGGTAATATGGTATAATTAACTTAGCAACATTCTGAGTTTTAATAAAGATTTGTGTATTACTGAATTACACAAACAAGTTTCATTTTTCCAGGTCTGCATGTAGGAGAAGTGATAGCAAAAATAAATATTCTAATCACTTTTGTCAAAACAAATTGCTAACAATGTCTTTACTATTCTGCATATGAGAGCTACTTGTAGCATTCATTAATCTAACAGTTTATGATTTTGATTTCCAGATGGAATGATTAGCATTTCTAAGTTTTTTGTATTCAAACTGCAAAAACAAGCCTTTTTCAGGGGTCACTGGAGGCAAATAATTTATGTCTAATACTTTACTCAGTTAAACATGGTGATTCCTGAGTAACTCATTTAACATAGTCTTTCTGATGCCTTTGTTTTGAATGTGTTATGGGTTTGAAGGTTTTGGTAGCGGGGGGGCTATAGGGGTGGCTTCTGTGAGAAGCTGTGAGAAGCTTCCCCCATGTCTGATAAAGCCAGTGCCAGCCGGCTCTAAGACGGACCCGCCGCTGGCCAAGGCCAAGCC
>Ga0065711_1040737_pt1 | contig 16720 bp, 5 predicted proteins | sample Hoacrofraction12_FD_59098 | JGI IMG/M metagenome (GOLD analysis project Ga0065711, IMG submission 59098) | Hoatzin crop microbial communities from Cojedes, Venezuela - Epithelial fraction 12 v2 (version 2) | ecosystem: Host-associated > Birds > Digestive system > Esophagus > Crop | place... | reverse complement strand
CCTTCCTTCCTTCCTTCCTTCCTTCCTTCCTTCCTTCCTTCCTTCCTTCCTTCCTTCCTTCCTTCCTTCCTTTTCTCTTTTCTTCCTATTGGAAGAGTGGAAGATCAGTTTGTATTTGTTGCTCTATGAGAACCTTCTGAACAAATAGTTCTTCTAGTATGGAGAAGGATGAAATGCTGTGGCAATATCCTGTCTTAGATTCCAGTTTCTGTTTACTCCTTCTTCGTCTTTCTGTGATTGTGACGCAAGAACATAGAAGTAAAATGGACACTCTAACTTGGCAAGTCCAGACATCCTGCTTGTGAACAGTCACAGGAATACTATATGCTAGTAGTATATAGTACTACTATAAATAGCTTTATGCTATTTATCTCTGTCTGTTCTTTCTGTGACCTTTTTTTTTCCACCCTACAGGCCTCTTGCTTTGAAAAATAAGCACCTCCTTCCTTTGTTTCATGTTGCTTACTCTTTATTCCATTGTATTAAATGCTTTGGAGTCTGTTTCTGCTATTTTACTGCTTCTTCTCTCTCCCTTCCAAGTCCTATATTAAGAACATGACTATCAACCCCACGGGGCAATTAAAAAAATGCTGTACCGTAGGGTCCTGAGAAACAATTTGCTTAGATCATTCATCGGAAGTTTTATCCCTTTTAGATAATTCTGCCTGACTGCTATTTCATAGTAATGACAACCCGAAGGCTAGTTCCAAAGGCAGATTTTGGCCTCAGTGTAGAGCTGTACTCTGAAAAAGAAATGTAAAATTTACAGGGTAAGATTCTGTGCTCACTGCATCACTGTGAAGTTAGACTTGGTATAGTCAGCTGACAGAGAAGATCAGGCTGGACTCAGAATTGCATAGAGCTCTTTCCTTTTCCTTCCATTATCATATGTGCGAATAAAGGGAAGACGAACATGGTGAGCAGGTGGCTGATGTTACAGCTGCTGATGAATGACTGGGTCCCCGACAAGGCCCTGGGCTGCTGTAAAGGTGACTGAGCAGGATGTGAACGCAACATGTGAAATCGGTGAACAGGACATATAACAAATGAGAAAAGGTGAAACTTCAAAGGCACCTGAAGAGACATTTTGAGGGAGTAGAGTCTTTCGAGACTGAAAGCACTTGTGTAACAGAATCTGTTGTAACATATAAGGCTGTGATTACCTAGGTAACGGTATCAGAAATACCAAACGTGGACATAGATGCAGCAAAAGTGGGATCAATGGGAAAAAGTATTGTCTATTTAGGAGGAGACTGGTGCAGAGAAAAGATGGTGAAGAGTCGGGTCAAGAAGCAGGAGGAAGGGTAATGAGGTGTGTGAATATTGTGATCACTGCTGTAAGGGTACCTGTGGGCAGTCTCAAGCTTGATCACTGCAACCTAATCAGGACAATAAAACACCCTGCTGTTCTAACAATACCGTAAGAGTCAATCTTGCTTCAACAGTCAGGGTGACCGGCATGGTTGTGGTTTTTCTGGCTAGAAGGGGATCACTCAAGCAAGTGGATCGAGCCTCCTGGTATCACCATGTTGGTATCCGCTCCTGGCCTGGAAGCATGGACAGATACCTTCTCTTCTAAAGAGCAAAGACAACTAATTTACTTACCAACTCTGTCATAAGCATCCTGTATGACCTCTAATATGCTGTTATCTGGACTGCTCTCTCTCTTTTCTCACGGATTTTCTATCTTCTTTCAATCAACTGCACTTTAATGCATGAACTGATCTCTTTCTAGGTATACGGTCACATGGAGCATTTATCACCAGTGGCTCACCAAGATCCATTTCTTCCTGAGTTTATTTAACATGTATACTGATAGACTACATTCTCAAGTCTGCAAATCTCTGCCACTTCAGATCTTGATCTCAGGTCACCTTTTCAATCTCGTTTTTTTAGTTACACTTACGCAGTTACAATCTTCCAAAATCTAGCAAACACATCCTCTTCTACAAAAAAAGAAAATAAAAATCTGTGACTAGGAATTATTCAGTGCTTCAGTATTTGAGTCATCAACGAACTTTTCTTGAAGGCACTTGTATTTGATAAAAAAGTTGCTTACTGACTTTTAAAATTAGGACTTTAAGCAATGTTTCAAGTTGGTTACGTAAGGTGGAGGTATTTAATCATGAGTTGCTTTGTTCTATAATTCAGCTCAATTTCCTAAATAGTACATAAGATAGAAAATAAAATGGATTAAATCACTCTATTGGTCTCAGCTATATTATCTTTAAATTGTAAACTAGATTAAAAAATAATTGAGTATATACTTGTGACTAGTGTAAAAAATTGTGGCCATGATTCTGAATGCAGATGTGGAATTTATTGAGGAAGCCATGTGACCTTTTTGTACTCTCACTTTCTAAAGTAGAATTGAGCTTGGACTAGAATTGAAATCACAAATGAATTTATGCTTTAAAACTCAATTTTTTTAGTGCAATGCAAAGAACCATTTTAGCATCTCAGTCACCAGAAAAGAGTAAATTTGGAAACTGGTGGTATCATTTGATCTATACAGATACCTGTCTTAGATCAGCTTTTCAGAGGTAATGAAGAAGATCATTAAAATTGCCTGATCTCCATAAGCTTTTTATGGCTCTGATTAAGTGACTAGGGAGCATTATGCTATGCTTGAGGGGGTAAATTGACACTTTGTTGCAATAATCTTATTAATTAAGCCTGCTAAAATCTTGGATTCTTTTACTATATCCAGATAGTTTGTAAATACTATATGTGTTCCATGTAAACTTTGTTTCCTTTTACTCCTTTAATCCTAAAACAGGCTTTGTTTCTAGGAAATAAAAAATAAAAAAAGAAAGTCCAGATCTCTGGTTAAATAAATTGTTTGGATAAGTTTATGCAAACTACCCTTCTCCAGCTGGTTGAATTTGGAAAACTGCTTTGAAACATCTTGTATGAAAACTCTGAATATTTCCTGTTTATGGAAAGCCAGATTCAGAAATCTATCAGTTTACGTATTTTAAATATTTTCTGACGTCTTTGATACACGTACACTTACAAATTAGCATATAGAAAATTATAAGACACCTGGAAAGACTCCAATGTATTTTATTTTATTTTTTGGTCCAAAATTCTACTTAAGCTAAAAACTTTTAGGAGGTAGACTAACTTCATTATGAATTAAATTTCTCACTAAACTGAGAGACTCACTCAGCCCAGAACTGTTAAAAGCCTAGGGGTCTGTGTGCTTGTATAGGATACAGAGAGCCAAAACTCAAGTCTCTGATTCTGGCTGGAAACCTAAACTCTATTACTGATCACTTGTTCCTGATTTGGCTGTAGAGAGGTAAACCATTCTGAAGATTTTCCATCAGAACTTTTTGTGTGTGTAACTAAGTAATTATTATAGCAGGATCCATACTGAATCTAACTCTCACAGATCATTCTGTTTTTGAGCAATGGACAATTTTGTTGCTGATGAGGGCAAAACTTCAGGTTTTACTGAGTGTCTGTGAGATTTTTTTCTTCTTCTGAGAACATTCATAGAATGGAAAAGCTATATTCTGTTCAGCTCTAACAGAAACACATTAGTCTTTGTAATAAACCAGAATATTATCCTGTTGGTAATTTTTTTTTAAATTATTATCCTCCATGTCAAACTAAGACCTATCTGGGGAAATGTGGGTTAAATCCATTCATGGAAAATACCACTCCAAAATAATGGTCAATATCCAATATAAAATAAAGATAATCAAACAAGAAAAAATGCATATGTCAGATGCGAGACTGTGTGGATAAGAAGTGCAGCAAAATTTTCAAAAATACGTTTATGTAAACTGTAAGTGATGGTATAAGTAATAGATACACCTTAAAGAAAAGTTGCTATGATTCCATTCCCACAGGATGTTAAACTTACGTGCACTCTAAGCCTCCTGTATACAACTAACGTGATATAATATGCCATATGGTAAACGTTAAGCAGGTGTCTTAGCCTGTAACTAAAACCTTAAGTTTCTAATAGTATTATCGGTCTTCTTCCCCTCTTGTTTCAAAGAAGAAATTCACACTAACACCCCTATTTTTAACTTCACTGAAAATGGAAAATTACAAAGTCCTCTCAGAGAATTACCAAATTCAAAAATTAAACTTTGTAAAAAGGCGGAATGAATCACGCATTCCTCTGACGTCTGGTACCAGTCAAAGATCTCCACATCAGTTCAGAGGTGATTTGTACAGTGGCGCAGACAGTGTATTGCATTTTGTTAAAGAAAACTCCTCAGGAGTTGTTTTTATGGAGTTCTATGTATAATTACAGCCTGAAACATTGGGTTTAGAGTTGGGTTGTTTTTGTTTACTACTATGAGGTTCTTCAGGAGAATTTCCAGCTATTTTGGGAACTTGATGTCTTAGAAGTTCTTTGCATAAATGGGAAGTTGGTTGGGATGTCATGGAAGTGACAAGCCTAGATGAGAGGAATAACCAAGTGGAATGCTGATAGCCTTTCTGTTTTACATGGCCTGCTCCTGGGAGTGACTCCTTCAGGAACTGTGTCTCATCTGCAGTTTGGTAAGAATGCAAGGCATTGCTCTGCCCTCATAGACTGGAGTAGGGCCCAGTTCTTGATGATTAGGCAGCCTGATTTGGGCTTTTCATTGACAAAGCTCTGCTGTGTTGACTGTACAAACCCCTGTTCCACTTAGCTTGCTGCTGCTTCTCAGATTTAACAGTACAGCAAAAAGTTAGCCTCACATATCTGCTGCTTGGGAATGAATCACCGGCCCACTAAGTACCACTTAGCAAATGTGAAAGCAATCGTCCCTGCTTTCATCAGTCTTATTCCAATGATTTGGGTACTCCAATCTTCATCCATTCTTTTAGAACATGCAAGGTTCTCTCTGCTCCTCTCAGGAATCTAAATAAATGGATAAAGAAGTTCTATCTTAAGTGCCCTGGGAGTTGAGTTGCTACAGGACTTGTGTTTGCTTAGATGAATTTCTGTCAGAAAAACTGACCTTTGTCTTTCTCGGCTGTCTCTTGTTCAGCTGCTGCCAGTCACTTTTTCCTCCCCGTTGCTCTCCCAAACTTTCCTATGGAAAGGCTGGGTGCCCCATTGACCATAGACTGCTAATGATGATGGATCCAGTATGATGATCTTGGACAAAGACAGAAATAGGGTGGAAAAAGAGGACAGAGAGTAGGGTCTTTACCTACACATTACCTTTCAAGATAGGGATCTTTGGGCCCTGGAGATAAATTAGCAATCTTGAATTAAGATGACTTACTCAATACAATTGGATTTAAATCCAGTTATTAAAAGGAAGTTACTCGAAGTTTCTTACCTACACGTTCTATACAAAGTCACCTTTTAATTTGATATCAATCAAAACAATTTTTGCATATACTGGGCCTCATAAGAACAAAGTGTTCTATGTTTTTCATTTCACTTTTGTACTTCCTTTGCCTATAGTATATAACAATTACTGTTGTTAATTTATATACTCTATTTTAAATACACTGTTATCTACTTGATAAAAGGCAACTGATATTATTTACTGTATAATCCTCTTAGCAACTAAGTTCACAAGGAGAGAATCTACATTCAAATCCTTGTGTAAGGAATTCTTTAATGTAGTTCAGCTCAAGTGCTCAAAGATGGTTCTTTAACTATGGTACGTAAAACATAGCGGTTTCTAAGCTGCCCCCCAGCCTGTCCTGCTTCCTGGTTGGAAACTGAAGTCCAAAGGCAATGACCCCCCTCCACTCCTTCCTCAAGTACTTGTTTAGTCAAAGTAATTATGGAAAAGAAAGCCTTACCTGATTTAACATAGGAAATGCATTTGCATGCTACACAAAGATTTCAATAAAAAAAAAGTCTGCAGCCTGCTTGGTATGTTTGTCTTCATTTAAAACAGAATTCTGTGACTAGAGGCATGAAGTGCAATATTCACTTAGCAGCTTTGATTCAATGAGGTCAGAGCTGATGGCTCCATCTTTTGTTTCCTTTTGCACTGTTTGCATCCTACTTCACAATGATACCCACTTCAGTAGCAGTTTCGGTCATTTGGAGAGCCAGTCATATGAAGAAAATTCTCCTTTTCTTATGGGAGTGAACATTTTCACATCTTCTTGAGTGCTGTTTAAGTGAATTGCTCTACTCATTTAATCATGTTGAAGTAAATTACAGGAGACTTTCTTACTTCCCCAAATCTAATGCTTATTCTATGTACAAAAAGAACTCCACTACTTCCTATTTTATTTTCCTATTATTAAGAACAAAATGGAAAACAGTGCACTGAATAAAACTTTGGCTGTAGTACATAGAGTTCATAACCAAAGCAATGAAATAAATCCATGTATTTACAATGTTACTCTGACTAAAAAAAACCCCAAACAGGAGTTGTAATTTCAACAACATAGGCAAAATTTAAACAACATGACATGCATGTGTTGTATTAACAAGTCTAACTTCTCTGTGGTATTAGAGTTAAAAGGAAGCCAACATTTGCTCTCTGTCAAATTTTGCTTCTTCCCTGAATGGGGGTGAGGCAGTGTCTGTCATTTTGGCTTTTGTGACCATCCTTCACTCTGTGTGACCATAAATCTTACAATGAATTTTAAATCCCCAACACTGACATCTATTAAGTCTTCTTATATGAGAAATGAGCTGGCAGTTGGAAGTGTAATAACAAGAAAAAGAAATGAGTTTTACTCCTAGGACTACAATAAACCTTCAGAAAGACTTCTGTTTTCAATACAGCATTACTTGTACAAAACCTCAAATCCTTCCTATTTGTGAGGTCACTGGTTTTTCACCAACAATTACTCCATATTGTACTCTGGTAAGAAAAAGTATCTCACTGAATTCAGTTAATGTCTGAAATGTTTGTAAATGAGATTTTATCACACAAAGTTCAAAGAGTTGAAGGAAAGTTGAAAAAGTAACCTCTGAAATGTAAGCCTCTGCTCAGTCATTGCAGTAAACTCTCTGGGAGTGTAAAAGAAATGACAGGTTTGTCACAAAAGACGTGCCAACCCTGTACGTTGTAGTAACATCAGTTTTGATAACCTACAAAAGAAATTAGCAAAGGAGGAAATGATTGTGAAATTTTTGTGAATAGATGATGATTTTCTTGAATACAGACCACCTGAGAGAATACTAGAGTGTAAAATCATATTGCTGACAACCTTTTCATTGGGTTGGCTTCAGAACTAATGAACAATCTCTCTAAATGAGTAAATCATTTCAATTGTTATCCAATGCAAGGCAATGCAGTAGATATATTACTTGACAAATTCTTCTTCCTTTAGTATACCAGAATGCCAGAACTTTGCAATTATGCTTTTATTGTCATATCAGTAGTTTTATTGTAGATCAGAAATTTCACTTACTGAATAAAAGAACCTCTTTTAAAAGTAGCTTTTATTTGACAAAAAAAGAAAATTAGACAGCAGTGTTTGAATGTATGCATCATTTTATAAAACTTGAATATTTTGTAAAACAAGCAGTACCAAACTAACAATCTAATTGTAAATGATCATTCTCTGAAGCCCAGACTGTTGTGTGAATGTAGCAGGTGTTTCACTTACAGTACGGATTGAGAGATGTAATATTTTGTTTATTTTTTTCTTTCTATACTGGGGAAGAATTGGTATTTCTTGGGGTTTTTTAATGGTAACCTTTTAACATCAGTCAGAGCAACCTTCTGCATGATGCCAATAAACAATCTTCAGCAAACAGTACTGACTCAAACAGTTCTATCACACATGAATCTGGGTGGAAAGCTATGTTCAAAATAAGTATACTCAGTTCATTGCCTTTAGCTACTGAAAATTCCTGAGCTTTTGTGGCTTTGAGAGACTAGAGGAGGTCCCCTGAGTATGGTTCCTACTGGTATTAGCATTCTCATTTGCCCTGATGACATGTAGGTACACACTATGTGGTTTCTGAGTAGCCAGCTGGTTTCTATCACATAAAATTAAAGCTCGCGGAGATTATTTACTAGCAATACTTTATAGACTCTGTCAGGAAAATACCTTTTTTTATCCTGTTGTAGTTTACACAATCCCTTATAAGTTTCATTATTGTATAAGGAGTAAATCTAAAAATGTGCAAAATATTCTGGTAAGGCAAATCAATGTATTTTGTTTCAAACTTTCCCTTTTTATTTGGGGTTTTTTTTTATTACTGTTATCATAAATAAAGTTTCTACGTTGCCATGTTTTAACCCAGCAGCTGGCAGCTAACCACCAGACAGTCATTCATTTACCTCTCTCCCCTCCACAATGGGATGGGGAGGAGAATGGACAAAAAGTTCAGCAGGGCTTGTTGCGATAGAACAAGGAGAAATGGCTTTAAACTAAGGGAGGGTAGAGTTAGACTAGATATAAGGAAGAAATTTTTTACATTGAGGGTGGTGAAACACAGGAACAGGCTACCCAGAGAGGTAGTGGAGGTCCCATCCCTGGAAACATTCAAGGCCAGGTTGGATGGGGCTCTGAGCAACCTGCTCTAGCTGAAGATGTCCCTGCTCACTGCAGGGGGGTTGGACTAGATGACCTCTAAAGCTCCCTTCCAAACCAAAGCATTCCATGATTCGATGATGATGGTGATGATGAATATATAAAACAAGCTATACACGATGCAGTTTTGTTTGCTGCCCAGTGACCAATTGCACATACAATCCCTGAACAGCAATTGCAGAACCCGTGAATTTTGCGGATTTCATCGATCTCGCAGAGAAAGATCGAATTCTTTGAAAAATTTAAACTCATGCAAAAGTGCGAACTCATGGAATAAAAAATCCTGTCCCCTGGCCAGCCTCCATTTATGTATTGAGCATTAGGTCTATGGTATGGAACGTTTCTACTGGTCAGCTTGGGTTAGCTGCCTGGCTGCTTTCCTTCCCTGCTCTTCTACATCTGCTCATTAGCCGAACATGGAAAAACTCAAAAAAAAGTCCTTGATTTCTTAGCAACAGCTAAAACCATCAGTGTATTGTCAACATTCTTCTCGTACTAAACCCAAAACACAGCAGCCTTTGGGTAGAAAATTAACTTTATCCCCCTAGAAACCAGGACATACATGAAAAATAATTTTCAATTTAAATATGAATTTCTGGTTTTTGGTTTTTTTTTTTTAATTTCCAAATACCAAATTTGAAAACTTCAGAACATCCTTTTTCTTACACTATTAAAAATTGTTTTTACACATATCTTCTCACACTGGTTCGAAATCCACACCCATTTTTCTGAATAGTCATAAAGGTTATTAAAGTTATGAATTTCTTTGTTCACTAGTGACACAGTATTTCCATCTCATCTGTGAGTCATCTTAAACTTTCTCCTATAAATGGAAGCAAAACAGGGTTTATAAGATCTACAATGATATATAGTTGTGGCATCATTACAACCTTATGATCAGCTGTCTTCGTCTAGAGGCCTTATGCATGGGATTAAACACCTGAGACATACAAGAGATCTAGAAATTTTACCTTAGCTGGGACTGAATGATGGATAGAAGTGGATATCGCTAGACAGCAATTTGTTCCACCTAAGAATTGTTATTTTAGGATAGAATATATCACCCCTGGAGATTTCCATTTCTCTCCACTTGCAATTAAGGCTAAATTCTATTCTACACTGATTATATCAGCATAGAAATGTTATCTAATCTTATTAGATAAATTCTATGAAGTGATGTGAACTCCATCTTATACTGAAATTTCAACAATAGGTCAAGGAGATTGAGAATTTCATACACAAAAGACACTAGGCTTACTGTATACATCTCAATAGTTTTTAATTCTTCCCTGTGGCCATCTTTGTCAACAGGGCTTCTGGAAAAGTCATTAGCAGTCAGTTAACTTCAGCAACAGACCAGTACAGCTGTAGTCTGTATCAAGTACAGTAAGCACAATTTACATCTAATTTCTACTTCTAGAATCAAATCATGACCCTGCAGAACTTTCTTTTCTCCTCACCTATTCTTTTTTTCTAGGTCAGGAACATTCATAAAGAGTTCTTCAAAGAGCTTTTGTCCTCTTCGCCTTCCAGGAGCTACACTGTATGTCTGAATGTGTTCAGAAGCAGAAATCTGTATTTCAAATCTAGCTTCAGAATTTGGATGTAAACTCTTCTGGTACTTATACTGACATATTACTCTCAATATCATTTATTTTGAGCACATTATTTTAGTAAGATGACACTGGAGCCTGCATTCATTAGAGTTCGTTGAACTATTCAGGCATTCATTATGTCTGTGAATTAGTGAATCATTCTGGATTTGACCCTTATTTACTTCTCAGTAACATTAAAAACTGCTGAACAGGAATTCAGATTGTAAGCTTTGCTTATTCATATACTGCTAGTCAGCAAAGACACATTATACTATTTCCACTAAATCAATGACTGCAAAATTTCAAAGAGAATATTAAAGAACAAATCCATTATGTCCTTCTGGTAAATACGTTGGCCTCAGAATGAGTTCATATGGCATTCAGGAAGCTTCTTGCATTGTGAATGTTTTCAAGACTTCTCAGAGAACATACCTTTTGATCTTACAAATCCCACAACATGTTTGACTAGGAGCTTTTTTGGGGGGAAAAAAAAAACCCAAAACTAACAGTGTTTTCTTCATTCTCTGATAAAGCCAGCACTGAAGCTGTTGACTTTTACTCTCAGGATTAGAAGCTAGCTAACTTTGATACTTCCCAATATAGTTTGAGCTCCTTGGCTTGAAACACTCAGTCTCTTGATTTGTTTGTCTGCTGAAAATAGAGTGGGCATAGTGGCCGGGTAATTTAGACACTTCTTTACGTCTCCTAAAGTCTCAGTTGGTTTTGGTTCAGAGACTCGGAGACAAAAACTGCTTTCCCACTAGTATCTCAGCGAAGAAGTCCCACGTGGCTGAACATGAACTATAAACAAGCTGGTCTTGCATGTGGTCAGTTGCCTATAAAAATCAGTGTTCTTTCATCAGGATATCCCAAAGGGCTAAGCTAACTGAACATGGCACCTGTCACATACGTGTAAATACCTTGTGCCAAAAAGCCCCTCTTTTTGTCACAACTGCAGTTAAATCTTTTTTAAGCGTTTACCCAGGAGACCAGCAAAAATTGATTGCATAGTAGCAATGATCTTTAACTAAAGGTTGAACAAGAATGCATTGAAAATATCAGGGATGATGAAAGGCATGGGAAGAGTGTTGCATATTAGATTCTGTCCTTACTGCAGATGCCATTGTATTAATAGAAGCTATAATTCAGTGGGAAAAAAAATAAAAGGCTTTCATCTCACAGCAACTTCCTGGCAGGTTTGAAAATCTATCCTTGATTTGTCTTTGTGTTTCTCACAAAAGTACAACAGACCAAGACAGTAGAGTTCTCATCGATTTTTTGCAGTTTGACAGAACTGCTGAATTTCAGTGGCTTTTTGCACATACCTTCAATTAATCATTCAGGTAGGCGGTGTCCAGCTGAATATAACCTTGCACCACTACATTTGCTCACTGTTTCCTGCCATGTGACAGCAGTTATCTGATTTGCAGTAAAAACAGGTATAGACCTCAGTGACAATAAAAAGAATCCTGAAAATGATTAACTGCTGTATATGCAGTAGTGCTAAATGACTTAGCAAGCATCCAGGTCTATTTCATTAACATTTCTATTCAAATCATATTTATTAGATACTTCTCTTAACACCTGCATAAGTTACAGTCTCCAGGCAAATTGCTCTATGTTGTATCATCTTGTTAGTTATTACAGATGCTTCTTTACAGCGTTACCTTGAAAAAGGCAAAGTTTGCAATGCAGCTCTAACACCAGTTAGATATACATGTGCTCATACATCTCATGAATGCAAATGATATTAAGGAGTCAGGAACTAATTTGATCTGACAGGATATAGATGGATGAGACCTGTTATTCAGTATTGAAAAATATGAATGTGGACTGCAGCTGTTAGACTCATAGCAAATAAATAAAAGGCATTATAGGGAGAAAGGAAGTCTCTTTATTTTTCCTTGAAAAGACACGCTTGTAGGGGTTTGTCAGCACAAGAGAACTGTAAGGAAATTCTGTCGTTGGATATGGAGTCTAGGCAACAGTGGACACAAAGCTTTAAATCTTACCCATACAGCCTTGCTAGCTCCTTAGCAGTGGTAAGAATTTGGTCCAGGAGGATAGTATTTTTAAAAATTAATGTGTCTAAAAAGACCAAATTTTGAGTTTGTCAATAGTTGTCTTGTCCCTCTGAATCATGAGATTGTATTCTGTATTCCCGTTTCTATAACGTAACGCTTTTTCTCCTGCATTACCTTTGGGTTTGTGCCTTTTACCCATGAAGAGCTTGCAAGTATACAGCAATTAGTTATTGGTTGATATGCGTATTAGATAGGTATGTTGGCTAATACCTGAAACCAATGTGTTTCTAGACCAATCATTAACATCCAGGAGCTTGACGAGTCTCTGCTGCCCAGACACCTTCCAGGTGAGGGGGCAGTGTCAGGCTTGAACTAGGTTCTTGCTGACTTCTACCTTTCAGTTCTCTGCCTTTTTTTCTCAGTATTTCATATTGTTGCACACTGCTATTTTTGTCTTTATTCCCTGAGCTGGTAAACTAGTAGTGTCTCAAAAATTTCTCCTCTGCCTTTCTTTTTTTTTTTTTTCTTTTTTCTTTTTTCTTTTTTCTTTTTTCTTTTTTCTTTTTTCTTTTTTCTTTTTTCTTTTTTCTTTTTTCTTTTTACTTTTTTCTTTTTACTTTTTTCTTTTTTCTTTTTTCTTTTTTCTTTTCTTTTCTGTTCTGTTCTTTTCTTTTCTGTTCTTTTCTCTTTTCTTATCATGAGCTCTCCCACAGCTCAGCAACCCTTTTTACAGTAAAACTGAGCCAAGGTCATACAACTGTATTTCACAGAGCTGGGCCTGGGACTGCAGACAGCTAGACCACTGGGGTGTGGGTTACATCAGGTAGGCATTTATAACTGTGGGTGTCTGAGAGTTGGTCATAGGGAGGGAGGGATGTTCAAACACTTTTTACTCACCTTTTAGTCACTATGTTGGTATCTCCCTGAATCGTTTGAGAGCTTCAGTCCCCCGGAGGAGCACTGAATTTTTCAAGAGCAAGGTAATGTAATCCTCTCTCGTACCTAAAGAGATCCATTTCAACACCGGGATTTTCAAAGGAGACCAGGCAGAAATTAGAGATCTAATTAACTTCTTTTCCACGCTTAGTTCCTTTAGCCTTATTTTGAAATTCCATTCAGGTTTTTCAGATATGACAAATCTAAATAAATAAATAAATAAATAAATAAAACATTAAAAAATTCCCAAGAACCCAAGACTGGAGAAAGTCTTTGAAATTATTTAGTATATTTTCTCACCTTTTAGAAAACTCATTCGTCAATAACCTCTATCTTCAAAAGTATTATATGGGAGTTTTTGTCATACCTTTCCCTATTAGAAGATTGTTCCAGAACCTGAATGTGCTAAAAGTAATGACTTTTCATCTAATTTCCCGCTAAATTTATTTCCAGCTGTTGACATTTATTTGTTCCTGTGACAACACTGGCATTTCATTTAAATGATTCTTTTCTCTCCTAATGTTTACACTGCTGATGCGTTTATACACTAGTTTCTGTTCCTTCTCAGCCTTTGTTTCACCAGGCTAAACAAACAGAGTTTCTCTAATCTCCTGTTAGATAGGCAACCTAGTCTTCACATCATACCAATATAGCTTCTCTAGCTGCAATCTTTAACTTCTTCGCAAAAAAATGCCAAAATCTGGAGAAAACTTTCAGAGTGTAGAAATTTAATTAATCTCTAAGTTTTCCAGAAGTAATGCAATAAAACTAAAAAAGTAGTTACAATAAAAAGCAATATTTTGGGTGAGCAGTAAGATATAGAAACATGCTGGTCCCATGTAGAAACTAATGTTAAGACTGATTCATGCTCTGTCAGATTTTTTCTTCTTTCAACTAATTTTTTGTTTTCAGATGCAGATAGAATAGCTTAGGGGTAAAAGATAATTTCTGATGATAGTGTTCAAGGTGATTTTGCTGACCTCTGCCTTTTAAAATGGCAGTCAGTTTAGCATTAATCTGTATAGTGACTACCATTTTAAAAAGTTAACACATCTCAGCAGTTATCAGGGTTGTCTCTCAGGCTGCATGTGGGAGAAGAGTATTTAATTTGGTGGCTGTATGAGGGTGGATGTGTGCACAAGCAAGAGTGAAAGTGTGAGGAGGTAAAATGTGTAGGAGATAACTGGCATCTCTGGCACTTTTGCTGACAAACACTGATTTCTTTCAAGACAAGCAGTATAGAAAGTTTTAAGAAAAAACTGGGCATGGGAAAAAGTTTTGCTGAAAGCATATTCTCTGCAGACAAGACTCAGGTTCTGTTGGTGCAAATGCATTTTATTGTGTCCACATTTAAGAGCATAGCCTCTGAAGGTCAGTAAAATGAAAGAGGAATTTGGTTTTAGTTTTCTGTTTCTGTCTAAACATTGTGTGCTTAGACGACAGAACAATCTTTATGGCCCAGGGACGCCTTGCCTCAAGTGTGGGAAATTGTTTGGAGTTTTCTCAATGGGAGAAGCAAATTGACTCCCATGATCCATGGCAGAACAAAGACCCTGATTGTACTTGCAGAGGTGCATATAGCCACAGGATTTCACTGGGAATAATATCTTACTTTCTCTTGTGACACCCCCATCATATTCTCTCAGCCCTGTCATATGACAACCAGACAGCTGAATGTGATAAGCGTGCCATTTTGGTTTTGGGTTTGACCAATTACTTGCTCTCTAAAGAGGAGTGCAGATAGACAGCTGATACATAAGTGGAGCCTCAGCCACACAATAAACAGAACATATCGTCAGTTAGGGGAACAGAGGCTCTTGTTAATGAAGAAGGCCAGTGGTGAATGGTCAGGCTTAGAAGAAAAAAATCTAAATCAACTGCCATGTTTGCCTCTGCAGTGTTTTCTGCAGCCTCCATTGTATCCTACTGTCTCTGTAGCCAAATGACCTCTAAACCTTGCCAACAGCACACAGAGCTTTTTTTCTTCCTTTTCTGTGTCGACTATTATCCTTTCATCTTGAAAGGTCATCGGGTATCGGCTGAAGAAATATACCACTTAGCTTTGAGTGTTCTCCCCGTCTGAAGTGATTTGCCTGTTTGTTTTATAAATTGGAGTCCTTCCACAAACAAATTGATAATTAGTTAATTGCCTTTTCCAGTCAACATACAGTAGGTGTTGTGCCATAAGAACAGGTTAATCCTAAAGCAGATTGCAATACTTCATCAGCACACACAGGTCTCAGTGGTCTGATGCAGTGATGAGGCAGTTGGAAGTTCAGAACAAGCAGTTCGCGAAGGACTGGGGAGAATAAACCATCTACAGAAACTCCGATACTTAAAGATATAAATACTTACTAAAATGAGTCAGAGGGGGATTTTTTGCCTGAAAGATCATGTGCAGATTGTATACATATTTCAAGTATCATACTGGTAAATCTAGACAAGCTTGAAAAAGTCATTACATTTATCACTCATACAGGACAAGACATGACCGGGGAATCTGAAGTATTGCCTGTCATGTTTCAGTCCTGAGGTGGAATCATTTTCAAGTGTTTTTTACCATTTAACAAAAGGTGTTTTACTTTATTTACATGTGGGTGGCAAAGCCATAATGCAACTGTACAAAGATGTAAGTTTCTCATCAGTTCACATTTGTTACATCCAAGAATTTTTAAATTAAACTGTGGATTTAATGAAATTTGCAGGGAGTGGTGGGGGGTTCCCGACAATAACAGAATCACAGAATGTTCGGGGTTGGAAGGGACCTCTGTGGGTCATCTAGTCCAACCCCCCCTGCCAAAACAGTGTCACCTACAGCAGGTTGTAGAGGACCTTGTCCAGGCGGGTCTTGAATATCTCCAAAGAAAAAGACTCCACAACCTCCCTGGGCAGCCTGTTCCAGTGCTCCATCACCCTCAGAGGGAAGAAGTTCTTCCTCATGTTCAGACAGAACTTCCTGTGCCGCAGTTTGTGCCCATTGCCCCTTATCCTGTCGTTAGGCACCACTGAAAAGAGTTTGGCCCCATCCTCCTGACACCCACCCTTCACATATTTATAAGCATTTATTAGGTCCCCTCGCAGCCTTCTCTTCTTCAGGCTGAACAACCCCAGCTCCCTCAGTCTTTACTTGTAGGAGAGATGTTCCAGTCCCCTCACCATCCTCATAGCCCTCCGCTGGACTCTCTCCAGTAGCTCCTCATCTTTCTTGAACTGGGGAGCCCAGAATTGGACACAGTACTCCAGACGAGACCTCACTAGGGCAGTGTAGAGGGGAAGGAGAACCTCCCTCGACCTGCTGACCACACTCCTTCTAATGCACCCCAGAATGCCGTTGGCCTTCTTGGCAGCCAGGGCACACTGCTGGCTCATGGTTAACCTGTCGTCCACTAGGACACCCAGGTCCCTCTCCACAAAGCTGCTCGCCAGCAGGTCTGCCCCAAGCCTGTACTGGTGCATGGGGTTGTTCTTCCCCAGGTGCAGGACCCTGCACTTACCCTTGTTGAACCTCATCAAGTTCCTCTCTGCCCAACTCCCCAGCCTGTCCAGGTGACGCTGAAAGGCAGCACAGTCTTCTGGTGTATCCACCACTCCTCCCAGTTTGGTGTCATCAGCAAACTTGCTGAGGGTACATTGTAACTCTTCATCCAGGTCGTTGATGAAGAAGTTAAACAAGACTGGGCCCAGTAC
>Ga0065711_1010336_pt1 | contig 16720 bp, 7 predicted proteins | sample Hoacrofraction12_FD_59098 | JGI IMG/M metagenome (GOLD analysis project Ga0065711, IMG submission 59098) | Hoatzin crop microbial communities from Cojedes, Venezuela - Epithelial fraction 12 v2 (version 2) | ecosystem: Host-associated > Birds > Digestive system > Esophagus > Crop | place... | reverse complement strand
AGAATAATTTTACTGCTTGCAGGATAGGCTCTACATCTACCCTTAGACACTTAAGTAGGTAGAGGTTACTATAACTGTCATTGTCTTCAGTGGGTAGTATTCCAAACCATGAAATACTGGCCCGTCTTAAATCATTCTACAAGTCAATAGAATGATATTGTACAACGAAATAAGTTCTATATTTACACTGTTTCTACAATTCTGAGTTGCTCAAATCCTTGAAGTTCACATAAAGTAAAAATCTAATGATTACTGAACCCAGTGGGGGTCTTTTCACTGCCCTCAGAACTAGGGCACAAAATTCAGAACTCAGCAACAGCTCTTTTGATTTGTCTACAAATCAATAACCTGTTTTAATGTTAATAGTACACTACTTGGATTCCTTTCCAGACACTCTCACTTTCAAAATATATTCTCTTCTGACACTGAGGAATGATGCAAAAGCATTTTTCCAGCATAAAGAAAATAATATTACTAGATACGTTACCACTTTTTGAGTCACAGTGCTGTTCTTACACTTTCTCTTATGAACAATTTTTCAAATACCAGAAGTGAACATTTCTTAGTAAATACCCATTTATTATTAAATGTACACTAGAAGATTCATTAATGAATATTTGAGAAATGTTAATAATGTATTTTTCTATACCTCTTTTATCCTGAAAGAAATGTTTCCTAATTGAGCCACCGTATATTCTCCCAGGTGCTATCAAAATAATTTAAGATTTACTGTGTTTTCAGAGACACAACACTACTGTTTCTAGAAAAAAAACACAACCTGTGTAGCTTTTCATAAAGCCAAGCATTACACTGTCCAGACATGGGGAGCTGAAGAGTCCACCTGCACAATGAGACCTGTGTTATGCCTGTTCTCGTGACTGCCGTGAACACTGTGCTGCAGGGATGCATCTGTCCACCGTCCAGCAGTGGCTTATGAGTACAAGTCATGCGCCCCTTGCTTCTGGGCACCTGAAAGCCCACAGGGAATGGGACCTTCCCACTGGGAATGAAGCAGCAATAGGACAGTAAAAAAATATCCATTCATTGAATTACAGACCTTCTTTATACGTTTTCAAGGCTGATGAGGAAATTTGCTATCAAATAGCATATGAACATGTTCTTAATTAGTTTGTGAAAATTTCTAGGATCGATTGCACAAATGAAGAATAGGTATAAAGTTTACACATTTGTGTTTAAATTTAGGGATAGCGGCCAGTTTTCCATATAATAAACTAACCTCATAAAAATGATAGAGATAAATTAAATCCAGCCCAGATTAAGATCAAAAAACTAAACTCAAAAAAAATTGTAATGAAAATGTATTTTGACTAAGAAATAGTGAAACTTAAAGTTACCAAATCATATATTCAAACTGCAGTCTTTTTCTGCCACACAGTAAACCACCGCCCTGGCAACTGCTGATTAAAAGTGACGTATAATTCAGCTTGGTTCTCCGCTGCCCACCTGAGATGGAAAAACATGACCATGTTTCTGTTAATCTAACCGGAAGAGTATGGTCATTTTTTATTTCTACTGCTCATTGATGGTCAGCAGGGAAATGAAGAAAAATCGTTTATCAGCTTTCACCTCCTGAGGTTTCTCAAGCTGGTGGGTTGTCTAACAGGCGTTAATGAAGTCAAGGAGCTGAAAGGAGCCCTGGATTTTCAGGGGTTTGGCTAGTGGGCCCAACAAGAACCTGAAATTCTGAGATACCCACCTCAGCAGCCTACTGCCTGGCTTAGCAGGCTGTTTGGAAGACAATCTGACTGTTTATTGTGAAAATTCTCCTCATAGCCCACCAGAACATTGTGAAATCAAACTGAGTCCCTGCAATAGCAAGAGTTTCACAAAGAGGCAAATGCCTGACCAGACTTCCACAAAAAGACCAGCTGATTCTAACCCTGACTTTTAAATATATAGTATTTAAAAGGTTCTATTTATATCATATTGCTTAAAAATTATTGACACTTCATCACTGTATTTCAATTAAATGCTGGCTGAAGGCTATTTCCTTTGGTCCAACCTTACAGTCTAAAAATGGACCAATGACTTTGATCATTATGAAGCCAACTCAATCAAATCCCTTTCTCACAGTAAATCATACAAAATGAATGAAATACCACGGGGTCTTTGTTTGTTTGTTTCAGCCTTTTAAACATAAGAAACAGATGATTTTGTGAAATACCCTCTGTGAGTGTAAGATCCTGACAGTTATTTAGTCTGGCACTTAATGGTCATACTGAATTGGTGCCGATTACTGGAAAGAAAACTGCAATGGGCCTTACACCCTAACATGCCTATTCTTCCTCTCCACCGTAACTGAAGTGCTCTTAAGCCTGACTCTAGCTGACTGCTTTTTTAATGAATCCTAAGTCAGACATCTCTACTTCAGGGTTTTTAGAGCTAGAAGTATTAACCTGATTCTTCTGAATTACCAATCAGTAACTGAATACCCATTTAGAAACTGTGTCTCTCGGCATCCATCAAAGGGTTCAAAATCGCTTTGATGGTGTCATCTCTGTAGCCCACACCTTATCAGACAGGTTTTCAGTGGGCACAGGGTCTGCCACCAAAAAGTATTAGCCCGCTGCTACTTTCTTAACCAGTTAATTACGTTGGCTTAAGGCTACCTTTGGGTTCTTTTGTCAAAGCTAAATTTAGCAAAATTAGGGATGTGAATACATTTTACTTTTGTTCTGTTTATCTGACTGACTGCTCCCTTAGAGACTTATCTGAGAAGCTTTCCATCCTTTTCTTTGGCTTTGATCAAAGGCTGTCAGAATTTGCTTCATTTACATTTCAGACCTACTGATTAAAACCATGTCCTTTGGGTTATGAAGTATTGTTGGATGACAGAACTAAGACAAACTGTTCTAACTTCCTCACTGCATTGTAATACCTCAAGATTTTTATCACCCTGTTATTATGGCTTTCCTGTATCTGCATGTCTGTTTGGGAAAGGAGCTTTCTTGCTGCACAAGTACTGACAATCTCTGGTTTTTAGGACAATAAATGACTCTTGGTCATAGGGATATCATTAATGTTAAAAGTATTCTTAGTGTAAAGATAACCTGCTGACTGCTAGGAGCATAATACTTTTTCAAATGTTCTTCTACGTGTACAGTCATATCTTTTCTGCGGAAGTCTATGAACAGCATGTAACACCTATGGTAGTTATAAATTAGAAGGGATCAGCACTTTGCAACTGTTAGACATAAAAGCATTCAGTCAGAATAAAATCAGTATAGAGAATACTTTGGTTGGTCATACAGCGTGTTCTTTGTTTTATGTTGTGAGCAATGAGCAAGGTTCATGACATGACATTTCATCAACTTAATCTGTGTGCCTTGATAACCTCTTAAAATCCTAGGCTTTCACCAGAATTCCCTCTCCCCAAGAAGGTTCAGTTAAGCTCTGATTAAACGCGTATGATGTCACAGACCACTGACAGAATAAACCCCTGAAGCCGGATTTGGCTTTGCTCTTTCCCTTTCTCCGTCTTCTGAAGCAAGTGTTTTCCACTACGAGTCTTACACTTTTGCTACTTTTGACAACTGATACCTTGGTATGATGAGCACAAAGATGGGAAAAATACAGAAGTAGAGTCTCTTCTGCAGCACTGGCACATCAATTGGACAGGCAAGTGTTTGACTAGCATTTAATGGAATTGCTAAAAAAATACAAAAATGGGCTTTTGCTGCCGTTACCTCCAGTGCTGTGCATTGAAACTTGGCTTTTAAAACTTACTTCGTCAGAGGTCACTTCAGCACTTGACACCTTTGTTTTTCTTCTGCCTCTACATCAAGTCTAAGGTTATTGTAGCCAGAAAAATTAAACTCTTTTTTTTTGCCTACTGTGAAAATCTGCTTAAGGATAAAAATTCACTAACAGGAATAAGACTCAAATCTCTCTGACACTATTCTATTCTACATTTTCCTCACTTTTTTTGTGTGTGAATTTTATCCCTTCAAGATTTTTGTATCTTCCAGCTAGTAGTCATTCTTGATAGTCATGATAAAATTTTAAATTGGTTTACTTTAAGTATGGAGAGTGAATACTGAAACTGTCTTTTGCGTTAAGAAAATCATGATCTTTTCACTCACGTGTCAGGAGACAGCTTGACTAGTTGTCAGGTTTCTGTTGTTTTTTCAAGACTTTCAAATGCTTTCATCTGCTAACCAATGTTTATAAAAGTCATTAGGGCCCTCCATTGTGTACACTGCAGGTGCGGACATAAGGAACTGAATATGAGTTTGGAGTTTGCTTTTCCTTCTACCTACATACAAGAGAAAATGTTTTTAATATTTTTTTTTTTTTTTTTTTTTAAGAATTCCCTACTTCAGACCCATTCAAGGACTACATTCTTTCATTCCTTTTTTATTTGGCATTTATGTGTTTCTAAATTAGATACAGACAAAATATCTATGTAAATAAATACATAGTAATTATAATAACTACAGGTAAACCATTACAGGGTAATATTTTCATAATGATTTAAGAATTTACAAGGCAAACAATGACATATATTCATGTCACACTACTTGCTAAAGTGTGTTTGTAACAGGGTATGCACATTTATATACCTAACTAGTTACATCATTAGCATCACCTGGTACTTAAAAGGACAGGGGTTTTGCTAACAATAAATGTAAATAAGGAATGTAAATAATTAAATAATTTTTGCAGTGCAGGCTCTAAACAGATTAGTTTGCCTTAAATTTACTGAGCAGTAAAGAGGAATGCACTATTCTTGAATGCAATCTAGCCACACGATATTAACAATATGCATCTATATGTTTCAGAAGTTTATGGCAAAAATCACTTTTCAACTTTCAAAGATGAGGAAAGGTTCTCCCCCAATTTCAGAGGAAAAGATGTTAGTTCCATTTGGAGATTACCGTATGTACTCTTTGGGCTCTAAAAACCTAAGGGCCCTTTTATTTGGGGTAGATATTTCATAACTCTTGCTTCTTACATTTCACTCTAATACCCAGAGTATTTCACTCTAATGCACAGAGATATTAGTTTATTCTGGTAACTATAAAAAATGGGAAAAGAGGGCTGTCCAAAAAACCATACGTACATGTGTATGAATACTAATGATACCGGCTCATTCTTTCTTCACAAGGAAGGGAACTATGTGAAAAGATTTCCAATAATAATATATAACTGCAGTGCACAAAATGCGTAAAACCTCATTTAACTGATACGAGGAACAGTTTAATCAGCAATACACCATGTTACAGAACTCGACTAGACTACACTGCTTAAAAGTGGCTCGCAAAGACATGCAGGGTGCAAAGGGTCCTGTCAGGAGTGGTCCCAATTTGGTGAGAAAGCCTTGCTGCGTGCTTTTTCTTTTCAATGGGTCAGGTGTATGTGTCAAGTATGACCAGCAAGAAGCGTGGATACATGATTCCACATTTTTATCATAGACAGTCAGCTATTCTTAATTTTTCCATTATTTTAATCTAAATTCATTAGCAAAATAACCAGTGGAATACGTTCACAGTATAGAACAGTACACAGAAGTTGACTAAAACACAGGGGTGGAAAGATATATTCTCTCTAACTTACAGACTAGGCCACTGAATGAGTGAAATAAATATTTACCCAATATAAACTTGCATTCTGTCTCAGTGTATATAAATATAGAGTAAAAGGATGTCACTACTGGAATAAAGCCAGCTAATTTGATTCAGCATAGTCTCACAGTTTCATTAACCAATCAAAATTAAAACGATGCTTAACAACCAACAATGCACAGTGCCATTAACACATGAACATTATGTTTCTCACTTTCACTTCAAACCCTTTTTCACTCTTCTTGCTATCCTATTGAAAAGGAATTTAGTTAAAATGAAAACCTTGGAAACAAATAATGCTCTCAGACTTATCAGTTGAAAAGGGTGAGGGTCCCATACGGCTGACAAAAGAAACTGCATTTTTTGCCTACTTCCCCCACCCTGAGAATAAATTCTTCTTGGTTTTAAATGTTACAGGTTTTGTTTGCTTTAAAATAGCTGCTTTAAGCAGGTGATGTGTGCCACTTCAAGAAGCAGCAACTGAACCAAAAATCCCCGAGCAGTGCAGACATTCAAGGACATGAGCTATAAACTGCACTCACATAAGCTTTGCCAAACAGAAGGAAAGGTGTCTTGAGCTTAAAGATGTTTTCTCAAACTCTTTTTGTTTCAGTTTTTCAGAAAACTATCCACTTTTTAATATTGGAATTAAAAATGCAATTTTTTTTAGATCATTAAACTGTGCTTCAGTATCAATACAATTCAAGCAAATACCGGAATAGTTCAAAGAGCTTCCAAATCTTTCAATTGCCCATTTTACAATTTTCTCCTAGTAAGCCATAACCTACGACATACAGAAAAGACAATCCAAGAAAAGAACAACATTCCTGCTATACTGCAGCTCTAGGCTCTGTTCCCTCCATTTGAGGGACCAGGGTGGAAGCTGTATTCACTTGTGCATCCTAGCTGAGCAGACCAAACTCCGTCTGTGTGAAGGCAATACTATATGGCACTGACACTGGGCACGAGGAGGACAGGAGATGCCATTTGCCTCTCTGGACTAAGACTATGAGTACCAAAGCTGGCACAAATAAAAAGGGTTTCTCCTTCTGATGAGATCTCTATGGTAATAGCTGAACAAACTGTTTTCCTCACCAAACGGAGCAAGTGGAAAACAGGTTCTCCTACACACGCAGTTCTGTGATGGAAAAGGATTGGTTCTCAGCAGTAATTAACATGTATCAAGCTGGTGACCTTAAGTCTTGGGAACAAGGTGAGACACTTGGAGAATCTCTATCGACCTGCATGTGTATCCTACTTACTGAGCTTAGCTCCTGACTAGACTGAGGGCTTTGGGTGTCCCCAACTGTAAATTACATTGCAAGAGTCTTGTACCCATACATGCAACACGGTGTAGGCTTCAGAAACTACACAGGAGAACAAAGCTATGGCTTGTAAACCTGTCATTATTTCATATATTGTTGGAATAAAATAAATGACTTCTCTTGGGGTTTCCTTAATTTGCTATAAAGTCCTTCCTGCAAGGAAGTTAACAAAATATTTTTAATGGCAACTTCAGAAAATTATTTTTAATAAAAACATTTGGAAAAGTAGGCCATCCTTTATTCTGCAAAACAATATAGCCAGTAGAACATATATCTCAAGTGCAAATATGTTTAGTTACATGATCTAATTCCTAGCAATGTTTTCTTCAGTCGGAATTGTCCAAGAATAAACATCCTACTTATAACCGAGCTGTAATGATGAAGGTATATGACCACGTAACTACGCTCTCTGCTGTATAAACATAAATTTTAAAAATAAGATTCTAACTGCAAGCAGGTAACAAAAAGAATGAAAGAAACTGGCTTTAAAACTGAAGAGCACATAAAAATAATCCAGTGCATGCAGATACAAGAATCAGAAAGTATCATCTTTGCCTGTGATTATGCTATAGACTACTTTTCCCCAAAATGCTGAAAAAATGTTCTCCATTAAATCACTTGGTCTTCTAATTTTCATTTTGTTTGTAATGCACACTATTACACTGGATGCTTGGCTTTTCCTTTCCACACGAAGGAATCTGGAACATTGCCTCAGCTCTTAGCAAAGGTTGCTCCAAGAATAAAGTGAAGTGCAGGACCGCTTTGTTTGTTAGCAGGTTTTTGTTTATAGTGAGTGGTGTCTGTGAGGATAGATTGAATTGAAATCAAAGGAAATTTGGAAAGACTTGGTTTGTTCAGTCTTGAAAGCAAAAATGAAGACAAAGGAATACTAGTCACACACGTACAAGGCTACTCTGGCAAAACTGGTAATAAATTGCCTTCTATAACCATTGGTGAATAAGGTGAAAGCAATGTGCATAAAATGCAGTAATGGAGGTTTAAGCTAGATGTTATGAGAAACTTATCATTAAAATGATAAAGAAGGAATTAAGTTGGCTAAAAAAGTGGAGGAATCTAGATTTTCAAGGGTTGTTTAGACTAGCATCAGCCAGGAGCTGTTCAGCTATAACTGCTCCTGTCCCGAGGCAAACAAATGCACTAAAAGACAAGATAAGGTCCTTTTCAGCCTTATTCTCATTTTTACAGTCTTTCTGAAATTAAAATATTTTGGATTTGAACATTTGTAAGTTTCAATGTGTTAGAAAAATATGAAATATTCTAGTTTTTAGAAATAACTTTCAAAATAGTCAGTCAGATAACTCCCTACAAAACCTTAACCAAGGTTTCACTAAAGGTTTTTCTTGTGGATCAACCCTCATTTTTCACACAAATAATTTTGCTCAGCTAAATCTGAAACCAAGTTAACTGCTCATTAATTCTTTCCCAGACAGTTTCTAAAATCTGTATCACAAGTCTCCTTGGTAACAGCAGCCAGCATAATATTCCATGACACCTAGCCATTAAACCACACAAAAGCACTAATACTGAACTTGTGTCTATCTAGGAGGATAAGGGTTGAGTAGAGGCAAACGCTTTCCCCCGCGTGCGCAGGACCCTGCACCAAGCACACATGAAATGCAGCTGATGTGAATGGTGACTGCCTGCTATGACACACTGGATACGTGGATAGCAGTTATAGGTTCACCTAATATTTATCACCACCTTTTCTCCCTGCCAAGATCCCGATACAAGCTGGCAGGAAGCTGTGAGAGTTGGAACTCTGGGCTGACAACTGCAACTTCTGAAGCAAACTGTTTGCCCCAACTGGCAAAGATTTTGTTGCCTGGCAAACACTTACTCCAGCCAATATTTATCAGCAAAAAGAAACATGCTTTCATTTTTTTACTTTCACACTTTAAAATCTCTTCATTGTTGTTTATGATCAAGGAATAGCCCAAAGGTGTCATTCATTATCATCTGCGTTGTGCTAAATACTGTCCAACAGATGTACGAGAAAAGAGACATTCTAATTCTACTAACTTCAATCCCAGATCTGGTTCCTTCTTTACTTCAGTCACTCACAATGAGAACTGACTTATTTGTAACTCGACTAAACCATTGTGACAGGTGTTCCTGAGCTGATAGTAGAGACAACACCTGGAAGAAGATGGGAAGTTCTTCCCTGAAAGCTAAGGAGGTCAGTATCTACCACGCCAGGAATTTGAGAAAGAGTATGCTGAACCAGCAAACCCCTATAGCGGAAGACGGCTCTTTGGTGGTGGGCAAGGGCAATGTCCTCGTCAATTTTAGGTAATACATAGGGTGACCAACCACAGGTGATAAAAAGGAAGCTGAACCTCGCTCAACAACAAGGGAATGAGAGGGCAGTCTTTATTCTTGATAAACAGCTATATCAGCTGAGAGAATCCACTGGCTGTGTAATTGAGTTAATCAAAGGAATGCAAATAACTGTCTTCCTGAGTTAGTCAGATCAGTACGGGGAAGTACACGTGGCTCAGCCCAGCATAAGAGTATGGAAACTGAATAAGGAACAAATAAGCATATATTGTATTATACATTAAACCCTCCACATGGGGAATATCTAAAAGAACATGGTCAGAGGGCGCTGGACTCATTATAAGAAAGGTGATTCTACCATGAAATCATGACGACTTGAAAACGGAATAAACACATTCAGTTTATTTTTCCTACCCTACTTTGGGAGCTGTAGAAGTATTCACTATCAGAGATCAACTCCTCTACAATACAGTTAAAACAGGTCATGTTAAATCTTGTGTAAAACAAAAGTTTTGTTAGTTTTTTATAGCACTGTCAATTCTCAGATAAACCTGCTTCTCCAAGACTCTTTTTTAACAAAGCAGAACATCCTGGGACATCAAGAGTGGCATGTCCTTGGTTTGATTCTTTTTACCTGGTTGATTTCAACAGCAATATGCGTGTCATTCCAATGCTGAAGCACTATGCTTAACAATGAAGTTACAAAAGATTAAAAGGAATCTTCCTGATGTCCAATTATGTATATTTAAATATACACTTGACACAGTGTATTAACAGGCAGAAACTTGGAATTGGCAACAGCTGAAAAACCAGATTATCAAAAAAAAAGCACTCCCAGTTTCTTTTATTCATTTTCTGTGGACACAATAAGACTTCAAAGAGCAAATATGAACTGATGCTGGATTTTATCTTTTTCCTCAGATTCTTTTCTCAGATATGGTGTCTCTTACATTCAAGTTTGCACAATGAATAGCAATTTTTACTCATTACTGTCTCAGTTGCTGTGGCCCATATTATTCTTTAACTTTAAAATTATGTTACCTTCTTTTCAATGCCATTTCTAACCATGGAGACAGAATATGTCAAACTGATTTATGCCTGGACACTTACCTCAAGAGCAAGTTATTTTCCCAAGAATATATGCCAGTATAACACGTAATTTTTTAAAATGTGGAAGTGAAAATGAAATTAATCTGATTGAAATTTTTCTAGGGTGTAAGCAACACAAGTTTCGTGTCCATGTACACAACCTAATTATGTGATCCTTCACCATTTTCCTCAAAGATGAGAGGGTACCAAAGAAATATAAAAGCCAATTATTTTTTTGAGCATATGATGACCACATCTTAGTAAATTTATCCAAACTAATAATTCATTCAAACTCTGCTAACGTAGAGACAAACATTACTCAAATTACAGCAGCAGTCCTGTACAAAAATGGGTTTACTCACTGTGCTTAATTGACATGAGATCACAGAATCACAGAATGGTTGGGGTTGGAAGGGACCTCTGTGGGTCTTCCGGTCCAACCCTCTGCCGAAGCAAGGTCACCTACAGCAGGCAAACATGAGACACATGGAGAGGAATTATTGATGAGAAACCAAAACAACAATCTTGGGAGAGAAGAATTAAGAAAGACTAGAGACAAAATATCTTCCCTGAAAAGGGAAGGTAGGAGCGGATATAGGGAAAGAATGTGACCTTTGCCTGAAAATGCCTTTCTCATCCCACCTGGGGGGGAATGCTAGGGTTGAAGGCAACGAAGAATCATTGTGCTCATGAGAAAACAGGGAAGAAAACCATGCCTCAGCTTCCTTGGTCAGCAGCAGGGGGTGGTTGGCTCCAGTAAGATACCAGACCTTGCTCTTTCTACTTCCCCTGGAGTAAAACAACTGTTTAGTCACACAGATCAGCCCTCCCGCCTTTGCTTTGCATCTTCAAGCTTCACCAGTGGCTATCGAGGAATTTACAGAAAACTGAGCTGCCACAGGATATTCCACAACGATGACTGGACTAGTCTTGTGAAGTTTACTGAGTTAAGACCTGAGAGGAAGCTTAGTGCAACCAACCCTGGGGCAAGTGACACTTTTGGGAATGTCTACCGGATTCATTACTAACCTAGTGTTTCGCTTTGTTGCAAAATGTCTTTAAGCTGTGACCCTCAAATAATTCTTATTAAAAGGGGTTTTGAAATGATAGTGAGTAGGTAAGAGACTCAGGAAAGGTGATGGTGGCCGTCAGATCTGACAGGAAAAAGAAGGTCTGCACTTGCAGGTGGGGAAAAGAGGTACTTCTATTTAAACAATCAATGATGGTGGCCTTTTTGACGCCTTCAAAATTAATGAACTTGTACTGCAGTTAGCAGGAGACAACTCCACACATACTCTGAAATCAGCAGATGTGCAGTTTTCAGAAGCAGCAATGTCCTTGACATTGAATTACTCTGAAGTTGTTCAAACTGTGAGAAGGCCTAGGAGGAATGAAGAGAAAGCTCAGGTAGCTGAAGATTTTTTTCTCATCATGAAGAATCAGGAGATAGGCACATGTCAACTCTTCAACCATGTTACTTTTTTTGCTTCAACAGAACAGTGGTACTAACTTGGTTAAGCAAAGATTAACCTGCCATAGCGTCAGGGAGGCCTTACGCAAGAAGCAGAATTTATTGTCTGCTTCTGTTCATCTCATCATCAGGGTCCTGGAGAACTCTACGAATGCTAGAAAATTTCTGCCTTTGTGGTTACAAATATATTGGCTAATGTCCAGATTTGTTTTTGACAAACATTTAAACAGGTAGGTAAGTAGCTAACTTCGGTAGGTAGACAAAGCACAGACTAAAGTTTCTGCTTATCATTTTACAAAAGAAGCTTTTTATATGATCTTCCATATTTACTGACAGGACATATGCAATGACTGGATGAAGCTGACGGGCAAAACAAACCAGAGAGTATACTCGTGTAACTGTGAAAATTGCAACTCACAGGGACGTGGAAGGATCAGTAAGCACTGATCAGAACCAGCGTTACTTTGATTTGAAATACTTATGAAAGCACATAAAAGGGAACCCTTGAGCCAGCTGGAAAGGACAGGACTGAGGAGACTGTGAAGTGCAAGGCAGCACCTTTCACCATGGAAGGGAGTCACTGTTTTCCCAATGTAGCCTCTCAGAGCTTTTCAGGAGAGATGAAACGGTGTGTCCAACATGGAATGATAGCATTAATTAAAGAACCATACAGAATAAATTGGAAAGAAACTGTGCAAGAGACTGATGGGAATTTGTGGCACTGCAAGGAAGCCAGTTTCAGTACTCTGTTCAACACAGATAAAAATAGTAAAGATCTAAGTTCTTGGATAAAGAATAATGGAATTATGGAGTCTATACAAGTCAATAATTTTGTTAGGGGAGATTTATAATTTCATCTATTTAACATTTTATTTCTTTATGTGGAACTGGTAGGCGTGCAGTTCCATTATTCTGCATTTATAAAACCACTACTTACAGGTTAGGCTACATTTTAGTGTCTCTTAGGCTTACCTTTGTTTCTTGAAAAAACATGAGTGGACAGACAACAGGGAGACTGGTAGCATATGTATGATTTTTTATGAATCTGAACGTGTTAAGTTTGATGATCTCTACACTTCTGCTATTAGTATCTGTGTTTTCCAGACCTAAATTATGTTCCCAGCTATGCTGTGACGGCAACCATGTGATAACACACCTTTTCATACCATTTGCTGCCATCTGCCAATCCATTTTCTCTGGAACTTCCTAGAATCCCAAAGCTCAAATATCATTCACTTGGAATCTTTCTGCCCTCCGGCTGGCAATGCCACTATCACTATTTATATTAAAGTACATTGAGTAGATAGAGGTTCCGACCTGCTGTTTCCTCCTCTTTTAATTCAGGTTTGCTGTCTCGCTCACTTATTCTAGCCAATAAAATTGCAATGCACTTCATCATTCAGTTTCTACCATGTTTAAACCACCTCTTCTTTCCCCCAGTGAAGAACCTTCTAAATAAAAATGTCTCCTTTAAATTAAAGCTTCTTGATTCTCAACTTTCTTTAGGCACAAATAAGTAATATCTGAAGTAAATACTGATTTTTATTGAGACTAGTAAAAACTTCACAAAAATCTCTTTTGTGCTACACTCTCAGTTTTCATATAGTAAGAGGGCACCTACAGACAACTTTGTTCTGAGTAAGTGACTACAGGCATAGTAGTTAATGACTGATGTTCCTACTTATTGCAGATATACCGGATGACTATTAGCCTTCCTCTCCGTCTGTTATTAATGGCCTTATTAGGAATGCAAATCAATGTTCACTATGTAAAATGGAAAACACAAAAATCAATATATGTCCTGTTGTGTATGGTTTAGATTCAGATTTTTTTCAAAGTGTCACAGGTTCAAACAAAACCTTGAATGCTAAATTAACTTTAGATTTTTGGTTTACTTAAAATGTAAGGTTCTCCAGTAGATTTTTTTTATACTAACTTTTAATGTATTGTTTTAAAAATACAGACCAGAAAAGTAGTTTTGTAAAACGGGCTCATAAATACTATTTATAAATACAAAGTAAACCATCCAAAAGTAAAGCCAAAGCAAATCAAGGGTTAGGTTGGCAAAACACATCAGGGTCCTGGTTTTTAATTGATTCAGTCAAAAAAAAAAAAAATGTTATAGATCCCACACCCAAAACTTTACAGCTACTTTGTTTTCCCTGTTTCTGCATTAAGATCAAAGTCACTGTTCTGTCCAGCGACGTGCCTTCAGCCACTGAACAACCATGCTTTTATTCTCACTTACGGTCCCTGAGACCTTTGCAGCTGCTAGCGATACAACATATGTCCTTTTCATTTTCTTTGATATATTTTTTATCATTAGAAGTCACCTGGGATTAGACTTCTTTTTTAAACGATCCATAATCAAAGGGGTAGTGATGTTGAAATACAATATTTCAGATCCTCAAGTGAACTAATGGTCAAGTTACAGAGCTCATCCTCCTCCAGAATGCAGCAGGTTATTGTTTTAGGCATTGAAATGCAGCCTACATCAAATTTTGTTCTAGTAGTTTCATCTTACTTAACCAGCAAAATTCTGAGAAGTCATTTAAAACAATAGCTGATTTGAGTCTTTACCAATAAAACATTTTAATTTCAAGCAAATTTTGCATAGCTTCTTCTTGGATTGTTTTTTTGTTCTGTGACTCTTGGTCATGGCTGGGACTAGGGAAAGAGATGCCAAACTACTGTACATTTTCTTACAAGGTCCACTAAAAATATTAATAAGACAAAGCATTTCAGCATGATGTTTATCAAGTACCAGAACAACTGAGGTTCTCACATGATAGAGCTGAACCCCCACAAAATGGTCAGAACAGAACTAATTAGGAACTGCTAATCTTTTTTAAAATAATATTGGAACAGATATTTCTGTACTTAATGAGGTCTCTCTCTAACACAATCCAATCTCTGGATTGCAATAGAAACACGAATTCCATTTTCTTAGCACTCTTTAAAGAGAATTACACTTCTTATATTTTATCAGCTTTCCCTTTCTTTCCTTTTGTCAAATAAATGTCCTTGGAATCTTATATAACCACAAAAAGCTTTGCTGAAAATTGACTGCTATATAAATTGTATATAAAACTATAAATATATGTAAATATGTGCATGTGTGTTTTGCACATATGTGTATATTTTGCTCTTAAACAGTATAGACAACTCTTAAGGCTAAATAATGCCTAATCCATAAGTTAAACATGTTGGCAACTGGAAGAGAAAGTAGTGTGGAAGTGTAAGTGTCCTGTCACTGATATTTTTATCTCATTTTCCTACTCCTAGTGTAGGTGAAGCAAAAGAGACAACAGAAATAAGGAACTAAGCAAAAGAGAAAAAGGTAAGAAATTATGAAGTCTCTATGATTTACCCCAGTATACTGTGCAATCATTTATGGCAGTAAAATCACAGAGGAAGTCTAAGCCTGAGTTATGGAATATATCCTGTGTATCCAATACATTGCTTTATCCAGAGCAGTATCATTTAATAACTTATACCATATGGGGTTTAAACTATGGCTTTCTGAATAGAAGTATTCCATTCTCTTCTGCACTTCTCTTAATAAAATAATCAGTATAACCAGTCAAAAGAGCTAACTCACTGGTAGATCTTGGTGGATATTTCATGAAGATCTGAATAAAGGATCAATCACCAAATCCAGTAGGAAAGATATTTCATAACTGCTCTTTACTGAATAGTTAAACAAAAGTAAGCCTAATATTTAAACATGGCAAGGATGGAACGATAGCAGTTTTCACGTGAACACGGGAGCCGTTTTCTCACACTTGAGAATTGACAGCAGCTGTTCCTTTGGCTTATTCTTTCAAGATGACAGCTGGATTGCATTTTCCTCCTTTTTTTATTCTTCCCTTCATGTACCATTTTTCATTTCCCTTTTGCTTACTTTTCTGATGGCTCAGTGTGTATTGATACAATCACTACTTCCCATATTCCTTTTCAGTTGTGGAAAAAGCGTTGTACGTTATTCTAAGTTGCTTGAATTGTCTGTGTTTAGCAATCTCATTGTCAGCAAAAATGTATGAAGATACACAAAGTTCCTTTCTAATTCCATGGGGGTTACAGGAAATTCCACTGGGAGCCATACCGTATTTAGGAACCAAGGGGATTTTCAAAGGCTTTCTATTAGTCTAGCTCAACCCACTTCAGTAGAATCATTCCTGATTCCCAGCTACAAGAGGAAAACAATACCAGTTGTCTAAAACCTCAGTTCCTAAAAATTAGCATTCAGGTTATATGTATAAGCTGTTGAACGTACTGCAACACAACCCCTTTATTTCATGGACTATAAAGCTTATGAAATACAGACATCCACCAGCTATGAAGCAAAGGCTCATAAAAATGCCATGAAATGCATAATTATCCACTAGGATGAGTCTTCAAACTATGCCTGGAATGAACTGAACTGGGAGATTTAGCAAAAAAGTCAAAGTCTTCACAGATCACGTTGATAGTAGACAAAAATGAAAAGATACATGAATTTCAGAATCATCAGAGCTCTCTGAATTTAATGAAGTAACCAAACACACTCAAATAATTCCATGCAACTGCCAATGAGAAAAGTAGTTAGCTCGAAATTTTCTGCTAGTTTAGTGCCAATGACTCCATAAACAATGGATTTAATTAAGGAAAATTACCCCTACCAAACATCTGATAATGGATACTTGTCACTTCTACCACTCCATAATTTCCTCCCTAAAGCTAACCCAAAATATTGCTTGGAGGATGTGAATGCATTACACAATCACAGAATGTTCAGGGTTGGAAGGGACCTCTGTGGGTCATCTGGTCCAACCCCCCTGCCGAAGTAGGGTCACCTACAGTAGGCTGCACAGGACCTTGTCCAGGCGGGTCTGGAATATCTCCAGAGAAGGAGACTCCACAATCTCCCTGGGCAGCCTGGGCCAGGGCTCCGTCACCCTCAGAGGGAAGAA
>Ga0065711_1008519_pt1 | contig 16720 bp, 7 predicted proteins | sample Hoacrofraction12_FD_59098 | JGI IMG/M metagenome (GOLD analysis project Ga0065711, IMG submission 59098) | Hoatzin crop microbial communities from Cojedes, Venezuela - Epithelial fraction 12 v2 (version 2) | ecosystem: Host-associated > Birds > Digestive system > Esophagus > Crop | place... | reverse complement strand
GCGGCTCCGCGCCCTCCTTCCTCCGGGGACCCTTCCCCCGGGACAGCTGCCCGCCTCGGGGCTCCGCGTCCTCAAGATGTCGGCGACCCTGGTTTCGCACCGTAAGGCGCCGGTGCCGGGAGGCAGCACCCCGGCGTGTCGGCCGGCTGCCGTCAGGCCGGTGCGCTCCTCCCTCTGCGGGCAGTGGCCCGGGGCGGCGGGGCCGGGGCAGCCCGGGGAGCCGGAGGTCGGGGTGGGGTGGGGGCTGGCAGGGCCGGCCCGGCCCCGCAGACGGAGCCGCTGAGCCCGGGCTGCGTTCCTGCCGAGTCACCGCGGGCGTCTCCACCCGGGAAAGCCGAGCTGGCTGAGCCGACAGCCGGCCGCACCGCCCGAGGCCGCGGGCGTCCTCCCGCGGGAGAACCCCCGTCCCGGGGGAGGGGGTAGTCCTGCCTTGTCACCCCCGCTTCCAGCTTGCCCGATGTTTTGCGAGACAAAGTTGCCGGATCAAGAGCAGCCCTGGCACCGGGAGCCTCCTCTGCTCGCTGCCCTGTGAGCAGCCTTGGCCAGACACCTTGCAGTGCCTGTATCGCTTTCTGGGGTTTATTGACTACCGAAAGGTAGGATATTTTCCCAAGAGGCGGAAGACGTGGCCTTGAATGTCTTTGGAGGGAGGAGAGGAAGGAATTTAGGTCTTGTTCTCCTCATGTAAGACACGAACGGCATCGCTGCATTTACACTCTGCAGACAGTGGTGGCTGTAATCCTATTTCGCGAGCGGCCTGTCAATATCTGATCGCCATCATGCGAGAAAGCCTGCTGGACTGAGCCCTTTGGGAGACTTTGGAGGAAATTCAAGAATTTTAAGCTCAGCTCAGTTCAGACATGGATTAGGATGCCGTGGTGCTCACGCCGAATAGCCAGGGCTAGACATGTGCCAATTTGCAACTTCAAAGTAGAAATTAAGTGCTGCAACTGCAGAGCACCTCCCATGTGTAGGCAGCAGCTGAGTGTTTGTTTGTTTTTGGAACACAGTCTTAAACCAGTCATTTTTCCTTTTTGCAATTATAATTTAGGCAATTAAATTTACTCCAAGTCACTGGCTCCTAAGCCAGTCCTTTATTGGATCTCACCCTCGTTGACTACTTAGGAAACTCTCTGCCTTTGATCCTATTGATGCACCATAAATTAAATTCTGCTCAGTCTGTATGAAAGAACATTCGAGGAGAAAGAAGCTTGAATTTCACTGCTTGCCGTATGGAAAACATACGTGGCTCGTCTCTCTTTAGTTGGATCCCAAGGCATAGCTGATCAGAACAACGCCCTGATTACTCTGGGCTGGAGGACAGCAAAGGGGTGGGTGGGGGGGTCACAGCGACAATAATTTCCAGTTCTGGTCAGAATTTCTTTTCTGATCAGAAAAGCTGGACTGAGGAGGACTGGTTTTTGCTCTGCAGTCTCAAGATTAAGGCTCAGTCCTGGAATCTCAGTTGAGTGTGGGGCAGCAGTGGCTGGGCAGTACTTTGCCGTTCCCAACCCCAAGGAAGCTGTCATCTTTGCTGTGCGGACTCAGCCCTCGCCCCAGTATCCTGCACGCTCCTGCCGTGCTGCTGTGTGACAGCGTCTGCTCACTGCCCCGGCTGCAGAGCCCAGGCGCTCGGTGGCACCTTCTGCTCCATCTGGTTGCCTGTCAGTTCTTGGTTCAGAGCTGCACTTTCCAGTTTGGCGGACTCGCATTTGTTGTCTGACTACCCTTTTATTCAGATCTTCACCCTGCAGATCAAAAGGACTCGAGCAAACCACTCAGAGTGCACGCAGGGGCTGAGGCGGGGGAGTGTTTTTTGCTGAAGAGTTTTGAGGGCTGCTGTATCCAAATGATGGATTTTCAGTCATTTGCAAAGCTCACTGCTCTCACGGCTCCTCTGTGCGTATGCGTAACTTGTCTGTGAGCACTATTTTGCATGATAGCAGTTTTCTAATTCACAAGTCCATACTTTGGATACAGGATGTAGAAGGTGAACTTATATTAAAAATTGCAGGTTTGTAGTTGCATACAGGGTGATGGAAGAGTGTTTTTTCGAGTAAGTTGAAATAAATACTCAGGTGCATTAAATCTGCCAATTAGTAATCTTCAGTAGAATTTTTAAAGTGTTTAGAACTTAAAAGGGAAAAATTTTATATTAGTTTAAGCTTTTGTGTTTGTTTTCCTGTTTGTTGTTTATTTCTGTTTGTAAAAATTCAATGTTGAGTGCACCTGTAAGTCCTCTAAAGGGCAAAACAGATTTAACTTTAGCTACCTGAGGAAGCTGAAGAATAACTCTGCAAATAATCTTTTTTCCTTCCTCATCAGTGGATAATTTAAAACATCCTCTTTCTTTGTGGCTCTTGAGCTTTGATTCTCAAGTGTACTTAAGTGTCTAATTAAATGGGAATTAGGTGTTTGAATTCTTGAGTGGCCCCAAGCCATAGGGTTTAACTGACTTTGTGACACTCTGTGCCTCTCGCCTTGCAGGTGTGGGTATGGCCATGAGAAAAATGGGAAGCATGGCCAAACCAGATGTTTACATTATTAAGGACGGGGACACAATCACCGTAAAAACAGAAAGCACCTTCAAAACTTCACAGTTCAACTTCAAGCTCGGTGAGAAGTTTGAGGAAAATACATTAGATGGCAGGAAAACTCAGGTCAGTATGCTAGACTTTCTACTGAAAAAACAGTTCTTTGGGTATTTTACAGATGGAGATGCTATTTAAAAATCGGTTTTGAGATCCATACTAACAATGCTTTATTGGATGAACAGATGCAGCTGTGAGTCTCATTGAAATATTTTTTTTCCTGCATTAAGCAACTTCCAAAGAGCGAAAATGCTGAAACCAATAATGTCTTGTATATTTTGTTGTTTTCTGTTTGTAGCAGGAGCATAGTGTTAGTAAAACTAACAGACTGTAAATCCATGTTAAAGCCAAATGCCATTCATTTGAAGCCTGTGGAAAAAAATCCCATTGATGTTTAATCAAAGGCAATTCAGCCCTAGGGTTAACCTTTCCGCTCAGTCCTAACAAGAGAGCCTGGCTCAGTGTGTGGTGGGATAACACACACACAAGGCGCAGTCCCTAATCTCCAGTTTTAGAAGGCAAAGAGCTCCTCCCTGCACCAAGGAGAGAGAATACTAATCCAAAAGGAGATTAAACACAAAGAAGTCCTCAGATATATCTCTCCCATTTCCTTATGTGAGTGCTCTCTGTGTGCCACCCCCCCCTCCAGCCACATGCTGGCAATTCATCTCTTATTGCAAGATCAGATAAACATTACACAAAAGCTCAAAGCCAGTGTACAAAGAGGTGAACAGAGAACATCGTCTGCTCTTGTTGATCAGAACTATAGAATCATAGAATCACAGGTTGGAAAAAACCTCTAAGATCATCAAGTCTATGCATGCTATCAAAGGTCTGCCTGACGCAAGAATGTGTCAGAGCAGAGAGTGAACAAGCAATGAGTTACTGTAAGAAAACGATCAATAAAACATTTAAGATAGTATCCTGGATTTGTAGATATCAATGGCAAAATTAGTATTGAGTGAGCTGGGGTGGGATTTTTTTCCTCTGGAATCAGGTGTTGGAAAACCTCGTTCTCCATCAAATATTGTGGGTAAAATGCTGATATTTGGGTTCTTATTTCAGACCCTGATCAGCTTAAAAGATGATGGGTCATTGGTTCAGGAGCAGGAATGGGATGGCAAGAAGACCATAATAACACGGAAACTAGTGGATGGACAATTGGTGGTGGTGAGTTCAGTCCCTCTTTCTGATCCCTGAGTGCTGCTGGCTGGTAGCCTGAAAAGTAACTTGAAAAGATCTTTTTCCTTATACTCTGTGCTGGGGCAAATTAATTAATCCATCTCTTTGTCTTCTAGGAATGTGACATGAATGGTGTCAAGTGTGTTAGAGTCTACCAGAAAGCATGAGGACATCTTCATGTTCAGTAGGAACTTGCTACAAACAACTCAGTTCAGTGGACAGAGCTCCTTTACACTCCGTGTTTTCCTTTTCCCTGTTTTCTAGTATTTCAATGGACTGAGTAGCTGAGTGCAATCCTTTTTAAAAGCCGTGATGTAACCATTATGTAACTATTCTGAATTTATGAGGCTATTAAATAAAAGTGTCAAATGTATGAAGTGGATATGTTGTTACTAAAGTGGAATTTTAAAGTGTGGTTTTATAAAAACTCAGTTTGGTTTTAAGCTCTACTACAAACTGCCTTCAGCTCAAGATAATGCAATATATGGCAACAAACAGTTAATAGCCAGCTGAATTTTGACCAGCACCCTTAATTGCCAAGGTAGTAAAATCTGAAATGGAAAAAACATTCAGAGTTCAGGCTCTAGAGTTGTTTCGAACTTGCATGTTACGAAGTAAATAGAATGGGGAGGGGTGTGTGTGTATAAATAAGAGAAGCTTTGTTGGTGTTTAAGTAGAGAAATGGATTTTCAGGGGTTACTTTGTTTTTTCATGTTTCAAACCCACAAATTTCTTACCTGTAAGAATATGTACCAGTGAGCTACCGGACATGACAAACTTAAGCAAACACATACATGCTTTACTGAAAGGAAGTGTTATCTTGAGAGGACCCTGTTTTCTTAGCAAAATCCTTATTTCTGGTCTAGGACCATTCTAAAAACTCTTAACCAAAATCTGCTGAAACACTGCCTAAAACTTAAAACCTCATTTTATTTATTTTTTTTTAACTTGCTAGAAACACCTACCAATGGAGTTTATATGCTTTAAAGTGCCATAATAAATAATCAGAAATATCGGTGTCTTGTGTACTACTTTTTCACTGGTTGGGAAACAGAGCCTACGATGCTGCTGTTCTTCCAGAGAGATGTCAGAACAAACAAAATTAAAAAGGCTTTGGTGAATTTCTGTCACACCAGACAAATGTGTCCTAAAAGTGAAAATGTTTGCCGACAGGTGATGGAGAGATTTCTATCTAGTTCAGAAACCTGGGGCATCATGCAGTTGTCCACTTCCAATTTGCAGCATCAGCCATCACAGAATCCATTGCTACTTCAACCCTACTGATATTTTAGCTGCTCAATGCCTGTATCGTACTACTGAGCTTACCCTACTAGCAGAAAAGTCTGTTATGTTCATCCTACCAACCATAGAAAATTACTTTTCCCATAATTTTGGACCATTTATCCTTTTCATAACTTCCCGACTACTTATGAATCATCCCATTCACCTATGTAATCTGAAAGAATTTACAACTGGAGCATATCTCTTACTTTTTTTTTTTCACTATCTGTATAGAAGTAAATATTTTTCCTGGTCTCCTAATGTCTCCTTTTTGAGTTGGCCAATTTTTGTATCACTTTCATTTAGTATTTTTCCTGACTTTGAAGTGAACCCTGAAGATCTATGCCATATTCTTACATGGGACATTAGAAACAATTTTTTTTGTTATTAGGGGAAAGAATCTCCCCATAGAAACAATATGAACAGAAAACAAACTGATCTGATAAGGAATCTGATAAGTTTACAATTAGAAATACGCTAAATATTAGCAGGAGAACGGATTCAGCAACCCATGGCATGACATGAAAAACCTGCCTCCATTCCAAAAGAAACAACATTACTGCTTTAAGTCAGACATTACGCCTTCTGTGAGGTCACTGGTCTATCACTTGTGCTGCTTGTTTACTCTTCTGGTGCTGGGTAGTGTTAATTGTTTATCTTTCATTTGAATGGAAAAAGCTTCCAATGTCTTTTATAGGACATCCGTTTTGATTACAATGAGCTCACTTCTTGTAACACAAAAGGCAGAAGAGTATCTTTTTAGAGCAATTTCCTTTGGAAACAAGTCTTATGAAGTCTGTGTTCGTGTGTGTGTGCTCTCTGATTTCAGCCACATGTGAAGTAGAGACTAGAGGTCCCAAATGTAATTATTCTTCCACAAACGTCATGAAAATAGGCGGCCTGATGAAGGAGGTGATAGACTGCTGAAGTGCCTTGATGATGGAAAGACTGCAGATGAAAGTGATACTTTGTTTGACATTAAATGGAAGAAAAACATTATAAGCCCTCTTGGCACACAAAAGAAGTTATCTTAAACAGAAAAGTTGACCAAAGGTATGATGCAGATCAACAGGAAACTGGAATTCTTTAGAGCTAATTCCCCAGAACTACTTAGGCTCACATATTTATTTTTTCTATTTTGATGTTATTTTCAGCCTATGTTGCTGGTAACTTCAATGCAAGTGTACTGTGACCCACAACTACGATATATACAACATATTTGTGTTAGACTAGACCATGTGCTTAAAACGACAATTGTTTTATAGTACTGCAAGCCAAGATGTATAATGCTCAAGACTTGAAAATGTAATTAATTTCCAAAATCCTTCTATTAGTTATGATACAAGCCAAAATTTTGGCTCTTCATGAAGTGTGTATACAAAATGTTCTCATCTGTGTAAAACAGCCAATTTTCCTGAGATTTGAATAACTCTCTGTAGTTCACTATATCACACAGGATGGCAGGAAATAAGACTTCCAAGAACAACTGAAAATGAAGAAACTACACACTATCCATCCAGGACTGCTTTATAATGCTACAGAATTATGAAATAAGGAGACAAGTTTTGATGTGACATTTTAGTGCATGTTTCTGAAGATATTTTGGAGGGACAGAAGAAACATGTTTGGCACACAGAAGCTGCAAATAAAACTTGCTCAAAGAGAAGCAGTTTCGATATCCACTCCAACACATGTTCATTTAAAGTCATGAGCAGTGCGCAATTTATATCTTTATACCTCACTGTCTTCTCAAATTGGTGTAGTTTTCATAGAAAGGGGGTTTGGGTGTTTCCTTGTTTGCCTGGTGGATTTTTTGGGGGAGTGGTTCTAGGTTTTTTTAGTGGTGAACTGGGGTAAAGGAGTAGAGAATGAAGTTATTTAGCAATTTATATCTGCTACTCTACCATGTTAGGGAAATCTCTTGTCTGATCTTTCAAGGGACACTAATGAAATGGTGCTGTGCTTTGGGGAGAGCATACTGGCTCTGTACAACGCTCAGACTATCAAAGATTTTCCTGTTATGATTCAGTTATATGATTTATCTCGAAATTGTTATCCTACTCTGCTTGAAATCACTGCAATTAATACTGGCCTTTCCTCTTCCTCTCCCCTCCCTACCTCACACATGCACTTCAGATCAAAGTTTTTTAAAAAACAAAATAAATGATGGAAAATCTCTCGGTTTTCTGAGGTTATGGTCCTACTGTTAGCTGTCAGCTGTCCTAAAAAAAGGCACTGATTATTTCTTGAAGTGTGGAGGTCACGTGTAGGAACATAGTTTTGCTCTGCCAATGGCTACTTGAGCAACATTAACTGTGAGACTCAAACATCCAAAAAGAGAATGAATCATTGAACAGACACTATTTTTTTTTTCAGGTTAGAACCTAAAAATCTAGTACTGTTAATACTAATGACTGTAAACAGCAAACAACCTTATCTACTTCTGTATAATATTATGTCAAATATATTGAATGCAGTCCCTTCAAAGTAACTCATAAAAGTCAGATGCTGAAAAGAAGTGCCCTGTAAGTATTTTTCAGGGCCCCAAGGGGCCTTGACCAAGTTTCCCAGGAGCCCCACTTCAGCTCAGCTTGGTTGTCAGTCCATGCCTGAGCTACTTGTCAGAGGGTCAGTCTCCAGCTCAGATACCTGCAGATTTACAAAAAAATTAATGCATTAAATTCATGTCTATGAAGGAACTGCTTTACAAAGGCTTGAATTCTACTTTAAAATTGTTTTACAAAAATGAAAGTAATACAGGCCAGCTCCATTCAAACCTTTGCTGGTGACTCCTTCCCTGTCTGAGAATGTGCTAACACAATGAATGGATTAGAAACCCTTTGCACTATGTTGATTATTGGTGCTTGTAGGGGAAAAAAATCCCACACAGTGTCATAGTGGGTGGGAGCAAGTTAACATGTGTTAATCATTCTTTGATGCCTCATTTCAGTCCCATTGTTCAGCCCTGGGAGCATTTAGCACTATTTTCATAGGTTTTGGAGACAATCCAGCATCTGTGTAAACACATTTTTGTCCCATGGTTCTCCTTCTAGCTTTGACTTTTCAGCCCTTGTACATCAAATTAACATTTTGTTGACACTTCCCAGAATGGTTTTACTTCATATTATTATTTCAGAGGAAAAGGAAATACTATTAGAGACCCCACTCCCAAGAGTGAATTTGGCTTCCTTTCCAGCAAAAATGTTTCCAAAATCAATTCCCTCTACCAGATGGTCTTAATTATATTCTGGGAGATATTTACAGGTGAAGTCCATTGTAATTTCAGAAGAAATGTAAAGTTTCAGCAACAAGTGCAAACCAGAATCAGTTTCAGATCATGTCCTGCAAAAATCTACTGAATCCCAAACATTACAGTTGAGACTTTAAAATAAATAGTAGATTTGGCATTAATCACAGACGTACACTCTGAAATTAAACACCAGAAGAAAAATATCCCACTCTGAGGACCATACATACTACTTGTCTAGGACTGAATATTTGCTCCCACATGCATAGCATCTGATTGCCTCAGAAATTCATGCTTGAAATCAATGAGTCTACCCTCAGAAAATGCATTAGCTGAGGGTGCAGCTGAGCTCATTTTGCAGCGCAAGTGTCCAAGAGAAAATCAAGGGACGGAGTGCAATTTTCAGGCTGGGCTGGTGGTGCATTGCTGCTGAGTACCCCAGGGGCATTCCTGCTCTGTCACTTGGTGTCTTCTGGGGCCATGCGGTATGGTCCTGTATGGTGAATAGCAAATTTGAAATCATAAGGAATAGGGCAGCCTGCGTCTCTTGACCTCAACAGCAACCTTGAACTGAGACCAGAGAGCCCATGATACGGAGTTTCTGGAAACTCCTGGAGTACAAGGGATCTTTAGGTACATGGAAAGTTGAGCTGAAGGCAATTCAGACTGGCTTCTTACTCTAGAAATCATGGCCAGGTCTTGTTAAGGCTTTGCAATTAAATTCTCTAAGTAGCCTAGTGAAGTAGAAGAGTAGGAATTATTCCTATTCTACTACAGAGTGCAAGTAAGGCAAAATACCATTAATACTTTCCCTTTCCAAAGTGTGTAAAGCAGCAATTGATACTGGGCTTTGCTCTCCATGCTTTCTATTGTCTCATCAGCACTCATTCTCCTAAACCACCTTGCTTCGTACAGATTTAACTGTATATAAATAAAGTTCAGAAAATGGGATATTTCTGTTATTTTACATTTATTTTTTTCTCTTGGTGAAATGCAGAATGAAAATGCAAGCTGCATCTCTTTACTTGTTGTTTACTTGCATTGTTTAAATAGTCACATCCTTTTTGAACAATTCATGGAATACGGTTCCTCTGTTTAACCAGCTTAACCAAGGAATGCTTTTCTGAAACTAGAACAGAAGAGAGGAAGCCAATTGATTAAAACAGAAATCACAGATGCCTCAGTGCCTTAGCAGCCTCACTCCCCTTTCCCCTTGTCATGTATTTGCACAACACAATTCATTCTTTTCTAAGCCTACACAGTATTCCTCTGTATGTTTGCTTTCTTCATGAAGATTCTTATTTTTTTCCTGTGGTGTTTATGTCAGGTGTCTTGGATTTAGATTCTGAGCATCCAGCTGGTGTGACTACTGGAGTAGGGATTAAGAAAGATAAAAATAAGTATAGCTGCATCTTGTCTAGTTTCTCTTTTTTTTTTTTCTTTTTTTGAACTCTTTTGTTTTTCACCACTGAGAGAATGAAGGAAACTAAGTGCACAGCTTTTACCTCTCACTGCATGCAATGTTATGCGTGGCAGCCATCTTGAAAGTCTGAATTTGAAGTAGCGTATGTCTAAGCAATATTGACTGCAGATTTAGCTGGTCCCACATGTACTTTGTTCTTATGCTTGTATTGAAATAGTTTTAAGCAGAATTATCTCCAGTGATTAGTCAGTATAGCTCTGACCTAGGAAATTAGATACATGCGTGCTTTCACAAAAAGCAATACTCTGCTGGTTTGAGTTTTTTTAATAGTCACAGTATTACTATTTTTTGAATATAAATTATGATAATCAAATGAAGTAAACAACTTAATCTGAAAAGATCTGTTTCCTTTATTAATCTGTCAGCTAGACCTGGAAGAAGTTTGATCATATCTGGTTGGAACTGGAACTCAAGTTTCAAACTGGAACTTGAAAATTTGTAGCTCAAATTTTGCTGCGTTCTGTTTTGTTGCAGTCTTAATTTACAGGGTTCTGAGATTTTCCCTCATAATTTAGAACTTTTCCCAGTAAGTTACTCACATTTGTCATACATACATTGCTTTGGGAAGTTGCTCGACATCCTTCCCTTGTAGTCAATGTTGAAGACACCGTCCGTAGAAGTTTCTCGACTTATTTTTCCTCATTGGGTTTGTAGAGGAGAGGGAAGGAACAATTCAGGTTAAATACCCTTGGATATAATACATCCAAAATAAAAAGGCTGGAAAGAAAGGTCTCCCCAGAGATTTTTGTCTGTTAAAGAAAACACAGATCTGAAACATTATCTATCCTTGGAAAATAAAGAGTACCAAACCCTTCAAAATATTTAAAAAAAATCTGAGATAAAGCTCTGCAAACTCAGGTTGTCAGCCATAGCTCCCATTCATATAGATAGTGCCTTATTTGGGACTGGCTGGACATACCTTCTTTTGAGTAAAAGCACAGTTTGTGTAAAAGGTTGTCCAGGAGTCTACTGGAATTTCCCTTCTTCCCAGCTGATAACTCTTTTTGTCAGTTATGTCTTTGTTTCATTGTGATCAACTATTTTCTTAAAGATAATATCCAATGTTTTTCTCCATTTAGTGAGATTTCTCTGGTCCTGTTGTATTCATGGCTTTAAATTTTAGGAGATGCTTGGCACATTTCCATAATTTCTTGTATAGATTCTACCAGAGAGCTAACTGCTGCTTTGAGGCTGAACTGAGCTGGATTTCTGAGCTGGATTCCCACTAAGGTCAAGATCCAAGCGCATCTATTATAGAGGCACTGATGGTATCTTATGAAGGGACAGCCTTCTATATCAATGGAAAGCCTTGCATTACTTCAGTAAGATTGGATAAGGCTTTAGTAACATAAAGCTAATATCAGAGATCAAGAATGAATGATTAATTTTCAGACACATTACTGACTTTAAAATTAGGTTATAAAATTTTCATCCTCAATGTTTATAATACTTATGGTGGTAAAAGAGTTCACTGGAAACACAATTTGGGCAGCAAGTAAAGTTTGATACATTCATATTTTAATATTTTTAAAAATAATTATTTAATAATTAAAATATTAAAACATATTTTATTTTAAGATTTACAACAGAGATCACTGTTGGCAGTATGGTTTTATTATGCTTTCACTGTCTTGTTCTTGGAATAAAACCCAAGAGTTACATGTGGAATTGAGTAGAGAACGAAATATATTGCATTCTCTGGGTGTTATTCTTATTTAATTACATCATCTTAGAGAAAACATTTCCCTTAGATGGTTTATTGGCCTTGAATAATATCAACAGATTTTGGTAGGAAGGATATTCAGTTATATCTTACAATAGCATCTCACTGTTAACTTCAATAATGTTATGATGACGAGGAAAAAGCATTTAGGATCCAATGCCATTTTTTTTTAGCTTAATGCTTATTGGGACATCTTTTGAAGAAAACACTGATAAAACATGTTGTACAATATCGTCAATCATGCCTGTACTGTTATGTAATGTTGCAAAAAAGAAGGCTGTAATTAATTTTTTACTGCCCTGTGCAATGGGGTGTCATCCTTGCAAGTCTTTAAATTAATTAATGTAATAAAGTGCTAGCTACTTACTAAACACAGCAACTTTCTTGGCGTATTAAGTTGCAAGTTGTTACATCAGGGGGAAAAAGGAAAGTTTGATGCTATTTTATTACTGTGAGTCCAGTGGATCCCACACAAATCTGGAAAAGCCAGATTTTCTGTATAGCTATCACATTATAAATGAAATTATGAATTATTTTCTATAAGATAACTCTCATGAGCTCACCTGTTGCTTTTGAAAGTTGTGCTTAGATGTAATTTGATGTAATTTCGGATAATATTTGAGAATAATAGGTTACATGAATAAAAGCATGATTTTATTAACACAATATGACACGCAAATTTGTGAAGTGTTCCATATTTTTTGCGACCAGGAGCACGGGCGAACAGGGCCAGCAAACAGGGTGCGGCGCAGCAGTTTGCACGGCAGTTGGCACAGACAGGGCGTGCGGGGAAGGCGTGCAGGCAGGGTGCAGTCCCTCTCCTGGCAACCTGACTAGTGGACATCACCCTCCCAGGAGACATTCTAGCCATGGTTTCCACTTTCCAAAGCCGTTGTCAGAAGGAGCGTGGGGACCCAGACGGAGGTCCCACACAAACACACGGCTGTCCAGGTCTCTGGCTGCAGGGAGTGCCTGAGCCTGGCACTTGTACCAGAGGACAGCAGAGACAACGGCTGTGTTCAGTGCGACCAGGTAAATGACCTGCTCAGCCTGGTGGCAGAGCTGAAGGACGAAGTGGAGAGGTTAAGGAGCATCTGGGAGTGTGAGAGGGAGATCAACTGGTGGAGCCGCACCCTGCCCTCCCTGAGGCCAAGGCAGCAGGAGGCGGCTCCACGAGAAGCAGAGAACCCCCTACCCTCTTGCCACCAAGCAGAAGGAGGGGACCTAAGAGACAGGGGGGAATGGAAACGGGTCCCTGCTCAGGGCGGCAAGCAAATTCCCTCCTGGCCTCCCTCACCTGCCCAGTTGCCCTTAAGCAACAGATACAGGGCTCTGGTATGTGATGGACCAGCCACAGAGGATGTGGGTGAAGGTCCATCCGGGGGGTTGCCTAGGACAAGTTGATCAGCCCCATGTATTACGACTGCCCCGGCTAACTAAAAAAGGAGGGTAACTGCTGCAGGCAATTCCCTTCTGAAGGGAACAGAGGGCCTGATATGCCAACTGGACCCATCCCACAGGGAAGTCTGCTGCCTCCCTGGGGCCCGGGTTAGGGATGTTGCGAAGAAACTCCCTGGTCTGGTGCGGCCCTCTGATTATTACCCATTGTTGGTAATGCAAGTTGGTGGGGACGAGATCGCGGACAGAAGTCCCAAGGCCATCAAAAGGGACTTCAGGGCACTGGGGTGACTGGTTGAAGGATCAGGGGCACAGGTGGTGTTTTTCTCAATCCCATCAGTGGCAGGGAAGAGCACTGAAAGGGGCAGGAAAACTCACTTGATCAACAGGTGTCTCAGAGACTGGTGCTGCTGGTGGAATTTTGGTTTCTTTGATCATGGGGAGGTTTACATGGCACCAGGCCTGCTGGTGACAGATGGAGTGTGGCTTTCTCAAAGGGGAAAAAGGATTCTTGCCCATGAGCTGGCGGCATTCATCAAGAGGGCTTTAAGCTAGGTCTGAAGGGGGAGGGGTACGTAACCCAGCTCACTAGAGATGAGCCCAGGCATGGCATGCCAGTGTCAGCGGTGAGATCGACAGCCCAGCTCAAGTGCATCTACACCAATGCATGTAGCATGGGCAATAAACAAGAGGAGCTGGAAGACATTGTGGGGCAGGACAGCTATGACTTGGTCGCCATCACAGAAACGTGGTGGAATGACTCTTGTGACTGGAGTGCTTCAATGGATGGCTATAAGCTCTTCAGAAGGGATAGGCAAGGAAAGAGAGGCGGTGGGGTGGCTCTGTATGTTAGGGACTGCTTCGATTGTATTGAGCTCGACGATAGTGATGACAAGGTTGAATGCTTATGGTTGAAGATGAGGGGGAAATCCAACAAGGCAGACATCCTGCTGGGGGTCTGTTATAGATCATGAACCAGGATGAAGAGGCAGATGAAGTTTTCTACAAGCGGCTGGCAGAAGTCTCACAATCGCTAGCCCTTGTTCTTGTTGGGGGGACATTAACTTACCGGACATCTGCTGGAAATACAACACAGCAGAGAGGAAACAGTCTAGGAGGTTCCTGGAGTGTGTGGAAGAGAACTTCCTGACGCAGCTGGTAAGTGAGCCTACCAGAGAAGGTGCCTCGCTAGACCTGCTGTTTACTGACAGAGAAGGACTGGTGGGAGACGTGGTGGTCGGAGGCTGTCGTGGGCTTCGCGACCATAAAATGACAGAGTTCTTGGTTTGTGGCGAGGTAAAGAGGGGGGCCAGCAAAACCACCAGCATGGACTTTCAGAGGGCAGACTTTGGCCTGTCCAGGATGCTGGTTGAGAGAGTCCCTTGGGAGAGAGTGCTGAAGGGCAAAGGGGTCCAGGCAGGCAGGACATTCTTCAAGGAGGTAGTCTCAAAGGCACAGGAGCAAGCTGTCCCCGTGTGCCACAAGACGAACTGGTGGGGAAGATGTCTGGCCTGGCTGAACAGGGAGCTCTTGTTGGGACTCAGGAAACAAAGGAGGGTCTACCACCTCTGGAAGAAAGGGCAGGTGACTCAAGAGGAGTACAGGGGTCTCGTTAGGTCATGTAGAGAGGAAATCAGAAAGACAAAATCCCAGCTAGAACTCAGGCTGGCCACAGTTGTAAGGGACAACAAGAAATGTTTTTACAAATACACCAACAACAAAAAGGCTGCCAACGAGAGTCTCCATCCCTTATTGGATGCAAGGGGGAATATTGCCAGCAAGGATGAGGAAAAGGCTGAGGTACATCATGCCTTCTTTGTCTCAGTCTTTAACAGTCAGACTGGCTGTTCCCAGGATAGTCAGCCCCCAGTGCTGGAAGATAGGGAAGGAGTGTGGAAGAAACCACTCGTAATCCAGGAGGAAGCAGTTAACGATCTGCTATGCTTACAAGTGTCTGGGGCTGGATGGAATCCACCCAAGAGTGCTGAAGGAACTGCAGAGGAGCTGGCCAAGCCACTCTCCACCATCTATCAGCAGTCATGGCTAACAGGGGAGGTCCCTGATGACTGTAGGATCGCCAGCGTAACACCCGTCTACAAGAAAGGCCAGAAGGAGGATCCTGGGAACTACAGGCCTGTCAGTGCCAGGGAAGACTATGGAATGATTCATCCTGAGTGCGCTCACCAGGCATGTGAGGGACAACCGGGGGATCAGGCCCAGCCAGCATGGGTTCATGAAAGGCAGGTGCTGCTTGACCAACCTGATCTCCTTCTATGACCAGGTGACGTGCCTAGTGGATGAGGGAAAGGCTGTGGATTTTATCTACCTGGACTTTAGCAAGGCCTTTGACATTGTTCCCCACAGCAACCTCCTGGAGAAACTAGCTGCCCGTGGTTTGGATGGGTGTACTCTTCACTGGATAAAGATCTGGCTAAATGGCCGAGTGCAGAGAGTGGTGGTGAATGGAGTTAAATCCAGCTGGCGGCCAGTCACAAGTGGTGTCCCCCAGGGCTCCGTTTTGGGTCCAGTCTTGTTTAACATCTTTATCAATGATCTGCATGAGGGGATTGAGTGCTCCCTCAGTAAGTTTGCAATGACACCAGGCTGGGTGGGAGTGTCGATCTGCTGGAGGGTAGGAAGGCTCTGCAGAGGGATCTGGACAGACTGGATTGATGGGCCGAGGCCAACTGTATGAGGTTCAACAAGGCCAAGTGCTGGGTCCTGTACTTGTGTCACAACAACCCCATGCAACGCTACAGGCTTGGGGAGGAGTGGCTGGAAAGCTGCCCGGTAGAAAAGGACCTTGTGTTGTTGATTGACAGCCAGCTGAACCTGAGCCAGCAGTGTGCCCAGGTGGCCAAGAAGGCCAACAGCATCCTGGCTTGTATCAGGAACAGTGTGGCCAGCAGGTGTAGGGAGGTGATCGTGCCCCTGTACTGTGCACTGGTGAGGCAGCACCTGGAGTGCTGTGTTCAGTTTTGGGCCCCTCACTATGAGAAGGACATGGCGTTGCTGGAGCTTGTCCAGAGAAGGGCAACGAGGCTGGTGAGGGGTCTAACGAACAAGTCTTATGAGGAGCGACTGCTGGAGCCGGGGCTGTTTAGTCTGGAGAAGAGGAGGCTGAAGGGAGACCTTATCGCTCTCTACAACTACCTGAAGGGAGGTTGTAGTGAGGTGGGTTTTGGTCTCTTCTCACAGGTAACTAGCAATAGGATAAGAGGCAATGGCCTCAAGCTGCACCAGGGGAGGTTTAGATTAGATATTAGGAAAAATTTCTTTATTGAAAGAGTGATCAGGCATTAGAACAGGCTGCCAGGGGAAGTGGTGGGGTCCCCATCCCTGGAGGTGTTCAAAAAACGTGTAGATGGGGCACTTCGGGATATGGTTTAGTAGGAATGGTGGTGTTGGGTGGATGGTTGGACTTGATGATCTTAGAGGTCTTTTCCAACCTATGATTCTATGATTCTATGGGTATTTACGGTGCTAGTTCTGTATACTAGATTTATTCTAGATATTAAAAAACAAGTTTAAAGCTGAATGGACTCAGATGCTGAGCTCAGGTGTAATAGTGTAAATGAAGTTGGATTCTACTCAAGCCAAATACACAATTTTACTCTTTTACAAGATGATCCTGAACTAAGCAGCTTCCGAGTTTCTTGTTTGCTTTGCAATAGCTTGCTGTTTCTTTTTCTTTCTTTCTTTCTTTCTTTCTTTCTTTCTTTCTTTCTTTCTTTCTTTCTTTCTTTCTTTCTTTCTTTCTTTCTTTCTTTTTCTTTCTTTCTTTCTTTCTTTCTTTCTTTCTTTCTTTCTTTCTT
>Ga0065711_1006663_pt1 | contig 16720 bp, 10 predicted proteins | sample Hoacrofraction12_FD_59098 | JGI IMG/M metagenome (GOLD analysis project Ga0065711, IMG submission 59098) | Hoatzin crop microbial communities from Cojedes, Venezuela - Epithelial fraction 12 v2 (version 2) | ecosystem: Host-associated > Birds > Digestive system > Esophagus > Crop | place... | reverse complement strand
TGTGGAGTCTCCTTCTCTGGAGATATTCAAGACCCTCCTGGACAAGGTCCTGTGCAGCCTGCTGTAGGTGACCCTGCTTCGGCAGGAGGGTTGGACTAGATGACCCACAGAGGTTTTTTCCAACCCCTACCATTCTGTGATTCTGTAAACCTAGTCAGTGACTGTTCATTGGTTTCTGCCTGAATGCATAGAAAGAGCAGGATGGGATATGCTGCTAGTGACTGTCAGCAGTATTAGCAGAGGAATGCTTGGTAGTTGCGGGTTCAGTTTTTAGCTGAGGTGGGAAATAAGTGTAATACATACTAGGATTTATAGAGGATTATAATGCATCTCCTGTAGGATGCCTGATCCTAACAGAGAGCTCAGGAGAAGGGGCCTTTCTGTTCTCATTTCAAGTGTCTGGATCAAAACCTGGGATGACTCATAGGAGCTCAGAGCTATAATATCAGATACGTTTTTTTTCAACCCAGGTTAGCAGATTCTCCTTGCAGATGAAATGTTCGGAGAATTTGGCTTCTAAAATCTAAGAATTCTCTTTAGTATGTGTGATCTGAACTTACTCTCAAAGTTTTTTTTTTGTTTGGCTTCCATATGATGACCAATGGCACATCATTTGTCGAATGTTAAGGCCTTCCTCCAAAGTACATTGCTCAATATGATGTCACCAGATTTTTTTGTCATTTTTTGAAAATAAAGCAGTTTGTTCTCTTGTAGCTTTGTTGATGTAAATAGAGAAACCTTTACAGAGATTATTAAAGAAATGCAGAGTGAAATAAAATCTGTGATGTCAGGCCAAAAGGTTGAAAAGGGACAAAGTTTTATGCAGTTGAAAACAGTATTTTGTAATGGGAAGTCCATGGTCATCCTTGTCTACTGATAAAGAAGAATATTCATTAACCTATACCTACCTGAATTCATATATGTGTATGATCTTTGTGCTTTTTTTTTTTTTAAATTATAACATCTTAGTTGATCCATTTGGTTTCTTACCATAGAAAAATAATTTATGAGAAAGTATGGCACACACGCTGCTAAAAACAAAATCCAGAATCTACTCTAAAAACTCAATAAGATTATTTTTATATTTGTGAGGATACAGGCGCAGCGCTTTCTGTATGAAATATTATGACTTTCATACGGTATATGAGAACAGTAGAGGCTAAAGGCAACCCATCATGTGGTTATGCTTTGAAAAATGGCTAAGTGAATATAACAGTATGGAGTTCCACATACATGTGGTTAAATCTATCACCTTTCAGAAAGTAGAAAAAAGACAAAACAAAACCCTTGAAACAAAATGTTAGCACTTTGTAGTTGCTAGATGTTACATTCTGGGAATTTAAACTAAACGAGGTTTTTTCGCTTATGTTCTTCATCATCAACAATTTCAAATATCAGGAAAAGGAATTTCAGTAAATAATTCTGCTAAAAATGAATAGAGGTTAAAGGTAAAATAAAATATAGCACAGTGCAAAATCAGCCAGTAAATTGAAATAAAATTTGTGTCATGTCAGAGCAATGCTATCGTTAAGATTAGTGCAGGTGAAAATTCATGCAAATATGCTCATTAAAGTAAGAGTGTGACTTAAAAACCCAAAGACAACATATTAAGACAGTACTTCTAACTTTTTTTATTTTATACACTGTAAACAAAAAATTGCTATATTTTATGGTCTCTGGCAGCACTGGGAGTACACCAGAACAACTCTCAGATGTAAGGGAATTTTTTTCAATTTTTTTTCATTGTAAATATATTTGTGGGAGAATCAGAAGATTGCTGCCTGTACTTATACTACAAAATTGGTATGCCTTACATATTACAGAGGACTGATACTTAAATTCATAAAAGAGAATTTAAATTTGTTTTTAACTATGCATTGATGACATGTGTTTGCATCCTGAAATTAGTTTTTATTGTGAATAGGCAGGATAGTTTGCTCAACTGTCTGTATTTGATACATGAATTGTTTATGCTTTATATAACACTTTCTTTCATGTTATTAAGTGGTATAAAACAGAGAAAAAGTGGCAAATACAATAGTGAGTTCATTTTTAATGTATGCTAAGTGAAGCAGGTATAACCTGATTTGAAGTTAAGCGAGCATCTAGCTTGATTGGTGTAAACATTGAATAAAATAATTGACTTGTGGACTTATTTTTATAAAATATATCAGTGTCATTCTGCCCACCAGCCTGTGACAACAGAGGCTCTGTGTTACTTGGAGTGTGCTTATGAGTGCGATGGAGTGCAGACCAGAAATGCTCATTTCCCATTGATGGCTTCTGGTTAGGAGGGCAGTGCTGCATCACAGCTGTGGTACACACAGCCTGCCTAAAACACAGAAAGAACCAGCATTTCCCGCTGTATGAATCTGTAGATTTTCTTTCTAAGAATCTAAATAATCTCTTAAATTATACTGAAATATTTTTGCAGTAAATAAAATATTTTTTTCTGGGGTAGATACTGGGATTTAACTTTAAAAAATATAATTAATATTTATAAAACAATTAAATAACATTATTTATGTGCCATTTACTCTGTCTTATATCAATGTGAAAATAGATTATTTGAATAAAATGTTAGCATTGTACCAGTTGGTAAAATGGCTGAAATAGCTGTAGTTTGTGGGCCTTTCTGTCTTTGCAGCAAACGAATAACTTTGGTAGATCACAATGTAATTGAGAGTTAGGAAAAATAAATTCCAGTTCACTTCTTTGTTCGTTAAATTGTGTTGATTTTTCTGAAATAGAATTGTGAAACTAATCATTTTGCTGATTGATCTTACAAAAACCTGGGGTTAGCAAGGTGTGCTTCTGACCTCATGGTGATGACCTACCCTGTCTGTATACGGTGTTACGAACTTGTATATCGTATTAAATTTCCCCTGTCTTTTTTCTGTTTAGTGACTGAAAATTCTGATTTGGTGTAGGAGATGTCATGCTGTCTTATACTTCATACAGCATTTAACACTCAGGAGGCTGTCAGAGAGCAGATTAATAATATTAGACTAGCTGAGCTGCAACAGAGGCGTGATATTGTTTTGAGGGAATGAATGACTTAAGCAAATAGTTTAACAGCGTAGCTTTATATTGCTGAACAGCTAAAAGAAATTCAAAGTTTTGAAGAGAGAGACCTGAGCCTGCTTAATTCTGTGGAAAGGATGACCACAAAAGAATCTCTTAAATCTCTTGGTTAAGTGATAAGGAACAATTAAAACCTTTAAAAGTGTAAATTGCTAAATAGTACTTTTTTCTTAACAGTACCTCTTAATGTATTCATGCTAGGTAGGGAGTTTTTAAAAAGAAAACTATCTTTCACAGCATCTGACAGTCCTTTAGATGTCCTGTTAGGAAAAAGAAAAGAACTGGACAAGATGGGCTGTAGTTAGTTGTTAGTCTGATGCTTCATCCTTCTACCGATAAACACACATAAAGGGAAGGTAAAAGAAAGCAAGAGAAAAGATGTATCTTTGTGCTGGTTTTTGTTTGCAACTCACTGATGGAAGAACACAGGCGGAGCACGGAGCCTGGTCAGCCTGGAGCCGTGAAGTCTTTGCTTTTTGCTGTCTTACTGTTCGTTGGCTTAAGGGGTGCTGCAGCCATGAGGCTGGGGCCATGAGGGAAGTCTCTGGTCTGGTGGTGGCAACAGGAGGGAGACAGAAGAGGAAGTAAAAGGCAAAGAAGAGAAAGAACAGTTGAGAGAGGTTATGAATCTTACCTTCTGTTTTTTTCCTGTGATTTACGGGTAGCTGCTTGAGATGCCTTTTTTAAAATGTTGATCTGGTTGGGATGTTTCTGAGGATTGGGCCAATGAATGCTTGTTAATATTCTTTTGGTTATTGGGCCATAGGAGATGGCAAATTGTCCTTCTGGCAAATAATGACTAAATGAACCGTGCAATATAGCTGATTCTTCAGTTGTTTTTTTGTCCATCATTAAGGCTAATTTCTGATGTTCTGATTAGTTTACCATTCATCATTACATTTTAATGGAACAAAAAACATTCCATAGAAATAAGTTAATTCAACCAAACATTTAGAGGGGAAGAGTTGTGCTGATTTATTTATTTAAGATAACTTCTAAATATTCTACTTACTAGTGTAATTATTTCTAAATAGTCTTCTGTGTTAGATTCATATTGAAAGATCAGTGTATATCTATGTGATCACTAATTCATCATGAAAATGAAGAATGACTTACTATTGGAGGAGAGAATAGAAACTTTTTTACTTTATTTACCAAAATAGTGCTAGTGAAACAATAGTCATTATTTCACATAGTTAAGAATTTTTTTTCTGTCTGACATTTGAGGCTTTCTCTTCAGAAAGAAATTAAAAATTGCTCTTACTGGTCAGTTCTACTCAAAATGTTTCAAGCTGTCTTAAACTTAATTCAGCCTGCATCCTGATAGTTCATAGTTAGAATGTTCAGTCATAGATTTTAAAGCTATAAGGAACTCCTCCTAAAGTGGAGTCAGTATGACCATATGGTCTAATGTCTGTATAACAGACTGTAGAATTTTTGTGGTGATCTGTGCTAAAAACTTTGGCTACGAGAGCTAGAAATACCTAGCCTGCTATATCATCCCTATGTTTTTGGACATTAAACTTTGTGGTTTGAGGACTAGCAGAATTTGTCTCGTTTTGTTGTAAAACTAAAACCAAATATCGATAATAGCTAGTAATCATGCTATTGTCAATACACATCACATGATTTCTTGTTTCCTGAATGTGTATTAATGTATGCATATAGTTTTTCAAGTTTTTGGTCAATAGGAGAATTTGTGAAACATGCTTTTTGATAGATTTTGTCCAGATGCGCATTTCCTGGGCGTATTTCATTTGGCTAGTTATTGTAGTCCCCAAGTTTGAATGACTTTTCATGGTGGGGCAGCTGTTGGAACTGTAACTCTCTTGTTTTCCATGAGAAAGGAAACCAGCTTTTATGTATCAATTCATTGAAATGTCTTAGATAAATTCTGTGAGCTTCTGTGAACTGAAGAAGAGGAAATGTTTGTTTGGTATTCATGAACATCAAGATGATGATTTTACCCCTTTTGAACAGTATGCTTTGGAAATATTAAAAATAATCAAAAAATGAAAATAGCCAGTCCACTTGTTACCACTTGTGGTAAATCCTGCAAAAAGCAACTGTTGGAAATGTTATCTTCTCTTTGTTGCTAAGTGACAGCTTGTTCTGTATTAAACAATGAAGGATCAGTGGCATCTGTCAGAAACCACCTGTCATGTTGCTTGATATGGTTGCTTGTTAGGTGGGTTTTGCTTTAGGTAAGAACAATTACAAGAAGTGTTTTTGCACATTTCAGTACTAATATTTATTACCCTATTTAATTTTTTTACAGCTATTACATTTTGTAATAAGTTCCAACAATCACAAAAATGGAACACACGTAGATTTTGCTGTTTCAGCTTTTCAGATGACAAAGCTAAATTGATAATTTGTCTCTTTTTTAGACAGTACTTACTTCAATGAATATCACAATTACCTTTTTTACACTATTACTTATCTATCATTTAGCAAAATAGCAAATATTATTTGCACAGAAGCTTTTTTGAATCCTCATTCAAATGTTTACTTTTGTAAACTGCATTAAAAGTTTTAAATGTGGCAGTGTAATGAATGAGGACATCATAAAATGTGACATAAGAAGTGGAGCTGATAGTCGTTTGTGGAGTGAGACATTTCTGTTTGAAACAGAATCAAAACAACACCCACATAAGCAATGAACAATGCATAGTAGTGCTTTGCCTTGGACAGCCATGCTTAACTTTACGAAAGAGAATGATCTCTAAAATTCATAGTTACTTACAGTCTTATGAACATATATAAGATCCAGGTATCTATGAAATTTATCTTCTGACATACACCTATCCATCGATATGCAATGAGGTATTTGTTCTAAAGCTCCTTGCATGCCTAAGTTTGGGCACTAGCATGTGCATAGAAGTGTCTTAGTGTGAAGAAACAGGAGATTCAGCTTGTCATAATACAAAAACTAGTCAGAGAAGTTTCTGAACTCTGTCTGAGCATGACTAGAAACACAGTGAATTCACCTTCTGAATGCCTATGGCTTTGAGTCTGTCGTAAAACACAGGAAATATGGCTAGATTTAATTGCAAACATCTTACATCTTTGTAAGGGAATGAGAGAAGGTGGTCAGAATACAAGCCCAGACAATAGAAGATCATTTCATAATATCAAAAGATCATGCAGATTGGAAGGGAACTCGTAAGGTCATCTTGTGGTTCTTCTCAAAGCAAGATCAAGTAGGTGAAATTGTTTAGGAACTTGTGGAATTTCAAATATCTGCAATGACTGAGATTTCACAGTCTGTCTTGGTAACCTTTTCTGGTATGTGACCACCCTCAAAATATGAGATGTTTTCTTTATTGCGTAGTTGGAAGTTCCCATGTTCCAAGTTGTCTGCCACCTCTTGACCTATAGCTGTGCACCGCCAAGAAGAGTCTGGCTCCATCTTTTCTACACGCTTCATTAGGCAGTAAGACCTCCCCTTGGCTTTCTTCCTTTCTTAAGGACGACTTAGCATCTCATTGTCTTTTTTGTACATCATGTGCTCCAGACCTGTGAGCATCTTGGTGGCTCTCTGCTGCACTTGCTTCAATATGTCAATGTTTCTTTTATACTGGTGAGCCCCAAACTGAATGCAGTACTGCAGATGTGGTTTCACAAGTGCTGCGTAGAGGAGAATAGTCGCTTCTGTCAACCTGTTGGCAAAACTCCTGCTAATATGGCCCACGATGTGGTTGGCCTTTGCTGCAAGGCATGGAGAGGACCCCTGTTCAGCTTCTCCGCTAGGACTTCCATGTCTTTTTTCAGCAAAGCTGCTTTCTAACTAAATGGGCCATGAGTTGCTTCCAATATGCTGTACTTTCAACTTATGTTTGTTGAAATTCATAATGTTCCTGTTAGCCTTTTTTGCAGACCTTGGAAGTATCCCCTTGTTCCTTCCCAATTTCTTATCATCCGCAAATGTGCTGATGATGGACACCATCCACATTGTTAATAAATATAACAAATAGTGTTGTCTTCAGGATTGATCCTGATGGAACATCACTAGTTCCTGGCTGCCGGTTGGAACTCCATATCTGATCACTATGCCTTGAGCCTGGCAGTCCAACCAATTTTTTATCCACTTGTCCAGTCCGTGACTCTCCAGTTTGGCTGTAAGTATGCACTTTCCACCCAGGATGTTTGAGACTCACACCTCCTAGAAGAAGTAGGTGAAAAGTCTGATAGGACATTCTTTATCCCAGCTGTTGAACCTATATTATACAGACAAGGCAGAGAACCTCAAAGGCTGACAGGAAAGCAATTTGGAGAGCCCGGCTCTGTAGCCCTACAGGTACAGACTTCATCGGGGGGTGTACAGAGGTCTGGATTTCCATTCTGTTATTTTCATTTCTGGCTGGACAAGCTATTGTCTGAAAGATCGATATCATGTTTATAAAAAGAATGAATATGTTCAATTTGGTTCCCACTTCTTCAAGAATATTGTGTGAAAATACAATTCATGGTACTATTGCACGAAATTTCATATGTGTATAGAAACCTCAGTCAGGTACCCAAATTCATGGAAGAGAGGCAAGTTCAGAAGAGCAGTGTTCTTTTCCTTTTCTTGATCACACCTATACAGTTTCTTCATCAGTTTTTGAAGTATCTGGATTCTATTTGGCAGATACTTAACTTCATTAACTGTACTTGGTGCATAATTTAGACATTTTAAATAGTTTTCCTGTGGCACTTTTTAGGCCTTGTAAGAATGCAGCACAGTAGTCACTAAATTTTGCCATTAGTCCTTCCCTGTGCAAGGACTTGTGTAAAATTAAGCGTCTTCATAAACACTTGCAATCTTTGAGCATGACCTTCAACTTACTTGGAAACAGAGGTCTCCAGCTCACTCTTGCTGTATGTATGGACTTTAACATAAAAGTGGTGGGAGGGAGTTGTCTGAGGCCTCTATGTGCTATCATAATGCAGAGAAATAATTTTTTTTGGAAAGCTAACTGGGCAGTTACTCTGTTTCTTGAAGGCTGATTTAGACGTGGCTTGTTTAAGACCTGTGTGTGTGTGCTTGCCTGACAGCCATGCCTATATTATGGCCACAGCATATGAACATGTCCCTGATGTAACAAGAAATACCAAACAGACATGGGTAAGGTAGTGCTGTTATTTCTAAATGCGAAACCTGGAAAGTCTAAGGCTATTGCAATAAGATTTTTTTCTCTGAGTGCTAACAAGAGCTGTATACAAGCCTAGGAATGCTGGGATAGAATGCCTTCCAAGAATGATTATAGGGAAGCTGCCTTTCTTTCCTGGGGGATGAATAGTAATGAATTTGCAGGTTTTTTGGTGTGTTTTTTTTTTGTTTGTGTTTTGGTTCTTTCAGAAATGACTTACAGTATCCACAATTAATTGATTTATATTTAAAGAGCTATATAACTTTTAAATACTCATTGACTTTCCAACCAGAATATATTTTTTGCATAGAAATCATGGAGATGACAATTTTAAGATAAAAATTAGTTTATAGCAGCGTCATCACAGATGCTTCTATTCTGCTCAATTTTATAGAAAATAGCTTACACTTCCTGTCTACTTGAAATTTCACAACAGAAAAGACTACACTGGCCATTCCACAGATATGTTTGCATATCATATATATAGTTTTTAAAAAATTATTAGGTGACCACCTTTTTTAGCAATTCTCTTCAGCTAGTATTTAGGAAAGTGGCTAGCATTTTCCAAGTATTTTTAATGATATTTAAACACACTTAAACTTTAAGTGATCCTTTTATGGGAGTTTGGGTTGAACTCTGAGGTTGATAAGCAACTGCCAATAAATACATTTGTTACACTTTTTTTTTAGATGTCAGTTTTAATATTTTTTAACTGCAACTTTTTTTTCAAAGCTTGTGTCAGTGATGCACAGAACAAATATCCTGTTTTGTTTAAAGAAAGTCTGAGTACACAATAATTTTCTTTTCCTGCTGTGATAATACCTATAATTAATAATAGAATGATTATAGGAATTTTGACATTCATCTGTGGTTTCAGTAACTAGTTTGTGTATTGTTTATAATGAAGTCTGTCCATTTACATCCTGAAATCATGCACAGGAACAATACAAGACATCCCAAATAGACTATTAGTAGTATCAATCAGTTTGACCACAGCACTGTGTCACCTGTGGCTGATTTAATGTTAATTTTGCATCATAGTCTTCTGGGTTTTTGGCAGGCTTTACAGCATATTAGAAGTTCTGAAGCATCTTTGTTGGGCATTCGATAGTTTTCAGTTTAATTAAATGTGAAAAAGAGAATGATCTTTGCTTTTATTTTATGCTGTTCCCTCATTTTTAACAATAGATACTGAAGTACTTATACCTTCCTGTTCTACAGAGGTTCTTATGTTGTCCTCATCAACATAGGATCTCAAGTCTTTCAGTCATGCATTAAATCACATGACTAACATCTGTTACATTTGGTTTGTTCTCTCACATTTGCTCCTGGGGGAGGAATTTCATGTGCAGTTAGTGGGGTTTATTATCATGGTGGGTTTTTTTACATGTGTACATTTCTTTGTGTTCGTATGAGAAGAGGTGATATCTGTGCACCTTGGAGCCAGAACAGAAGATGGGGTGGTTTAAGACTCAAGGATTATTGTAGAAAAGCTCTGTGTCCTTTCATGTGTATTAGAACCATTATTATGCCTGAAGAGTGAAATTGTTGACTGTGATCTTCATCCTGGTCACTTTGGACACGATGCTGAACATTTTGAACATAAGAAATGAAACTTTCCACTCAACACTCTCTTCTATTAAAAATCAATGTAGAGAGTAGAAAACAAGGCTACAGCCCTTATGGTGGAAAAATGTAGATGGGAATTTGACAATGGCTGATAGCTTCTTGCTGAGGAATTTTGCATTACTGTGGTTGACATAGGTAATGATAATGGCAGCTGATAAATATGGGCACCTGGGCACCCACAAAGATGAAACGGAATCTCCTGACAAGCTAGGAAATGAGAAAACAGCTGTAGGTGCTGTATGGTAGGCCATTATCAGGAGGGATTCCAAAAGAATTCTTCAATATTTGACTGAGTTGACAGTTTGAGGCTACATATGTTCAACAAAATAGGGATACAAACATTTCAGTGGTCTCTTGTGCCCATTCACTTAATCTTGTTCAGATTCCACCAGCTGTTCTTCATTCCTGAAGAGATCTTGTTCAAGTAGTGAAACCCTGTTACCGTTATAAGTGGTAAAAATCAGCACATCCAGATGCCAAGCTGGGCTTTGAAGCATCATAGAAAAATTAGGCAAGATTTCTAAAGCCACGATCAGTGTAACTCTTGTGCTTATTTGCAAAGACATAAATACATTTTATTTATAGAATGCCATTTTATTGAAATCAAAAGAGCTTGTTACTTCCTTATGAGAACTGTGGAAGAAGATTGAGTACTTCCATCACTGTTTTCTGTTCTAAGAACATTTTGCAAATCAGTGTTATTCTGCAGCGTTGCATTAGCAGTAAAAAACATGTAATTAATGAGGTGGTAATTTCATGTGCTTTTTATAGGTCAGTCTAGAGTGTTTTTAATTTCTACTGAAATGAGGTTTCTTCCACGCTTTTGTTTTCTAAGTGTTTCTCTTCTAGGTATGATCTTTTCTTTGAGCTGTGTTATAAGCCACTGTATACAAGTTCTCCAGAAAGTGAGAAGATCTTTTTTTCACATAAGTTGGAAGAATTTGCTGTTTTCTTCTTCTGAAGCTCAGTGATTTTGTATTTTTATAGTTTTATCTAGTATTATTGAAAGTAGCCTTTTTCTTTGCACAGTGCTACTTTATTTAGACACTGCAGTCAATGAGATAATATTACATTATTTTTAGCATTACTTGTGTTACAGCTATTATCAGAGATGCTGAAACAAAATATATTTAGGCAAAGTAAAAAACTGACTTCTATAGTTTTAGCTGTGCAAACTACAGAAATTTGTTTGACAATACATGAAGAAATTGGACACAGAAAAACCCATATCATTTTAGATAATGTTATTGATTGCTATTTAAATGTCAACTCTGAAGTATACATTTGAAATAACTTTAAATTTATATGGTGGTATTGTATTAACTTAAAATATGCCCTATGCATAAAATGCGATCTTTATTTTTTCAGTGCATGTTATTATTTATACTTTTTTCTACAATGTTTATGTAACTGTGAAAATACTCACATAATGTTAATTTCAGATATATCTCAATTTTCTGTTAGATCGTGAATAATATATGATCAAGACGTAACAGATGATGGCTTATTCTGGAGAGGGGTGATCAATTGAAGAAGGCTGCATGTTTGGATTCACACACATCGGAAAATTTCTGAGTGCATAATAGAAGAAGGGAAGAGTGGTTAAGTAGATTTTTAAGTCAGAGGAGGGACCATTATGATTTGACTTAATCCATCATGTGATATAATCTCTTTGAGCAATTATTGCATTAAGCTCAGGAAAGTGAGATTGAAACAGAACATATTTAGAAATGCAGCCAATATTGACTTCAAATTGTGAAGTTTCACCACTACTCTCAGTAAAATGTTTCAATATTCAAAAAACCTCACCTTTTAAAATTTGCTTTTTTGTTCTAATCTTCCCCCCCGCCCCCAATCTCTATTTCTTGAGAACAGATTTTTCCGTCTGTATCGATACTGTCCTTTTATACGTATTAGGAAAGAAGCCCAGGCTTCCAAGCCAGATGGTACTTGTATTCACTGTGCAGACCAATATTATCTTTTCATTCATAGCTGTTTTTTCTGCATCAAGATGACTGCTTCGTTCAGCCATAATGGGCCCGGCTGCAAACTAGTATGTGTACAGTTTGGATGATCAGGGAGCTAGAGTGCCAAAGCGGAAGAGAAAATGAACCGGCTTCACAGCCAAAACACTCTTTGAATGTCTATGTTTCCTGTGTATATAGAAATCGGTCAGACTGAAATCAAGTTGCTGATTGTATCAATTTTCCAATAAGGTTAAAAAATCCTGAACTCAGGTCTCACTGACATTTCACCAGTCCTCATGCCATTCTTACCCATTTTTTCTGAACTCTTTAATATTGCAGTATTACTGATCACTCTTTTCACTCCTCTTTTGCTGTACATTGTTTGGAAAGAAAGGTTTAAGTGAATTTTTGAATTGTGTACCCTGTTCATGAATTTTGGGGTTCAGTGTAGCTACTTAGGTCCTTCTTCTCCTCATAGTTGGTGTTGCTTCTGAGGGGAAAAATGAAAAGTATTATTTTCTATATGAAAAAATGAAGACCATGAGTAAGGATCAGTTTCAAAATCTGTTGTTTCTGCAGCTGTGACAAGCACATCTGTTTCTCTGTGCATTTTCTATTCTCCATCAGGGTGACTTCTTCAGTTAAGAATTCAGCTGTGATCAAGACTCCTGAGATCCTTGGCGAAATAGGCCAGATAAGTTTAAAAAAGTCTGGAAAGTTTGATACAGGCAAGCAGTGCCAGAGACAAGCCTGGCAGGGCTATGACAGATGAACGTTCTCTGTCTTTGGTGAATAAGGATCATCTGTAAGAAACCATTGTACTTTCCAAGATATTGTTGCCCAAAAGTATTAAACAGTTAAATTTTGTTTCTTGGTTGTATACAAGTGTTTTAACTGTAGGGGAGATCTTTCAGTATCTACACAGGTCTATTGCACTTGTTTTCAGGAATGAAAAATAAGAAAAATTTTAAAAGTGGTCACAGATATTCTATACCTTGTTTTGACCCTAGGTCAAGATTAGATTTTCCACTAATATTTGTATTCAGACCAAAAGTTCTGAATAGAGAGGGATTTAGAAAGTATTTTTCTGTTTCTGTTGGCTGAAGTAGTATTTTAATTAACTGAGACGCTAGGATTGTCTCTAAAATTGTGAATCTAAATGTATTTGTGAGTCACAAAATAATAATAAAATTGCTAATTAGTTGGGTGTCATGGGTTTTATTCCAAGCTATTTTAAGAGTTGAGGAAGTCTGATAGAATGTCTGTTCTAGATATGCTCTCAGAGAAAACTAGAAAAGAGCAAACATAGATTCCCCCTTTAAAAAGAGGGGCTGGCATGAGTGGAAGAAGAGCCAGAGAATTACAAGTGAATCAGCCCAATTTAATTCCCAGAAAAACAATGGAAGAAATAAGCAAAGTTCTTTTAAGTATCTAGAAGATAAAAAAAAACCTAATAAAAGACAATGTGGATTTATCAAGAACAAATCATGCCAAAAAATCTAATTTAATTCTGCAACAGGTATTAGGCTCTGTAGACAGAGAAGTGGCATTAGATAACATATCTTGACTTAAGGAAGGCTTTAATATCATCTTGCAGAACATATTCCTAAGTAAGCCACGCCAGGTGATATAGAGAATACTGCTGTAGAACAGTAATACATACCAAAGAGCAATAATCAGAAGGTTTTACTTAGAATCTATGGATGGTTTTCTGCCTAAACGGAAACAAGTACCAAATGAAGCTTTGATGAAGTTGTCAAGCACATTCATTCGTGTCCAGAATGATGGAATACGGTGCACTTAAAAGCATGTTAGAAGCAAGGTTTATAATTATTTTGACAAATTAGAGATATGGTATAAAATTACTGAATGATATTCAAGAAGGACATTATTCAGTAAGTACTATGCGTAGATGTAATCACACATTTGAACTGAAGTTAGCGACTGATTAGCTAGCAATTCCCAAGTGCAACGTCTAGGCTCCAAACTGCCTTTTACACTGAACATGAACTTTAATTGTCCGTGTGGTTATGGAAAGGGTGTTTGCCATCATAGGTTGCATAAACATTACTATGTCCTACAAAACTGTGAGGCAATCCTGTAGTTCTAATCAGCACCAGTAAAAGCCCAGCTGAACAGTGTACAGTTTTAAAAACTGCAGCTCAAAGTAGCGGTAGATTAGTTGACAGCAGTCCAGGTGAGATCTCCAAAAAACATGCTGTGAGGAGATGCTGAACGAATTTGAAACACTTTAGGACAGAAGACTGAAGGGAACTTTAAGATTTTCAGAGAAACGAAAGGCTGCTGTTCTTCATGCCTATAGTAGCTGATGGGACATGAAATATAGAGCTTAAATTGCAGTTTGGGAGATTCAGACAAGATAAAAGGTAGTAGGTCTAATATTTATTACACATTAAGCTATTTAATGCACCGTTTTCTTATCTGCCCCTCACAAGTGACTGTGCTTGGGATAGACAATGACTAATGAGAATAACCATGACTGAAATGTAGTTAATTCATCCTTCCATCAGTAATTTCTGCAGTTTTGAAAACTCTACTCCTTGTGCTGATTTTGGGTAGGTTTTTCATGTAGAAGTACATTTTTTTTCTCTTTCACTGTCTTTTTAAGCAAAAATGCATGTACTTCTTTCCTCAGAAGAAAGGGGTTAGTGTTTTCCTTGCAAAACATCTGTATACAAATTCACTAATTTATGAACTTGAGAATCACTTTGAAACTTGTTTTCTGTAGATTGCCTGTACTTCTCATTTATACTACTAGTGTGGATTTAAGAAAATACTGAAATTACAAAATTTAGTTTCATACTCCTAATTAGAAATGGATACTGGTGTAGCTCTGCAAAATGTGTTAACTTTCAAGCATGTTTAGCATGTGCTAGATTTTAAATCACAGAACTATTGTCTGGGCTGTTTTTGATGTCACTTTGTGTTTACTAATTTTCATTTATATATAGTGTCCTCATGAATGGCAGTTCTATTCATTTTAAATGCACCGTAATTGCAAATAGACATGAATGAATGCTTGTAATTAGCTGGAAAAGAGAAGAATGAGTGTCTGCATTACAACAAAGACTTGGGAGTTAAATGATCATCCAAAGCTGCGATTCAGAATTCCCTTATTAAACATTTAGAACTTCTCTTCACAGAAGAGTTTGAACAACATACGTTTATGAAGAATGATGCTCACAGAGGTAAGTATTTCTATAGGTAGCATTCTGTTTGTACCTCTAGTACAGGTGTAGTTTTGCTGGATGAAGACTGTGAGGTCTGAGGCAACTGAAGTTCTTTTTTTCTACCTCTGCCTTCCCCCTACAAGTGCCTTTAACCTATTATGGCTAGTCCTAAGTTTCTGAAATCCCAAACTGATCGCTCTTACGAAGAAGTAGTGAGTGTTGCAGATAACATGTATCTCAGGGAGATGGTTTTGGATTCTTGACTGGTTCCTAAATTTCTTCCAAGGAAACAGAAAACAAAGGGGGGAAAACTTCAGATTCTTTATAATGCCATGCTAGAGACATGACATCCTTTCAGGAAGCTTAGGTGTTGAGTCAACACTGAAATGTTAATTGAAGAAAGAATACTGTAATTTATTTAATTAGAGTATGATGTTTAATTGTGCACTTAAAATTTTCATTGGTATTTAGTGAAAAGATTTAAAGGCTACCGACCTAGGCACTTGATTTTGCCTCTGACTGTTGTAAGAATTTTTGCAGCCTGACTAGGAAATTTAGTCTTACAAAACAATAGAGGAAAGTACAATCAGACAGAAAACTGTAAGACTGTTACTGTTTCACTTGTGCTTTATTTATATTTTAAAGAGTCTATGTTAAAAGTAATCAGACGATCAAAGTTTTTCACTACTTCTGGGAGAGAATTTTGATTTTTACCGAAATGTCTGTACTACTTTCGGTCACCACTGTGATGTATTTTTGAAGCAGAAGAAGTGTGAAATTAAATGTTTGAACAACTTCTCTTGATTGAGACTACAACTTATGTAGGATCTCAGAGGTTAGGCTTTACTCAGAGGAATAGTTATACTTGTGTGTGAGTAGTTGTCCTATGAAACCAAATTAAAGGAATATAAATAAACTCAGAATTTACTAAATAGTAATACAGTTTTTTGTTTGGTTGTGGTCTCTAGTATTTGTATTCCAGAGTTCTTTCCTGGAGCCTATTTAGAGAGTAGATGTCTTGCTTTCATTAAGCAATGGGAATAGTTACACAGATGAGATTCTTGTTTTATTCTTCATTCTACGATGCAGAGAGAGATTAAATTTAAGAATTTTTTCACCGATTATTAAACAAATTTGCTGAATAACCTGTAAAAAGACATCCAAAGAGAAAATAAATATGTGATGTCACTACAGCCTTGAAACTTAGTACAGCCTGATTCATCAGCTTGCATTGTACTCTGGAATATCAAATCTAATGGACCTAAAATGTCACACTGCTCAAGTTTTGGTGTAGCAAGATTTTAGTGGGCTGAGTAAGACCACAACTCACTCAGCCAGGAAATGTCTCACTTCGTTTCAGCGACTGGCCACTGCAGAGTTTCATATGTGGGAGGAGTTAATGAAAATTGATCAAAATGATATAATTTTAGCTTTTAAAACTATTGGTATTCTCAGCCAAAATAGGGTATTTTGGAGAGGCTAAGGAATTCTGATCAGAGGCCCTTACATCTTAGTTAGAAATAAATAATTTTAATTAATTTTTATAGCAGATCATTTAAATGCTTTTGAGCTTCTGCTTAGTGTGCAATTTGTGGTATGGACGTTATTTGAAAGAATTTTAGTTCCAGGCCAAAAAAATGAAAATTGTTAAAGATTAATCTCACCAATCTGTTCTGCAAAAGCTTTTTTTTTTTTTTTTTTTTTTTTTTTTTTT
>Ga0065711_1040736_pt1 | contig 16721 bp, 15 predicted proteins | sample Hoacrofraction12_FD_59098 | JGI IMG/M metagenome (GOLD analysis project Ga0065711, IMG submission 59098) | Hoatzin crop microbial communities from Cojedes, Venezuela - Epithelial fraction 12 v2 (version 2) | ecosystem: Host-associated > Birds > Digestive system > Esophagus > Crop | place... | reverse complement strand
GGAGAGCCGAGCCGTGCCGATGGGTTTGAACTCCCGAGCTGGCACTGGGGAGCCTCAGCGCTCCCGAGCACACCGAGCCTGCGGGTCAGAGTGGTCGGAGGAAGGGGACAGGGTGGCCGTGCCCCCAGGGGTGCCTGTCCCATCGCCGCAGCTCTGCACACAGAAAGCACCACAGAGCCTGGGCTGGGCACTGCTCCTGGCTCTGGCTGTACCCAGGTTTCCCTTCCAAAAAGGAACTTTTTCCTCCCCCTCCAAAATAATTACACTGAAGAGCTTAAAAAACCCAAACAAACTGCTTGTGCCTTCGTGCCAGTGGATGTTAATAATACCAGGAATACTATTATCCTCTGGGCTATCATCATCTATAATACCTCCAGAAATCGCTTGGCTAGTTTTAATTATGTTTGTGCCTTTTCTTTCAGCCCTTGTTATCTCTCAGGTTCCTTCGGGCTGGGGGGAAGGGTCACGGCATCCAAGCCGCTTCTCTAAAGCGCCTTTGTTTTCCCTGCTCAGGTATTAAGTTGGTGGCACAACAATCCCCGAGTACCTGAGATTCGCTTTCCTGCCCTCCCCTGCCTGAATGCAGACCTTGTGCATCCCCCGTGTGTGGAGTGAGCCCGGCGCGGGCGGCCCGAGGAGCGGGCCCGCAGGAATGCGAGCAAACAGAGCCAAATTGTTCCAGCCCCGAGAAGAAGGGACGAGAGAGGGACAAGGAGAGAAAGGGAGAGCGTAGGGGGGAGAGAAGGAAGAGCTGGTGGGGGGAAGTTCTTGTCTGTGCGTGGTGGATTTTCTCTGGAGATATTTTCAGGATAGTGTCATTAAAAAAAAATAATTTAGAAAAATAATAAAGAGTCCTCCCTCCTAAGCGTGCTGTAAGGGGAGGTTTTCGTCAGCACAGTGGCCTCCATGGGAAGGTGACGTTTGAGAGAACAATTGCAGGGCTGTTGTACCATGCCTGCCGCTATGAATGAAGCTTAAGAAAAGGTGTCCTTGGACTCTTGCTAAAACCCATCATCTTCTCCGTTCCCTGCGTGTGTCTGCTCGCTGCCGCTGCCTCCCAAAGCGGGCCGACAGCTTATAAACAAAGTGGTGTAAAAGATGAGGTTGGAGTTCACTCCAGCCTCATTTCCTTGCTGGTGACGGCAGCCGTCTTGCTGCTCGTCCCTGCTGCAGCATGGTGGGATGCCGGGGCTGCAGTGCGGTGGTCTCCGCTCTCCGGGAAACTCTGGCATTTCAGAAGGCAGAGTCGAGGACAGAGCTGTGGGGAAGCTGGTCCTGAACGGAGGCTATGGGGCAACTTGTCCTTCGAGCCAGGCCATGTGGTCCCCGTGAGCGGCATGGGTGCTTGCTCACTGAGGACTGTGCCAGTGTTGGCCGTGCACCTACCTGGCATGCTTGCCTGTCTCGCTGCGATGTGTTCTGGGCTATGAATTCACCCATGAGCACGAGGGTTTCTGTAGCACTGCAGGGATGTGGACAAGGTAATGACATTGTGTTGGTCTGCAGAGGTTGGATGTCCGTGGTCTGCAGAGGAGCTGTGGGATCTCCACTACAGATGAAGAGGATAAAAATGAAAAGCATAACTTTGGAATGGCTTTGCATCAAGCCTCAGATGTGGAGGTATGTGTATGCCTATATGTGTGTGTATATGTATATAAGCATAGCATACGTGCCTTCCCTCTGTTCCTGGCCTGGCTGTGCTGTGTTCAGCCCTGCGAAGACTCGTAACAACTTCTTTCCCCAACCTGAAATGAAGTTTTTTTTGCCTCTGAGAGTTTAACTTGTTCAAAGGTAAGGAGACTGTACAGCTGTTGAGGGTCTTGGCAGCACTGTGGTAGGATCTTCTCTCTGGTCGTGTCTTCTCCTGGAGCAGGGGCTGCAATGGGGGTGATGGCAGTGGCTGAATGTCACTTGGCACCATCCTGTCTTCACTGAGCTTTCCTCTCTGGCGTGCTCTGTTTTATTGAAGGGTTTGAGTCATTTCTCGAACTTTAGCAGGAATTCACAGCAGGTATGGGTAAAGTAGTAACTGTATTAGTCATGTAAAATCAGGATCTGTGTCCATATACAGGTACACAGCAGAATGTACAATACACTGTGCAAGTACAGAGCTTTTATGTAATACCAAGCACAAAATTTATGGTAATTGTAGTTTTGGGCTGTGCATATGTTTTTAGCTAAGAAGAACCGAAGTTGCAATGAACATTTAGGACGTCAAGAATTTCTAAACATCCCCTGGTAGATTTTGAATATTTTTTTCTTTTCTTCTGACACAAGTTACTTGGTGTTTACTCAGTGGTGATTCCCCTCAGTGCTGCACTTTGTGTTCCCTGTTTCTGCAGAATAGAGTGAGGTTAAGGCTGTTAGAAATGTGTGTCCTCATTAGCAGGAGGGAGGGATGACTGTGGGCACCTCGGAAAACCTGGCCTTAGGGTTAAACACAGGCTCAGGTTCAAAAGAAATATTTTCCATTTCTGCTTATGCCTTTTACTCAGGGCAAATGACTTCTCATGTCTCGCTGCCTCAGTTTCCCATCTGTTCAATGAGAGTGATGCTAATTACGAAGGCTCCCAGTAATGGTGAGATAGGGAAGGAGGGCAGAGTCCGTGCAGTAAGCATTGCCCTGTTCGCTTAGGTGACAGCAGAGGAACTGCAGTTCCTGAAGTGTCCCAGGGAATCACACTGGTTCTGCACCGTGCTGAATATCAAGGGTCTGTTCTGAGCACCAAAGTGAGCAGAAATTCACGGTGAATGAATCAGAGGTGGAGCAATAAGCCGATTTCCTTTGAGTTTGTCATTGGTAGTTTGTTAGGGGAAAGTCTCCTGTTGGTTTTATTAAAAAAAAAGAGAAAGGAGCAGACGCAAAGGACGCCTCTGACACCGATAAATTATCACATGCAGCACTAAGCTGAGAAATCGTCTGTCTTCACACTCCTATACTTAAAATCTACTCAGGCCATAAGCTCCTAGGGGCAGGAATATGTTCTGTGTTCGGTGCTGCTTCCCGAGTGCAACGCATCGCAACTGGTCGCGTATCACACCTAGGAGGGATGGCCATGCGCTCTCAGCCCAGCATTGCCAGGTATCGCAGCTGCCACGTGTGCTTGGGGAGCTCGGGGTGGGGGGGTGATAACGCCTCCCCACTGGGGACCAGACATTGGCAGGAGTTTATTTTTCCCTGCGTACAACAGTGGCCATTCCTTACCTGATACTTCGTGAGGGGCTTTCATTCTCACAACGCTTGGTAAAGTTAAACCAACCTTTTTCTGTTTTACAGGGAAGAAGCCGAGTCAGAGGAGCAGCCGTGGGACTTGTGCAAAGCCCAGTGGAAAATGTGAGAGACCAACGGAAGGGAGAAAACCCAGCAGACTCCAGTCCCTATTTTTCCCCTTTATAGCCAGAAAGTTGAAGAATGGGCACAAACACCAGAGATAACATGCTGAGAGCCCTGCTGTCCTCCTGAGCAGCCTTGTCGCACCCCGGGCAGCTCCGCTGATGAAGCAGGTTGGACCCGCGTCTGGCGCGTGGGGTGGGTGCAGTGCAGACTTGAGGACTCGTGCTGGGTCGGTGCTATTTTCTGTTGGCCGATAACTCCAACGTTCTTCTGTAGTGTATTTATTGACTTTTTTTATTTCCATTGGAGAACAGGCAACACTGTGAGAGAGTTGAGGGAGTTGCTGCAGAGTGGGTTGGGTGGCGAGGGGAACTTGGCTGGCAGTAGCTTGGGGCTATCATAAAAGAAACTGAAACAGGAGTGTTAATGCTTTGGCCAAGTTATGAGAAATGGTTTTACTGTTTCAAAAGAAATTGCAAGGGTAATATGTCTGGGAGGGTCTGGGAGCGTGCAGATCCCCTTCAGCAGCTTGGAAGTAAGTGCAGACTGGAAGGACACTTCAGACTAGATTTAAGGAAGAAATTTTTTACAATGAGGGTGGTGAAACCCTGGCCCAGGTTGCTCAGAGAGGTGGTGGATGCTCCACCCCTGGAAATATTCAAGATCTGGTTGGACGGTCTCTGAGCAACCTGGTCCAGTTGAAGATGTCCCTGCTTATTGCAGGGGGGCTTGGACTAGATGAGCTTTACAGGTTCCTTCCAGCCCCAACTTTTCTATGATTCTGTGACATGTGGCAGCAATGAGGAGATGTGTGTACAGAGAGATGCAGAACTGCAGAGAACTTGAGCTGGAAAGGACCTCTGCAGGTCTCCAGTCCAACCCCACTCAAAGCAGGGTCACCCACATTGGGTTGCTGAGGGCACGTCCAGTTGAGGTCTGAATATCTCCAAGGATGGAGAGTCCACAATCTCTCTGGGTCCCTGTTCCAGCGTCTGACCACCCTGATGGTGAAAACAATTTGTCCTAATGCTCTGTGTCCCTACTTGTGACCACTGTCTCTTGTCCTGTGCCCCCCGCCAAGAGCAGCCTGGCTGTATCTTCTCTGTACCTTCAAATTAGGCAGCTGAAGACAGCAATAAGATTCATCCTCTCCCTTTCTAAGGCTGATCAAACCTGGTTCTCTTAGCTCGTTCCCAGCTCTCCACCATCTCAGTGTCTTCTGCTGGATTCAAGCCAGTATCTCCCTGTCTGTCTTGTATGAGGGGGGACAAAGACTAGACATGGTGCTGCAGATGAGGTCTTGCAGGTGGTGAACCCCCTTGGGTGGGCTGCACAGGGCTCTGCCCTCCTCTCCGTTTCATAGCTTGAGTTCTTTCAGAGATTAAATGACGTGCTGGCAATGGGAGCCCTTGCATGTACTTGCATCTGTGGTGGTTGACAGCATTGCATCACGTCACGTGGAGGAGGAAAGGAGATGTTCTCTAGTTTAGGTTTCTCCATTCACATGATCATTCAGCTGGTGCCTACCTGCACAATATGGACTTAGGGTGTTTGGTTTTGGTGTTCTGGTCTTGTCCTTTTCCTGATGTCGTTAGGAGAACATCTTCAGCCAGCATGGTCCTCTGCTGGCACGAGTCAGGTTAACTCCACTGAAGTCAAAAGCTCCTAGAAAAACAATCTACTGGGAATGATGAATAAATGCAAATAGTGTTTGTTTGATTTACTTTTCAGGTCTGGCCAGGAAACCTTCAAGTAGCAGCACTTTCCCGTTTAAGCAGGTAAGTGCTTTTTTAAAACATACACGGGAATGTCTGTGCTCCTCTGTTTATCGCTATAAATCTTTCTGTGCCTGAGCTTTTAAATAGCGATTCGCATGGTAACTTCATGCTCATGAAATTCATGAATGTGAGCAGCTGATGGACTGAGCGGCTGTGGTGCGTGGTGGGACACCTACGCCAGATTGGAGAGAGAAACCCCGGGCGCATGGGGAAAGGGGTGATGGGGAGAAGAGGAGAATGGGGCTGGAAGAGACCTGGACAAGCAGTAGGGGATGTCTGAGCCTCTGGTCCATGCTGGAGGGCTGGTGGAATGGTGATCCCCGGCGTGGGTGTACGGGAGGTGGGGATGTTGGTTCATGGGAGATTTATTTCATCTGGGGAGTCTGATCCGTCGGGGTGAAGGGGAACAGAAGTAAATTCTCTGAGAAGAGATGGTGAGTGATCAGATCAGCTGAAAGTTTTGGCTTAAATATTTTGTTTTTAAATTCTATAATAAAAAAATGTTTTTTTAGTTTTAGTATTCATTTTTTCAACATTTTCCACGAAAGACAGAAACTTTTTCAGAGGAGGGGGAAGTGTAACCTAACCTCCAATTTTCTGTCCCAAACCAGTTTTGACCAGCCATACCAACAATGTAATCATCAGAGGCTGGTGGGGTTTTTTTTCCCCTCCTTAGCAAACAGCAGGCCAAGTATCATTTAAAAAAAAAAAAAAAAATCACCAATAAAAAAAAAATAGCAGCCTTTTGCCATACATGGCTGGTGTATTTTTCCTTTGGAAGTTGGCCACCCCAAGCACACACAGGGCTCTGTGTGAGCCTACCTCACCCTCCAAGAAAGAGCAGAAGAGAAAAACTCCCTGTGATTTGGATGGGTTCCTTACGGGGGGGAGGTGGGCTGGCGGGAAGGGGGGCGAGCGCAAGGCAGCGTTTTGAACTTAAGTTCCTTTTTCTATTTTATTTAGATTAGGTTCTGCTCAGCGGGGTGATTTCTTAATTAGAGCAGCCCAGTCTTGCAGGCCTGTCGCTCCAGACCCCTGCTCTGCCTTCTTAAGTTTCACGAGGGAAGTTGTCGTGCCTTATTTCCTGAGCTCTAATATTCAGGCAGTGTGCGGTGATTTCAATGGGAGGAAAAGACATGTAATTTAATCATCTTTATTAGATTTTCGGTGAAGGAGGGGGCAAAGCAGTAGGAACTGTGTCCTCTGCTTGTCTCTTGACTTTCTCTTCTGCTTCTAGTGGCCAGAGATGAGATTTCGCAGGAGAAGCAGCAGAAAAGCAATCATCTGAAAAGACCATGGCGTGATGGACTTTTTGTCCTAAGATTATGAAGTTCTCCCGAGCAGTAGCCGTTAGCTCAGTCTTGGGCAGATCCATGGCCCTGCATGGGTCCATCATGGCCTTATTAATGACGAGCCGTGATTAAACATTTGGATTTTTCATCCGCTTGATTATGAAGAAGGGAATCTTGTCCCTCTGAAGGGTGTTGCTGGAGCAGGATGAGAGGCTGGTGGAGCCTGTTCAGGTAGAGTAAATGGGGAGGCAAAATGTGGAATTCTGCAAATGTCAGATGTTTTCCTGGAGCCCAAGGAGGGCAGGCAGCCTGCTCCCAGGGGATCAGCCTGCCTGCACCGGGAGCAGGGCACGGCTCTGCTCAGCTCCCGCTCACAGAGAGCAGATCGGAGCTTCCCCCAGCCCCTCTGCGCCGGGGAAAAATTATAGAAGAACAAAAATTGGGGAATTCTGTTGGAGCTAGAGAAGGTGATGGAAAGAAAGGCGTCGTATCCTGGTCATGGCTCAAAAGCTGGATTCTTCCTATTCCCCTCACTGCGCAGAGGTGATGTGAAAGAGCAGTGGGGATGCAGTCCATGTCCCGAGGGACACCAGGGCCTCGGTGTTTTGGTGGAGGAAATTTGCCCATGCCGAGACCCCTTCGTGGCGACTCACTGTCTGCACGTACGCACCGTGAGCCCAGTCTTTACTCAATGTAAATCAATGCTCATCCATCGATGCTAATGAGGCCGGGCTGTTTTAGCCGTTGAGAGCCTTGCCTTCTGCATCGTACGCACTCAGCCGTGACTTCGTAGCTTACAAAATATTAAGCAACACTCAGTGGGGAGCAAGGGGGCACATTCACATTTAATTCACACAAACCAAATTCTGTATTTTTTTAATAAATCTATTTTATGGCTGGAACAATAGCGAAAGAAGCAAATATTTGTCACCCAGAGACACTGTATTCTCTCCCTCTCACCACATGGGTTTGAGTTATTATTTTTCTAGCTGGCCCTATGAAAGGATCCTGTGGAGGATGGGAGAGGTTTATAACTCAGTAATAGGCTTTCTCGCCTCAAAGTGGTTTCAGTCGCTCTCAGCTGGGTTTGAATGGGATGGTTTCGATTATGCACCGTCAGCGGCCGAGAGCCGGTTGTGATTACACGCAGCGCCTTTGCAGTGGGCAGCAAACGGGTACAGGGCGCTGTGGGGGCAAATGGGGGGATGCCGAGCCACAGAGGAGCTGGTACAGATGGTGGTCGGGGAAAAAAACATCTCCTGCATCACCTGAGTTTGGCAGTTACTTTAAAAAAATCCTCTTTTTTTTTTCCCTTAGGGGGTCACTTTGCGTTTAAAGAAGGAACTGTGTCGCTGCAGCTGTGACCGTATCAGGGTGATACGTTTAAAGCGTTGCATTTAGTGGGTTGCGTGGTCCGAGTCACGGGTTTTAGCAGCTATTTTTCTGCGTTTGCTCTATCTCCCCCTGTGCAGCTGCTCCATGGGCAGCAGTGCTGCGGTGGCTCCCTGATTTATCCTGCTGGTGACAGGAGGAAAAATCAGCTGAAAAGCTTCCTCTTTGGGGACAGTGATGTGAGCCAGCAGACCGCTGTAGTGTCGCCTGTGGCGTGGTGGGACCGCAGCTCCGGGGAGCGGAATATTGCGAGCAGCGGAGGAGAAGGGAGGTTGTGATGGTGTTGCACTGGGAGAGGCACTTGCCAGATTTGGGGAGTACTGTCAAGACTGTGGGGAAGACCTTGTGTAAATGCTGAGTGGGATGTTCTCTTCCCAGGACATATCCATGGTCCTTCCCGTCCTTCCGCCCTGCATGGGAGCCAGCACAAAGCTGCCCTGTGGAGCAAGGATGCTTTTGTACAAGGTGTTGCCTGAAAAGCCCACGATACACCATCCCCAGGTAGATGGGCTGTGAAAGCGGCTGCCGGTGCCAGGGAAAACTTCTGCTAGTGTGTCCTACCTGCCTGTCTGCATCACGGACGGACTGAAATAAAACCCGCTGCTGCTGGCAAAGTGAGTTGCTTCAGTTATACACTGTGTTTTGGGGGGAGGCCGCAGCAGGTTGGAGCTTGGTTTCCGGAAAGCAGCATGCCTTGTGAGAGAGGGAGAAAGAAATGACAAATTAAAACCAGAAAGACCCTTCTCCCTCCATCTCTTGATGTCTTGATTCAAGGTACGCATAATTATAATCATTCTTTTCAAGGGCAGCCTCCTTCCACCTCCCAAGGTCTATGTTATCTCTAGAACCACCCTCTTACTTTTGATCGCAAAAATGACACTGGAAAGAAACTCTATCTACTGCGAGTGAGGCAGCTTCACCCCCTCCTCCTCCTCCCTGAGACCATCCGAGCTGCAGGGGTAGGAAAGGAAGAGGAGGGAGTGATGAAGGTCACCTTCCGCTGCCCCGGGAAGGTAACGAACCCCACGCAAAGGCCCAGGTCGAGCTCTCCAGAGTCATTATCGCAACAGGCTGCGAAAGGTTAGGGAGGAAAGAGCTTTTCGGAAGTCTTTGCCCACTAATTGATTGCGAAGAGCGGAAGGAAGGATGTATCAAAAAAAGAAAAAAGCCCCCGTGCCGTTCGTAACCCCCCTCCTCCCCTTCCGAAACGCGCGCGGCCGGGAGGCAGCAGGTTGTACTTTTAACTGTAACAGAGCAGAAGGGAAATCAGATTCAACAGGAGCGGGGTCTCCTTTCAGTCTAATGGCAGATGTGGAAAATGTTTTCCAGCATTGATAGGAAGGATGAAAAGCACTAAAGGCTGGATTGAGCCCCGTCCCTGCCCGGTGAGGAGTGCCCGGGGGTGGCTGCGGTGGCTGGAGTTTGTATGCAGCTCTTGGCGTGGAGCGTGATGTGCCTTCTGCTCGCCCGCACCCGTGCCAGCACGCTCCAGCCCCTCTGAGCCATACGTGGTGGTCCTTTAAGGTGAAAGTTGCCCCACTGTGAGAAGATACTGCACCCTATGTAATTCACGGACCCGGGGGGCTGCTCTGATAAAACCCCATTTGCGAAGAAAAGTGCTGTTTTGTGCATGAGCGGGTGGGAGTCGTGCCCTCAGCCTTCTCAGCCAGGTTTGCAGCTAGCTCGGTGCCGGGACAAAGCTCTGAAATGCCAGTTTGACCCACCCTCAGCCCATGCACAGACATAATGCGCTGCAGCCATGGTTGAATCCAAACCAGCTCTGGCCATTAGTGATACCCATCTATGGGCTGAAATACGAGCAGATTGGTACGGAGCTTTCCCACAAATTCTCCTTCCCTACAGTGCTTCAGCCCATATGTTACTGTAGCCTTGAGAGCAGGCCATGGACAAGGTCTCAAGATGTTTTGGAAGGAAAACCAAAGTTCCATGTGTTCCACAGGGTCCCCAGGGGTGGGCTGCATTGCACAGACTGGGCAGATGCTGGAGAGATGTCTCCTTCTGATTCAACCTTAGCGAAGCTGTGTACACTGGAGGGGACTGTTTGAGAGGGAAGCCCTCACAGCAATCGTGGCTTTCTGGCCCCAGGTGAGATGGTGCCCAGAAATGCAAGGCAGCTGCAGAATTTGCCTCCTCCCAAGACCAGATGAAACCAGAGCACTTTAAGATGACACAGTGCAAGAATTAATCAGCTGAAGTGGCACTGAAGGATGGTCTAAGTATGCTGAGCATCTCCTGGAACAACATTGTGTCAGTATCTACACCAGGCAGTCTAATTTCATATTTCCTGATCAAGTATTTGAAAAGAAAACAGACAATTCATGCCATCCTCTAACTGCTGCCTCTCCTTAACCTTTCAGTCTGGCTTCCAGACCCAGAAGAAAATGCAGTGGAAGAGAAGAGCTACTCTTCTCAGGAGCAACTTCTTTGTCAACAGTAATGAGTGAATCCTAGTGCAACCTCAGGACAATAATTATCATCACTCTTGCTTTGGTAAGGAAGGAAAAAAAAGGGTTTTAAAGCTGACAGGATTTGCCCAAGTCACCTGGATAAAATTGGGAATGCTCCCTGACCGATCAGGAACAGACTGAGACTGGAAACCAGTTGCCTTGATGCCTCGCTCTAACCACTAGACGACCCACCCTGTATGAGCAAACGGAATAAAATTTGAAAGAAAACAAAAATCTGACTTGAAAAATGTGTTCCGCATAGAACCAGAATGTTCAGCAGAGAAAAAAGGATGCAGTCCAAAGTTTTACTTCCAGGCAAACATTTCAAAATGGACTTATAATGTACCCTTTCATTTAGATTTTATATGAAGGTTTTACTTGAACTTGTAATGAAGATGGAAAAATCCAAGGTTACCATGGCTACTGGCACTTTGCCTAATACACTCAAATCTTTTTCCCCTAATAAAATAGATTTCAGAAACCCCCCTGTAAAAAGGGAAGAGTTAAAGACCCTATAAACAACTGTAGGATGAAGAATATTATTCCATGTAAAGCAGGTTCTGAACATCACGGTGAGGCAATTATGTTCATTCTTTTTTTCTCCTCACCAATTAGGTCTCCAAAACCCAGAGTCCTGCTCTAGGTGGTTCTCGTGCTAATGACTAGGAAAATGTCAGGAGTAAGAAAATTGGGCAGTGATGAGCATAGTACCTGATACTCTTTCTGGGATGTTCTCCTGTTGGTTGGAAATGCATCTGCCTTGTCACATAGGAAGAAACTTGGTTATTTTGGATGCTCTGGCAGTCTGCAGCTCCATCCCAGCTGTGATGGACCCTCCTGGGCAGGCCTTTCGGCTGTGCTGGGTTCTGCTCAGCACTCATGCCAGGAAAATCCAAGATTGCTCAGGGTCCCTGGTGCTGTACAGCAGTTGCTGCTGGTGAGATGATGCATTTTTGACCTAAATCAAGGACTGGACTGGAGATCTTGTTTGTTTAGCATGTATGTTTTTATGGTCTGGGTCTTGGATGGGAGACGAGCTAGTTTGAGCCCTAATGCACACCTTTGATATTGCAGGCAGAAAGCAGCTGGGAAGGGGTAGAAGAGGCAGCTTGTAGCCACGTCCTCCTGACTCTGTGGGCTGGGAGACTTGGATTCAGCAATGCTCCTCTTCAGCTTCGGCTGCTTCTTCTTCCTGACGTCCCTGCAGGGACGGGTTCGTTGTTCACAGGAGCTAAGGGCTCTGGCTGTTCCCTTGTCCTTTGCAGCATGGTTGTCTTTGTTGCCTGATGATTTGAGGTGAGACTGGGGCTTTTGTAGCTTTTGTCCTGGCAACTTCCCCTGCAGATCTCCATGGGACCTGACTTGGGCCATGCAGGAAAGACCTTGGGCATTGAGGTCTTCTCGGAGGAGACTGAGCATGCTGAATTTTCGGGGATGGGTGGACAGAGGGTGTGCACACAGAAATTGCTGGGGCTGGTTGGAAAACGGTTGTGACATTCATGGGGGTAGGAGACAGCACAGAGCTTGGCGGTGCATGCTAAAACCCCGTGGAGTTGTCCTGGCCCTGGCTCTGCCGGTGGGGTGGAGGGAACCACTGATGCTCTTGTTCTCTTCAGGCTTTCGAGGCATCCTTTTAACTCAATGGCTCTTTGGCTTTTGAAAGTGGTGGCTGTCTGCCAGCCCGATTTATTTTAAACATGTGTTTCTGATTTGAAAATGTCCAGATCTCAAGATCTTTAATCTTCTCACACCTAGGGATTTTTTGTTTTGTTTTGTTTTTGTAAAAGGCTGAACCACGTGCACAGGATAATGATTAAAAAGCAATGCAGACTGTTAAAAAAGAGAAAGAAGAAAGAGAAACAGTAAAAAAAGAAAAAAAATCCAGCTGACACTCTTCTATTATCAAAGCAAGATGCCGAATGGAGATTCGCGGATGCCAACAAATAAGGCTTTTGTCTCACCACTGTAATCACTGATGAAACTCCCTGAACTTAGTGCTGGAAACGTTCCTAATAATCCCTCTCAGATGAAAAAACCCGAGAGTATTTATAAGGCTGCGGCAGGTTGTCTTCCCATATGTTTAAATCCAATCCAGTCCTGGTGTAAAACTGGAAGAAGCGGATCCCGTCGCTGCCGGAGGCTCAGCAGGGCAGGAAGGCTTTCCTCCCTGACCCAGGATTTGGGAAGGTCGCTCCATCTTCCCCGCGCCTGCCAGGGCATTGGAGAGGAGAAGAGGTCAGGGCAGCCCAGGAAAGCTCTCCCGGGACGGGACGGGACGGGACGGGAAGGGCTCAGACATGAATCACTGGGAGGACTTCACAGGAGGTTCCTCCCCTCCCAGCGCCGGAGGAGCAGCGCGGGATGAGCCCTGCTCCATGCCGAGAGAGTCCCCGGGACGTTTCACATGAGTAGCACGGGATGGAAATCAAAACTGACAGATTTAAAATGTGCAAGGGGAAAAAACTTTTTTTATAGCAACCTACAATTAACATGTGGCTCAAAGGGGCTATATATACAAACGTCTAACCAGAGACACTTGCTGCAGAAGGATGTTTTTTTCAGGCATGTGGCTTATTTAAGATCTAAACAAGCGATTAAACTTTTAGCTCTGCAGAAATGCTCATCGCTCCTCAAACTGCTCTGGGAGTGCTACCGGCGGCTTCGGCCGGGCCAGCGTTAGGCACTGCAGAGCCAGCTGCCCCAGTGCCTTCGCAGGCTCCCTCCTGCTGCGTTTCCGTGCCTGTCTGTGTGCTGCTCCTTGCGCTGCTGTAGCCTCTGGTGCAAAGCTCTGCGCAGAACAGAGATTAATTCAAAGTGTGTCTGGTAGATGGTGTCTTCTGCTCACTGTTCCACCATTCAGAAACTTCTCCCATGGCCCCCGAGACACAGCGCACTGTCGTGCCACCGCCGACGGTCAGTACAGAGAGATGCTGAGGGAGGGGAGCACGAGAAGCCCTTATGCCTTTGGTGGGACAGCCATGCAGCACCTTCCCATACATCTCCTGGGTACGATGTGCCAGCAGAAACAGGGGTGGGAGGAGAAACCCACGTCCCCGTCCCCCCCCATGATACACATGTGGTTTGGGGCTGCTGCCTCTTCCTCCTTCCCATTTCACCGAGGCTCTTCTCAGAGCAGAAGGGCTTTGAAACATCTCCCTGTGCACGAAGAGTTGAGGGGACGGTGCAGCTCTGAAGGTAAGAAACAGATAATAAAGGTTAGAGGAGGGAATGTGTTTCCACTATGCAGCCCGTAAATGCAGACTAATTCGAGTGCAGTCTTGTTTCCCAGATAATGCAAAGAAAGAAAAAAAAAGCTAAAAAAATCCCACTTTTCTCCACAGGAAAGAAACTGGGTGAGCACCAAAGGCCTGAGAGTGTGGAATAACTCGGCTTTTCTACTTAGATGTGCTTGGAGCTGGAAAATGCTCATCAGCCAAGGCGTGCGTGGATGTGGAAGGTTGCTCCGGAGGGCTTTCCTGGGAGTGCTGGGAGGCGGCTGAGGAGGTGCTGGGCTGTCCTGTCCCTCTCCTGGGAAAAACACTTCGGGATTTACCTGATTCCAGCTGCCTTGTGGGACTGGGGACAGCTGATGGCCACCTAAGTTGGGCCCGATTCTTCATTGCATTGATCTAATGCTCAGATGCAGGACAGGAATTGAAGAAAACCTGGGGGGTTTTTGTATGTTAGGAGATTTTAGAGCACCAAATGAAGGAGTCTAACACAACTTTGACAGGGTTATTGCCATTGAAGAAGAAAGCACTTGAGCGTGTCCTAAAGTTAGGCGTGTTTATTGCTGTTTGCACCAACACAGACACCTTTCTGGGCTCTCACCTTACGAAGGCAGAAGGGAAACATGTCCCTAAAATTTTTGCTGACCTGATACCTCAGGTTTTAGTGGAAAAAAGGGTCTAAATGCCAGTTATTTCTGGGACTTGAACGCCACCTACCCTCAGCCACTCCCCAAGAAGGGAGGGAAGGTCATTGAGTGGTGACTTAGAGACACACTGCCGTTTCCCTCCATGGATCAGCTGGATGTGGATGTATGACCAACGCTGAGTTTCATGTTTTTTTCTTTTGTTTTCATTTTCTTTTAAACTTTATTTTTCTCTCCTCTGCAGTTCATTAGCATCTTCCTTTTCCTTGCTTGCTTTTTCCCCCCTTGCTTTCTTCTGGAACCTAGAAGTATTTCACTGTGGCTTGCCAAATGATTTCTATCTCAGTTAAAAAGAACTTGCTATTTCCTGAAAACCTACCACTGTTTTCTCTCTCCCTCTCTCTCTCTCTCTCTCTCTCTCCTCTAATACTTTCTGAGTATTGAAACAAATCCAGGTAACTTGATAAGAAGTTAATGAAAACAAATGAATTCTGTTTTGCAAAGGTGCATTGAGGAGAAGGGCAGCAGTGTTTGGAAGGGTGGGAATTGTCTCTGCTGAAAAGAGATTTCAAGGGACATCTGCCTTTAAAATCCCCCCGTGCCAAATTTTGCAGGGCAGAAATGGCAAAAGAAGAGGCTCTGTAGTTTTCCACTTGTGCAGTTTTTTTTTTGTTATTTTAGATGTTGTTTGTGAGAAAATGCTGGGACAATGTGGTTTGGTCAGTACAATTTGATGTGATTTCACTGCCAACTGTTTCTCAGCGGAGGGGCGAGAGGGGCTGCACTTCCCACCTGGTGAGCCCCGGGCTCCCAAGGAGCCCCCAGTCCCGGCATCAATCCCGACGTCGGTGCTGGCCACCCATCGTCCCCACCTGCCCACCCTCCCCACGGCCCAACCCACCCTGGCACCCCGAAACGCCCTGAGGAGAAGCATGGCCGTTGCTGCTAGCGCCAAGACAAATCCCAATTTAGCCATCCTCCCAGGGGCGGTTGAAGAGCCGAGTTCCCAGGGACCGGGGATGCGGCACCCAGCCACGCTCGGGCTACTGCTCCCAGGCCAAAGCATTGCCAGCACGATGGAGATGTCACCGTTTCAAGGGGCATTTTGGTAAGCTTTTCTATTTTGTTTTCCATGGAGCTACTTTATGAACTGCAATAGAGCACAGTGGGCAAAAAAGAAAACGTCGTCATTTAACAAGCTGATTCTTTTATTAGGCTGATTTTCAACTGCATTTTACCTTTCAGCACACGGGAAGTTTAGCTTTTAAGAAGTTTATTTCTTTATCGTGCATTCATTTCCGAAGGCTTCACTGTACTTCAGGGTAGATTTCTGTTTGGTTTGGGACTTGGAGAAATGAGCCTTTGAACTGATCAGTTGTGGGATAAGGTACTCTGTTTGTTAGATGGGTTTCTGTGTTGCATAAGTCACAAATATTGTCCAGCATTTAAGAAACTGGGTGATCTTTATTTTTTTCTTCATCACCTCCTCCTCTTTAGCCCTCTCCATCTTCTGTGTGATTTTTTATGGTCCGTGATTGGAAGCAAAAGGTCTAAAAGAGAGAGGAAATCAAGCCCGTCAATAAATGCTAAAAATATTTAGTGTGGCAGCCTCTGTATTTTCTTTTTTGTGAAACACTGATTAATATTCAGTGGTTGAAGGTTAATACCCCATTCATTTTATTCCCTTTACATCCTCTGCACAGCAGTTGCTGCTCCAATTTCGACTTCTAATTCATGCAAATCTGGTTCCAATCAGGATATTAGTAACTCACTGCATAAGTAGGAGGGGAGTTGAAAAAAAAGAAAGAAGAAATCTCACAATTGTTAAACTTATCTTTCCGTACGTGCCTATAAACACACGGACACCCCAAATCCACAAGTTTGCTATAATGAAATCTTGTTTATTGTGCATTCTCTCCTTTAAAATACAGAGAAAACATCCACGTAGAAGTTTTTTGGCACGCTTAACCAAAAGTTATTGTTTTGATACAGCAGCGAAAGTCTCTGGCCTGGGTTACAAAGGAGATGGATGAAAATAGTAGCTTGTGCTGAGCTTAAAATCTGAGATTCAATAGAGGGACAGGAGTCATCCGTTCTCAGGTGAGGTTATCAGGCCCAGCTTGGTGCATGAAATGTCGAGGTGCAGGAATAATGCAGGGAAAAAAAAAAATTATTTCCTCTGCTCACTTTTTTTCTTTTCAATGAGAGTGCAGAGCAGTTTGCGTCAGTGAAGTGGCTGTTTCCAGCCCGCTGGTGCTTGTCTGTGGATGCCCGTGCCTGGCTTTCCCATCGTTTTTGGAGGGCGATGGGGCTCTGCATCGCTGTGTCGCTGCGCCGTCACGGGCTCCACGGTGGGCTGCAGGGGCTGTATGCGGGACCTCAGGTCCTGCGAGGTGAACCCCGGCTTCACCCTGCTGATTGCACCACTACGGGCCAGGCTTCCCCATTGCCCCGGGCTGGCTTCCCCATCGTCTGCCCACGGGGAGGGTGCCTGCGCGGACCCAGACCCCAGGCAGGACCACGCTTCCAAGGCTGATGTGCTACTTGCTGCCGGCGGGCTGGCACGGGGTGCCGCGGCACTTC
>Ga0065711_1040734_pt1 | contig 16721 bp, 19 predicted proteins | sample Hoacrofraction12_FD_59098 | JGI IMG/M metagenome (GOLD analysis project Ga0065711, IMG submission 59098) | Hoatzin crop microbial communities from Cojedes, Venezuela - Epithelial fraction 12 v2 (version 2) | ecosystem: Host-associated > Birds > Digestive system > Esophagus > Crop | place... | reverse complement strand
GAGCGGGGCCCGTGGGGCGGCGGAGGGGGGAGCGGCCGCGGGCGTGGGTCGTCGTGTCCCCGCCGGGACCCCTCCGCTTCTCCTCGGCCTCCCCCCGCTGCACCGGGGCGGAGCTCTCGCAGGGGTACCGGGGGGCGTTGGGGGGGGCTGCGGGCCCGGGGCGCGGTGGGCAGCTGGTGGAGGGCCCCAGCCGAGCTCTCCTAGAGCGGGGCCCAGGCGGGGGGACTCGGGGGCCCGGGCGGCGAGGTGTCACCGGGCAGCGGCCGCGGGAGACGCGGCTGAGTCTCTGTTTCTGGCTGTTCCCCCCAGGAGCACCCGGTGGGACAGCCCGGCCTTTGCCGCGGCCTGGCTTGCCGGCGTCCGACGATGAGTTTGGCCCCCTCCAGGGGATGCCTCCTGGACCTGCCCTGGGAAGACATCCTGGTTCCTCACGTCCTCTGCCACCTGCCGCTGCAGCAGCTCCTGAGCCTGCAGAGGGTCAGCAAGTCGTTCCAGTCTCTCATCCAGCTGTACCTGGCCAACATGCGCTGCTTCGACTCGACCCAGGTATCGGGCGGCTCCGAGGGAGATGCTCACGTGGGAGCTGCTGCCTCCGTGGGGAGAAGAAAGCCCTGGCGAGGAGGCCGGGCTCTGCTCCGGCGTCATGCTGGAGGGATGGGCCCGGGGAGGAGAGGCCGTGATTCAGGGCCCAGCAATGCCGGTGGCCTTAGCAAGAGGCTTTGGGAGGAGTGAGTCTGGAAGCTCCAGCTGGGCCATGACAGGGCACCGGCTGGCAGCTACCCGAGCCAGCCCTGGGGTGGCACGGCCTGCCCGTCCTCACGCGTGAGCCAGCCCTGGGGTGGCACGGCCTGCCTGTCCGCATGGAGGTTGTGCAGCGGCGTGGGACTGGCAGGGAGCACTCTGTGCCTGGTCTTCAGGGGAAAGCTTGTGCTGGCCCTGGGAGGCACTGCCTGGGCCTTGGGAAGATGGGAGCTGCTGTTCTGGGAGGACACAGAGCGGTCTAGCAAAGAGGTTTTTGGAGAGCAGGGGTGCGGAGCCCATCAGGAGTGTATAAACGCAGGGGTGATGATGGGGGATGGAGAAGCCAGAGCATCTTCTAGCTTGTGGCAGTAGCCTTGGCATGAGGGGAGGAGAGCCCGATGGCAGGATTAGCCCTGGGATGAGGAGTGGGGGTGGCTTTGGTCACCACGGTCACAGCAGAGGAGAGGAGAGATGATTTGGTGAGGATCAGGCTGCTCTGAAACTCTGGGGGATGCCTCATTCTTCCTGGGTTCCCCACGCAGGTCGGACCTGCCATCCCTCGAGCTGCTTTCGTTAACCTGCTGAAGGACAACGAAGTGCTGCAGCAGCTGGCGCTCCAGAACTGCTCCGACTGGCTGACGGACAGGGAGCTGCTCCCGGTCATCGGGCAGAACCACCACCTCCACCAGATCCAGCTGAAGGGCTGCGCCCAGCTCAGCCGGCACGCGCTGGTGGCCATCTCGCTGAGCTGCCCCAACCTGCGCCAGCTCTCCCTGGCTCACTGCGAGTGGGTGGACAGCCTGTCCTTGCGCAGCCTGGCCGACCACTGCAAGGCACTGGAGGCTGTGGACCTGACGGCCTGTCGCCAGCTGAAGGACGAGGCCATCTGCTACCTGGCGCAGAAGTGCGCCGGGCTCAAGTCGCTGTCGCTGGCTGTCAATGCCAACGTGGGTGATGTGGCGGTCGAGGAGGTTGCCAAGTGCTGCCCTGAGCTGGAGCACCTGGATCTCACGGGGTGTCTGCGAGTCAAGAATGACTCCATCAGGTACTGTGTTGGTCTCTTCTCCCCAGTAACCAGTGACAGGACGAGAGGCAATGGCCTCAAGTTGCGCCAGGGGAGGTTCAGATTGAATATTAGGAAAAATGTCTTTACTGAAAGAGTGGTCAGGCACTGGGACAGGCTGCCCAGGGCAGTGGGGGAGTCACCATCCCCGGAGAGGTTCAGAAACCGTGTGGATGTGGCACTTCAGGACATGGTTTAGCAGGCGTGGTGGAGTTGGGGTGACGGTTGGACTTAATGATCTTGGAGGTCTTTTCCAACCTTAATGATTCTGTGAGCAATGTGGGGACATGGGGTGGGGAGAAGAGGAGAACCAGAGAGAAAAAGTCAGATTTCCTCATGCCGAAGGCAGAGAGAGCTCAGGCTGGGGAGAAGCCACTAGCAGGCCCTTCAGGAGAGGCACTGTGTGCTAGCAGCAGCGAGTTCCCCAGCATGTCACCGGGGGTAGGTCTGAGATCCAGCCATGTCCCCTCTGGTCTGAGAGAAGCTCGGGGGTGGTGCTTCCAAAGGACGGGGCGCGAGTGGCACAGCTGTGAGCGCTGGGCTGCTGGCAGTAGTGGAGAGGGCGAGTGGTGCACTCGGGAGTCCTGGCTTGCAACCTGCCTGTGCTCTTTCTCGTCAGGGTCCTGGCTGAGTACTGTCCCAAGCTGCGCTCACTGAAGGTGAAGCATTGCCACAACGTGGCCGAGTCCAGCCTGAGCATCCTCCGGAGCCGTGGCGTGGAGCTGGACGTGGAGCCTCCACTGCAGAGGGCTCTCGTTCTCCTGCAGGACGTGGTTGGCTTTGCCCCTTTCATCAACCTCCAGATCTAGGACTGCTGCTGCCGGGGAGCGGGGGCCTGGCGCGATGCTGGGACCCCGGGAGGATGCTGGAACCGGCTGCTGCGGAGACGTGCGGAGGGAGAGGTTGGTCCCGTTGGCGAGGCTGGCCCGAGCAGGGCTCGCTCTGTCCTCTGGGGCTGTTTGGCAGCCACTGGGTGTTCGTGAGTGGGCTTTGCTGGTGCCTCCGGGGAAAGTAACTCCCTCTGCAGTGGCGTGTCGAGAGTGCGTGACTTGCAGGAACACCATGGTGCTGAACAGGCCTTGGCCAGGCCGGCTAATAGATAGGATTTATCATTTGTTGTATTTTAAATCTTTAAGCGGCAGCTGTCCAGAGAGCAGGAGCGTGTTTGCTGGGAGTGTCCCCAGGGGTGGGTGCGCAGGGCATGCCAGCGGAGCTGCGCAGCAAACCAGACCAGCCGGAACAGAAAGGAGAGCAGCCGCAGCCCTCCTCTGGGGAGAGGGCAGGCCCCTCCGGGAGCAGGGCAGTGGGCCTGGCCCCAGCCCGTGGGCACTGGCCAGCCTGGCGCGGCAGGGCTGGCATGGCCCCCGTGCTGGCAGCCTGTCTGTCCAGGCCTAGGGCGCTGGTTCAGGCTGCTGCAAGGTGGGAGTTGTTTTTGGGGGGAACACCCTCCCACCTGCAGTTTCACTGACAGAAAACCACCAAACCTAGCTGTGCTGTCACTGAAAGCACTTGGCCATTGCCGTTTGTTTCTTCCAGCTTCTGACTTCACATTTCAGCGGTGCCCAGGCCTGGCACTATACCCTGCTCTGTCGCGAGGCCGGCGCTTCGGCACTCGGCAGCGGTGAGAAACGGCAGGAGCCCTGGCCATGCTGCCAGCTGGGGTTTAGGGGGTGCTGCAGGCTGCGTTGGCAGGGACAGCCTAGTTCTGGTCTGGAGTTCAGCCTCAGCCCTTGTATCTGCTAGGTGGTTAGCCAAACGGCAGCCACACCTTGCGGTGGATGTGATGAAGAGAGTAATTAGGGGAAGAGAGGATGACCCTGCTCCTATCTCTGGCCCCAGGAGGTATTGGAGGCAATGTCCTTAAAGCATGTGCATGCTCTGGCTGAACTACACATCAACTCACATCATCTTTATTAACACTGGCACTTAGTTTAAAGCAACAGTGCACACAGACTTGTAAAAAGCTTGCTGTAAAAGCACAAGCCACATCTTAGATCTAAAAAAGTCCCATGCAAGGAATAGCAGAGAATGCCCAGGCCCCGGAGGAGAGCTGCTGCGGCGTGCTCCTGGGCGCAGAGGGACAGCTGTGCAAGGAGGGACGGCTCCTCCTTGTCACCTGGGTTAGTTGAGGAAGCTGAAAGCAGTGTGCCGGCTCCCAGGTTAGTCCCAGTTAGCGGCAGGCAGAGGAGTCCCCTCATCCCTCGTGCCGTGCGTCCATCCTGCCGTGCCTGGCTGGAGGAGCAGGACCTGGCTGTCAGTGGAACTTGTACTTCCTGGCTGGTTTGAAGCTGATGTAGGTTCTCTTCATCTCCTTGCTCTCGGGCTTCTTGATGTCTTTGTACCTCTCTCCCTTTGTACTCACCACCTGGTTATCGATGTAGCGGATCAGCTTCTTGGGAGCCTGGAGAGGAAAGACATTAACAGCGAGTCGGCAGCTGGCCACACTGCTAGGGGCAGGGGGAGGACAAGCAGAAGCAGAGCTGCGCTGTGGGGAGTGGGTGCAGGAAGGCTGGGGTGGGCTGCTCTACCCATCCTTTGTGCTGGGAATCTTGCCCAAGACTCGGGAGGAAGCTGTCTGACGGGACGGAGCAGGAGCCGTGCGAGTCGGGAATGGCAGCAGCTGACAGACCCTGCAGCACTGTAGCGAAGCTCATCTCCCCTTTGCTGACGGGCGGGCTCTGCGAACACTCCTGCCTTTGGCCTGCCCCTTGGCTTTTGGGACTTGCAGCCTGTTTTTTCAACCTTGTAGCCAAAGGACATTCAAACTGCTGGTGAGCTGGGACCACTGCTCTTACCTCTTTGGGTGGGGCCGGCCGATGTGTTTTCTGATCGTCTGCACTATCCACCATCATGTACCTGGAACACAAGAAGCGCTGGGTGAGCACTCTTAACGTGCATTCCCTGGGGCTACTCACAGCCTGTGTCCTTTCTCCCCGGGCTGGCTTGTGGCTGCGCAACGTGTCCTACTTGCCTAGATTGCAGCTAGGAGCATGTAACGTTCCCCTCCGGATGGAACGGGCAAGAAGTGTGTCACCCTTCTGGTGAGAATGCAGCAGGATTCTCCTGGAGTAGCATCCTCAGCTGTATGTCGAGGGTATCGAAGGCTCAGGCTGCCGAGAACGCCGACAGCCCCTGCAGAGCCGAGGCGTGCCGAGGTCTGGTGTGCTCTGCCACTGGGGCAGCTTTGCTGCTTCTCAGCCCAAGCGACGGCGGCCAAAGGAGACAGAGGTGAGATTACAGGGCCAAGGTGGCTGCGGCTGCCATGCAGAGATGGTGTTCCTTTCACACCCCTACTACTCGACTACAAAACAGGTCTGTGCTGGAAGCAACTTCATAAAAGCATCACCTCATTCCTTGTGTGACTGAAACGTTAGGGCCCAAGCATCTGCTTGCTGTACTGCCGAGTTACTACTCTTGAGACTGGTGCTGGTTTAGTAGGCGGACAGCAGAGCTGACCACGACTTCTCCCTCAGTAGTTGTACAGTTGCTCCTGTGTATCTCCAGCTATGGTGATCTGCTCTCTGTACCTGTGCTTGAGTGATGTTTAAAGTACAGGATATTGCCAAAATGTCATTAAAGTGAAGTTCCCAGAAACGTAACTAGCAGCTGGTGCTTTTTTGTCCCCTTGCGTGTTACTCCGAAACAAGCCTGCAGAGGAGATGGGCAAGGGCAGGGATTGCTAACGCTGCCCAGATGCCATTCTGCCTTGCTTTATCTTCCCTAAACCATCGGCTGTTTATTCTGTCACTGGGGAGGATGTAAAGTGGAGGAAAAGATGTGGTTGGATAGGCATGTGGAATCTGCATGCCCACAGGAGGATGCTCGTGAAAGCTGAGATCTTAAAGTGGATCGATGAAACCACAGTGTGGGCTCTCCTATTGAGAATTAAATGCTTTCGGAAATGAACAAAGGTAAACCAATCTAAAGCTGTTTTCATTCCCGCAAAGTCCACAGAGGGACTTCAGAGAGGTTTCTTCAAATGCATTGAATTCACACCTTCAGCAACTGAGATTTAATCTTCCCAGTGTTGCTGTGCAGGCAGTCTCTTACAGATATCTTTAGCCTTGTTTGGCCTGTCTCCAAGGACAGAGGTATGAATGAACTGCTGTTGTTCTACAAGCCGCCGTGTGTTACCTGAGCTGCAGCACGACGTCTGTGCCTTGGACCTTTAACCCGGACCTCAGCTGGCAGCACTGTGACTTACACTGTACCTGCAGGAGGCTGGAGCCTCGCAGGCAGCCCGCGCTGGGACCCAGCTGCTGCAGGTAACCTCTCTGTGCCAGCGCTCTCGAAGAAACCCAGACCTGTTTCTTCCCACCTGGTGATTATGTTTGTGCGTAGATGTGTTTGGCTACACCCCAGTCAGCGTCACGGCATCCTTTCTAAGCATTGTACGCCCCAAGTTCCTTACAGACCGTGTTCTCATTCTGACCTTCCCCAAACCAGCACCTCCTCCTTTACAGGGAGCAGAATAAGGGGTTCTTTGCTGCTGGGTACTTACTTCTGTAGGATAACCTGTTTCAGTTCCTCGTGGTTGGGTGCTCTGCGGGGCCGTGCCAGCTCCTGGGAGGAGACAAAGCGGGCGCATGAGCAGCACAGCATGCGGGGCGTGCGGCTTCCCCCAGCTAGCCTGGCCTGCTCTGGCCCTTGCGGGAAGGGGGTTCTGGCCCCTCAGCTCTGGGCATGGCCCATGCTCAGCCGAGGGACAGAGGGAGAGGGACTGTTGCTCTGGGCGATGCTCCTGCAGTCAAAGCTTCCGCTTGCAGCAGACAGCTGGGACACCGGTGTGCCCAGCTCTGCCCTGCTCCTCGACCCGCTGCCACCCAGCTCAGAGTACAGTACCTTCACACTCGCACCTGCTGGGCCAATCTCCACCTTCTCCTCCACAATCAACTGCACGGCCTCCTCCAAGTTCCCCAAGGCCATGGCGAGCGCCTTCTCTGCCTGGCTCATGGTACAGGCTGGGAACATCTCCAGCAGCAGCTCCACCCCGTCCTTCAAGTCGTCGCCTTCCTGGTTGGAGCAAGAGATGGAGGTAAGCTGGGGATGCAGCAAGGCGAGGGCATTCGAAAAGGGCCTCTCTGGTTTCGCATTGTCAGGAATTTCAGCTTGCCCTTAGCTGAAGGCGCTGTCTCCTTACAAAAGTGACTAAATCCCATTCCTGAAGCTAATGGGGGATTGTATCTCTGCAAGGACCAAGCATCACTCTTACTTGCTCTCCTCCCTCTGTATTTCAACTCTTTAAAGTAGGGCTGCCGTTAACTGGCTCATCTGTGTGGCCGTGCTATGTGTCTCCTCAGGAGTGCGCTTTCTGGATGCTGTGGTGCGAATGCTTGAACTCCTGCTCACCTTGTGAAGCTCTATGTGCTTTGATCAGAAAGGGAAGGGACTGCTCAAGGCCTGTGGCTACACCAGAAGGAAGCGCAGCAGCAGCGTTTGCCAGAAGGCTGTGAGCACAGAATGACTGCGCTGCAGAGCAGGAAGAGATCAGCACGGGAGAAACAGCAAGCAGAGCGTGGGGGAAGGAGGCAGGGGATCTGCCGGGTCATGCCGACTGGGGCTGCGGGGCTGGCGACTCCGTGCTGTATAGCTCAGTACGGGCACAGCACGGAAGGTCACCGAGGGTGGGACTGGTGTCTTCGGGACTGACACCCAGACGCAACCGCTTCCCGTGCAGATACTGCACGACAGCTGGGGAGAGAAATGGTGATCCAGCTCAAACTGTGGAGCGAGGCTAGGGGAACGGGGTGAAGCCTGGCTAGCGCTGCAGGGGCATCCCCACGGTGCGGCTGTGGGATTGCCGAGGGCACGGGGACAGGCTCTCTCGACCATCACTGTGGCTCATCCTTTCCGGCGGCTGGAATGGATGAGCCAGAGCGATGGCTCATGCTCTTCCATCAGCACGCCATTTTCTCTTTCCTCTTACTGACGCAGGCTTGCTCAGGCCATACAGTGGAGGAGATCACAGGCACCGGTGATGCTGTGTCACAGCCTACGCTGTGGTTCCTTCCAGAACCACAAAATGCCCTCGGGTGGTGCTGGTAGCCACACACCAGGTGACTGTCCTGGAGGTCCTGCTGCTCCATGGGTGCTCATACCTGGGCCCTGGCTCTGTCTGTCGGAGTGCACAGCCTTTCCCCGTTGCAGGCTCCAGCTCCAGGCTCCCGGCCCTTGGTCAGATCTTCAGAGGGTGCTTCACTCCTGCTTTCCACAGCCTTTTGGCCAGGTTTTTCTTAAAGACATAGTGACATCTCCTGAGGATTAGTCCCTCGAAGGCTAGAGCTCTGTGCTTTCTGTTGGCATTAGATCACTAGTGCATTGTGTGCCAAAGGAAATTGCTTCTTAAGTGACAAGACTGGGAAGCATGACTGCTCCTCCTGCCCTCGGCGGGGACGGCTGCAGCTCTGCTCACACTGACCTGCAGGAAGGCAGTGCCAGGGCAGGCTGGAGTGCCCGAGCACTGCACTGCCAGGCCTTACTGGACACTGGCTGCTCGCAAATTCAATTCTGCCCGTCAGTTCTTGGCTCTCTAGCGCTTTGGCTGCGGATACTTTCAGTGTTTTTGTTACACTTCTAAGAATTCCTGGTGTTTGCTCTGACTTCGAACTAAGACGTGGTTTTGATGTTTAAATTTGGGAATACCCTCCGGTAGTCTCCAGGCTGTACATGAGCCAGCACATCCTGAGACCAGGTCACTCTGGTGCATCTCCCTTCACAGGCTCTTTCTGTGTCGCTGTACAAAGAATCGTTTCACCTCTGTTCTGTCCTCTCTAAAACTGGGACGGTGCTGTCCTTCCACACTCTGGCTACATCAGGATCCTCAAAGGGTAGGATGCAGGGGACCAGAGCAAGAGCAGTAGATTTTGTCAAGTTCAAGAAAGCAGCAAGTAACATAAAAGACAGGACTGCCTGTTCTATACTGTGTAGCCTTCTGGCAAGACAGCAGCGATGTTGCTAGATAAGCAAACCCCAGACTGTGTGTCTTGAAAGGTTTAATATCCAGGCACTTCACCTGTCTGTGCTTTGTGGGAAGTACTTTTGGGGCTGATTAATATAGCATTGCAGCTGATCTGTGAGTGCTGAGGTTAGAAAGTGCCACTGGGTTAGTGTAGTCCTCCACAGTCCTGCGTAGTGCAGGCCAGAGCACATCACTGCTGACTTTCCATCTGTGAATGGGAAGTGAGCTTGGAGGATGCTCCAGGTCTAGAAGGGATACAGGTGATCAGCTGGACTCTCTATTTGCTGATGCACCTGACACGGGCTGCCCAGTGGCAGTGTCGCTTAGGCAGATGGCTATCAGAGGCAGGCAGAAATCCTCACTTGCAGAATTAACCTACAGTAGAATTTCAACAAGTAGCACGCTATCTGCTGTTTCTTCTTACTCTGGATTTGATCTCAACAGAGGTGTTTAGAGATCTGATCAAGTGTTTTTCACCCCAGTATGTCCTGGACAGTATTCCATATGACTCAAACCTCCCACGTGCTGGTATCAAAAACCCGAATGAGCACTAAAAAACAAGTCAGTCAATGCAGGCTACCTTATGAGCTCCTAACTGTGGCAAACAAGATTGTATTTTATCCTGTGACATTGCTCAACTCCAAACAATAAGACCGAAAACAAGTGCAGAATATATCTTCTTGTGCTGAAATTGTCTGTGTAACTCACCTTTGTTGCGAGCTTCACCAAGCCTTTCAGAGAGGGAGAACATCATTTCACAAACATCCCCACTGCAAGAGACAGAAGCTGTATAATTAGTGTGAGGAATAAGAGCAGTAGCCTATCCTACTTAGCTACTTCTTTATAGAACGGCTTGATGGGAAGCCCAATAAAATAAACTGGTATTTCAGATGGCCAAGGACCTACTTGCAGACTATACTGGGATTAGCATCTGTGTATTCAGGTAAAGCCTGACTTAATCATAATGGCACAGGTTTGGTAATAACACGTCTTCAGCTGGGTTTAACAGAAGAATTTATGGTACTGAGGGGCTTGGGTCCAGGCCCCCAAAGTAAGTAACATTTACATACCTGTGGATTTCTGCAAAACCAGGGATATACGCCTCCATCATTTCCACAAAGGTGTCCATGTCAAAAGTCTCCTCGGAGGACTCTGGTGAGCCCAGCTCTTCCAGGACACCCGTGATGTAAGAGAAGAAAACATCATCCATCCCACTGGAGACAGAGAGAACACAGGACGTGGCAGCAGAGTCAACAGGACCATTTTTTCTTTCTCTCACTGTCCCCATTCCCCCTAACCTTGTGTCTTTCTAGTACAGCAGCAGTAGGACCTATGTCGCCTGTATCTTATGGGCAGAACCCACCAGTAAAGCCAGGTAGCAGGTGGTCAGTGATCGAGTGGGAAGCATTTACAGATGAAATCCTGCGTGCTGTCCTGCTTCCTGGGCAGCACTGAGTGAGGGCCCCAGCGTGTGCCCAGAGGCTGTGCTCCTGCAGGCCCTTGAGCTGAGTTTAGCCAAAATATTCCGAGTGCTCAAACCCTGACTGCTCTACACGGACTGGCATTTCAGGTGAGGTCATCATATTCTGTCAAGTTGCCATTTTTGTGGGATGCTGGGTTCTCCGCTTGCTGCTCTCCACGCTTGTGTCACTGCTGCCACCAGCTGCTGTGTTCCAGCCTCACGGTGGCTGTAGCTCTGCACGCAGGCAGAGTTCAAAACAGGTTGATCCCTGACAGAGCATTACGCTGCTCAGAAAGCCCTTTGGGAGCACCGTGGAATGAAGGGAATCCCATATCCTAATGTGCATTAGTGTACAGGAAATTAATCATCTTCGTCGTCAAAGAAATGGCATTCCCAGATTGCAATGCTAAACGGTAGCTCTCCAAGCATTCCCACCAGAGCCTGTGCATGCTGGATCTGACTTACGGAAAGGCAACACAAAGTACAGAACAGCTACAGGGTTCAGTGTAATGTGCAGAGGGACAATTAACGCCTGGTTCAAGCTACAATAACAATATTCGATCTTCCTATCTCAACATACCTGAGGTCTGCTGCAGGGATGTGGGACTGGATGAAGCGTGTCAGCGTGTCTCGAATGATTCTTTCAAGCTCCATGCCTCTCTTGACCTTCTGCTCTAAAGAAGAGGAGGAAAAAGAAAACTCCATGTAAGTTCAAAGGCAAGAAGTAGATCAAAATATCAACAAGATCAAAAGGTAGGCATGGTATAGGCAAGTGTGCTCTTCCCGTCAGAACAATTCATGAATTCCTCCAGCGTGTCTTGGGGTAACAGCAGGCAAAGCTACCCACAAAAAGCAGCGGTGTGAGGGTCCACTGGGAACACCAGCCCAACGTCTCGGGCCTCTCCTGTTCGTTGATGCTGGCAGTACGCAGCTGCACTGTAGTTCTGAAATGTCCCCTGCAGGAAGCACAGCTGGAAATGCAGATGTGTCCAGCTGCAGGACCTCAGGGACCCCTCCTGCGCTGGAACGCTGTGCTGTCTGGCGAGGAAGCAGTGGGTTCGCATGCTCAGTGCAGAAAGGGGTGGGCCTTCTGGCTAAGCGCATTCGCAGTGATGGACTCGGGAATGAGTGGGACGAGGGGTAATGTCTCCTCAAGAAAGGACAACCTAGTGCATATTTTACAGAGAAATACCAAGCAGGGCACAGACAACTAGTCTGCCAGCCAAAATATCAAAGGTCTCCAGGTCAGGCACGGGCTGCCAGTGGAATCTTGCCCAAACAGGAGCCCGTTGTTGTGCTCGGTAAATGAGCCATTCTGCAGCTGATGCAGCTGCAACAAGGGGCGCTTGATAACCTCAAACTCAGGAGAGTTCTAAGAATCACAGAGCTCCTACAGAAGCAACGGCGGAGTGGGGCTGCCCACAGCCCTGCTTCAGCTATCAGTACTGGGACCGGACTGAATCGGGTGGAGAAAAGCTTTTCCTTAACCATTCCTTCCCCCTGAGGTCTATAAAGTTGGTGGGTGGACACACTTCTGGTGTAAGCATGGAGTTCTTCCGAGGAGAGAAACTAGCCCTGCATATAGAGAAACTGATGCAGACGTCGGCCGGAGAGCTTCCAAAGGTCACCAAGCTCCCGCTGGCGCAGCTCTCTCTTTCCAACCCCACCAGGACCTGACCGGCTGTCTAACACGGAGCTCGTGGAGCAGTCGTGTGGGATGCCGAGAGACAGTTCCCACGGGAATCGAAAAGGTCTGGCATTTCCCGAGACGAGACCCCCAGAGCTCAGGGCTATGAACACAACCACCCCACCCACTCTGTGCTGCTCTTGTAGGGCCCGGAGAGCAGCAAAGCCCAGCAGCCTGCTGGCAGGTCCACCAGCAGCCTGGGGCCATTCCAGTTCTCACTGCACGTGGCCAGCACGGTAGGGAGAGCACACACGCACTCCTCTGTTATTCCTGTCCGTGGCTGGCCCAGGGAGGCTCCCAACCAGCCAGACCTGCCGCTGGCTATGGTCACATCAAGGCTCTAGGGGTCTGACTCCCGATGTTAGAGGTGAAAGCTGTGACACGGGCATATGCAGAAGTGCCCTGCCGTGTATACAGCATCCCACATTGCCTCTCCCTGCAGTGACTCCCCATCAAACATTCCCAGTCTGTGCTCTTCCAGGCTTTGAACAGACACAGGTTTTGCGACCCAAAGGACCACCTTCTACTGAATCCCTATGTCAGTGCCATTCCCTTGGGGCAGCAGGGAGACAAAAACAGGAAGAACCTCACTGCAGCAGGACATGAACAGCGAGACATACTCGTAGAGAAGAACTGCCCCAGTTCTCACTGCGTTCAAAGCTAAACGCAAGAGCCATCTGATCACCTAAACTTTCCTGCAGCTGCTATTATCATCCACCCTCCCGCTGATCTAGATCCAGTATCCAAAAAAGAAACCAAACCGTCTTTGTGTGTGCCTCTTACTTGAGGAAGTGAACACTGAGTTAAGAACGCCAAACTGCTGTCTGACCAACGCGTGTGTATTCAAACACAGCATGTGCAGAAACAGCCGCAGGAAGGCATCATCAGAAAGGATTATTTGTTTGCCGTTTCTGTCTTAAGCTAAAAAATTTCTTTGCCTCCTGTAATTTCAAATAGAAAATTCCCATTTCACAGCATTAGAGGAAAACAACAGTCCAGACTTTATCAGGTAGGAGCTCTTCACGCAAACACCCCAAGTGAGCTCCTGTGCTGCTTTTATTTTTCAGCCTCACGAGGATCCTTTGTTTGCATTTTTCTCGCTTTTGCAGATGTCGTGGCCTGCAAGTGTGGAAGTTGGCTGTAAAAACAACCACGTGTACACTTTCCCTCTGCCCATTTGTTGTCCCTGGGTGTTTTCTGTGTTCTCTAGTGGTGTGACAGAACGAAGTTCATCTTTGTCGTCTTTGCAACATACCCAGAAAAAAATGTGAGCATTTTTCTATCCTTCTCAGACACCAAAAAGCCAGTGATAAGATTTTGAATCTCACTGTTGGAAGGAATACTGTCCTAAGCAGCATGGTTTTCTCCCATTTTAAGCTAGATCTGCAAATGCTGGCAACCACCAAGCCCTGTGAACCCGCAAGTACAAGAGAAGTAATTTTCTTTTTTACAGAAACCAGGGATGGGAAATCAACATGTAGCGGTCAAAATGTTCTTACTACAATCACTACTATCAAGAAGAACGCTTATGTGCTTCTTACTCAGAGTCTTCACGACATCCTGGGAACTGGAAGTCTAAAAGATTTTGTCCATTTCCATGAAACAGGCCAATATTCTATGAGAGATAACTGTATAGCAACCAGTAACATTTCCTGACAACCCAATTACCTGAACAACAGAGCACAATTCACCATGTCAAAGGCACTTTTGTGAGGTCCATAAATTAGCTGCTGGTAATTTATTCTGATCAATAGAACAGGCAAAGTCACTCATCTCCTTAATCAAAGGCACTTGCAGGCAAGTGTCAGGCTGGGACAAGAGAGAAACAGAACAGAATAATCCAGCAGCAGGAGTATTGTAGCTACAGCCAGCCACTAACTGGTGTCGAATCCATTCCCCCGACCTCTGACAACCACAAGAAACACTGAAGTGTTTCAAAATATCCAGGCGTTCTCCTGTGGAGTTACCGTGCTGTATCTGAACAAAAGCTATCTCCTCGTGTCTGTGAGGGGAAAGGAGGCAGCAGGTTTTAACCATCGGGTATAAATTCTCTCTGGCACTTCGGACAAATCCACGCACCAGCACACTCGGACTTCAGGTTTACATACAGAGATGGCAAGCTGCTACCTTTAGCCTGCCTTTGAAGAAAGGAAACTCTTCAAGTGACAAAAGCAGAGCCTTGCACTGAGGGACAGAAAGCAGCTAGGTGATCAAGTACTTCCTCAAGGTCAGCCATTGCCCTTTCACCTGAAGAACCCACCTCTGCTCCTATAAAACCAGAGGCACCACGAGAGACGGAAGCACGTGCATTTGATCATTCATTGACACGGGGGAGAGATTTTAGTCCCCAGTGAAGAGACTGTCCTTACACAACAACATCTGGGGGGGATCTGTAGTGCACAATGGTCTTGGCCAAATGAGGCTTGCGGAAGGCAAGTCCTGGAGGTCCTTCCGCCTTTCAGATTCAGTGAGTATTTTCTCAAAACAGAGGGAGCTGATTAAAAACCTCTGTGCAAACATTTTAAAACCGATTCTTCGAGGAACAAACTGATGTCGCTGCATGCTCTGCCCACACAACCAAGTTTAGAATTACGTAACTCAGGACACCAAACCTCTTTATGTATTACACCTTCAAATGCAACATTTTTGCAGTCACGACCTGCAACAGTTAAGGGGAAGATTTACCTGTGTGCACGGTTTTCTGGAGGAGTGATTTATAATGCACAGAACGATTTAAAACCCAGAGGCAGGAGAAATCACTCTCCTGAGAGCTCAATTTTACTGAAAAGGTGTTACCATCCTTTTAAACTTCCAGCCATAATTGCAATGTGGATTTGAAGATTACTTCAGTAGTCGTCAGATGATTCCAACACATCTAAAGTTCTTCTGTATTTCCCATCATTATAACGCGGGCTCTGCTTAACACATTGCACAGAATCTATTTTTTAAACCCTACGGTCAAGAAATGGTATTCCTATTGCTCTGCCCCCAGCGCCTCGCAGTTTCGCACTGTTAGAACGAGAGACCTTCAGCCTGCGCAAAGCCCTGTCGCTTTTCAGATGGTCTTTGAACACCAGGGTTTATCACTAAGGGCTGAGCAGTGGAGCACTGGATGTCATCTCATTAACACAGGCTTGGGTGGAAATACCGGGAGTGCTTACTTGATTGGCATAATACCGTGTGGCATAGCCCACACCTCGGGCAGAGGAAAGTGGTATCAGTTCTCAAAACACGAATGTGAAAATTATTCATTTTCTGTACTAGACACTTTGGCCAGCAGCTCAACAGAGCTGGCCACCCTCCTGTCTGTCCTGAGAACTTGGCAATCTCCATCACCCTTGCATTTTCCTTCCTAATATGTTAATGTCAAATTCGGGGTTTTTTCTGTAAAACAGCTGCACAAATACCCCTCTAAAAGTACCATGATCCTTGTGGTGTCTGAAATATCAACTTCTGCTACATTTACAAAAGCTGGCTTCTTTTTGTACAATTCATATGAATCTGCTTTCCTTAAAACAAAAAAGGGTGAAAACCTGCAACGTTTGCCTGCAGCTAGATCACTTCCGACGGCTCTTTCGACTCGAATTTCAGTAATCATTCTCAAATGGTCAATGTGATGGGATGGGAATGATTGATTGTGCCTTGGACTTTATATTAACAAGACAGACTTGAGGAGAGCAATTTCAGAAAACATTTCTGAGCTAAGAGGATCTGCCATTCGGATGTATATCAACTTTTATGAGACCATAAATTTGCCTACCAATGACTTGAGGTTTCTGCAAGTGGAAGGAGGTGGGTGTCATACGCCTTGGACGTTTCTCAGAACAGGTTAGAGAACATTTAGGTAAATCTGCTCTGGCTGAGGGACTGACTAGAACACCTTGAGAAGGTTCCTTTAGCTCAAGTTTCTCAGTAATTATTCTTAAAGGAGTAAGCCATGGGGCAGGGGTGCTTCACTGCGCTCTCTCTGAAAACTTGTTCTGAGACAGCAGAGAGCACACCTCCTGCACCGCTGCGTGCGCCCGTGCTCGGGGAAGTGCGGATTCCCGGGATCTGAGGAGCTCCCAGCGCAGCCGGTGACACGCAGCCTCGGAGAGGATCTCTCAAACGCCAGAGCTGCGGGACAGAGCGCGAGCTGGGGCTACAGTCCACCGAACTACTTCACCTCCTGAAAGCTGGCTGACTTAAAAGAAAACTTTCCAGGCTGAGTAACGCCTTACAGATGTAATTTCAGAGCTCCCATTTTTTGTTTTGCTTGCTAAAGTCAGCCCTGAAAGGACTTTCACGGCATGGCTGCTATGGAAAAGCAGGCTGAGGTCACTGTGCATGTTAACGCAATTAACTGCTTAATGCTCTCACATTAAAATAAGGCTTTCGCTAACGACTTCGTCCCACTACGCTACACTAACTGAAGATGGCAATGCCAGTGGACGGACTTGTCCCTCCCCGAGAGCGACGCGGGACGGCTGCGCGTGGCTGGCGCTCTGCTGCGACGGGGCCCTTACCTGCGCCGCGGTATCGCCCGTGCGAGGACCCCGAGGACCCCAGTCCCGTCAGCGCCTGCTGAAGCCACGACGGCCCATCCTGCGGCTGCTCCGCCGGCGCCAAGGGCGAGGGAACCCTGCAGGGGGAAGGAAAGCCGCGTGAGGCGGCGCGGGAGCGCGACGGAGCCGTTCCCTGTGTATCGGTGTCCGTGCGTCGCTCGCCACGGTCTCCGCTAGCGCCCAGGGTACGGCCTCGTCCTCTGGACACGGCATGCTCTGCGACGGGTGAACCGGGGTGGGAGAGCAGCGGACCCACACTCCCCGCC
>Ga0065711_1040733_pt1 | contig 16722 bp, 12 predicted proteins | sample Hoacrofraction12_FD_59098 | JGI IMG/M metagenome (GOLD analysis project Ga0065711, IMG submission 59098) | Hoatzin crop microbial communities from Cojedes, Venezuela - Epithelial fraction 12 v2 (version 2) | ecosystem: Host-associated > Birds > Digestive system > Esophagus > Crop | place... | reverse complement strand
AAAAAAAAAAAAAAAAAAAAAAAACACCAACACCAAAACAAATAAATCATGATCTCATTGATCAGCTGGACGAAAAAACCTCACCGTGCTATTCATTTTTCCACAGATCCTGTAGAGGTAGCAGCAAGCGAGGTGTGAGGAAGGACAGGCAGACCCCAGTCACTGCACAGCCCTTGCCAGACTCTTGCAGTCCCCCAGGCTGGCCATGTCACGTAAGCGGAGTCACCTGGCACGGGGGAGACTTGTATCGCCCTCCTTCACATGCGTCTTGTCCCAAAACTGTGCCTCTCTGTAAGCTTTATTGATTGTAATGGCAACAGCTGTGCATGAGGACCAAATATGAGCTTACTCGCATGGAGACCTTCCCGTAAGCAAAGCCAAACCTCAGCAAAGGCGCTTGGGCTCCACAGTGCCAGGCGGTTTGTGAATCTGCAGCTGCTCATGTGGTGGGGGCAAGGAGTCCACTAGTTAGAAACATAGAATCATAGCATGGTTTGGGTTGGAAAGGACCTTAAAGATCATCGAGTTCCAACCCCCCTGCCCATGAGCAGGGACACCTTCCACTAGACCAGGTTGCTCAGAGCTCCATCCAGCTTGGCCTTGAACACTGCCAGGGAGGGGGCAGCCACAGTTTCAATGGGCAGCCTGGGCCAGTGTTTCACCACCCTCAATACTTAATGAAATACAGTTTACAAGGAGAATACCTGTTGAGGCTTGGCTTCTCTCCAACAAGATGGAGCTGGTGGAAACGAGACTAGGAAACTGTTGTATAGGTCAGTGTCACATGTGCAAAAATGTGACAGTAACATTTAGTTTGTGCAAACAAAAAAAATGTTATTTTGTCTGAACGGCTGAGGCAAGGGGGACCTTGCTGCCTACACAGGCAACTTTCCTAAAAGGTTTTCTAGATGGATTTAAAGAATTAAGGTTTTCTTCCTGCCTTTTGTAAACAAGCACATCGTGTTCGTCACCAGGGAAGGAAGCGTTAACACCACCTGCATTGGGAAGGGCCGTGGGATGCAGCACTGGCCCAGCAGAGAAGCGGAGGGGGAGCTGACAAACTCCAGCGTGGGTGCTGGGGCTCCCCGGAGGTGTGGGGTCTGCTCTGAAGGCTGTGGGTGCAGGGGGATGTCCCCACCGCCCCGGTGGGACAGCTGCTGAAAATCCCCTTGTAGGGGTCACCACCACCTGCTGTGCTGAAGCACACACTCTCAGGCCACGGTGAAGTTAATTAAATATAGAAGAGCTCCCAAAATGGACCTTTTGAGTTACCAAATTCACAAAAAAGTAACTTGCTCCATAAGCTGCATAGCTACCTATCTGCAGCAAAGGATGCTGTGTCAGGTAACCCAGGCAGAATATAAATATTCTTGCTATACCTGAAGGCTTCACCTAATTGCTGTTTTACTTGCGGCAGCGATGCCTCAGAAGAAATTCCCCAAACCTCTAGAAGGCCCTGGTTCCTACTGCCATAGCAACAGAAGTCCTCCCTGCTGACAAAGCCAGCAGAGTCCAGAAAAGGTCACTGGAGAGCTTTAGAAAGCCCAGGCAGCTTTATCCTCAAAGAAAGAGGAAGAGGCACAACTCTGAAGCTGAAAAGACAAAATGGTTTGCCGGTGGCATGCGTCCAAAATTCACCAGTTCACCTCATAAAGTGTGTTCTTAGTGTGTTTGCATTGCCTTTAGGGCTATTTGAGCTCTCTGCGGGTTTTAGGGGGAGTGGAGGGGGACAGGGCTTGGGGAGCGAGGGTGGGAAGATTGCGTTTTTCTCTAGTTGTCATGGCTAGAAGTTATTCATGAAGTTGCAAAGACTGAGGCCTTATGGAAAAAGGCCCAGAGCTGCAAGAGCTGACACCAAACAGGAGAAAAATATCCTTCCTTTGGCTTGTTTTCTTCACTCTCCTGCTCCAGCGCTTGGCCGAGCAGATGTAAAACACGGCACGCTGCTTTTGGGGACACTGGTTACAGTACCAGGTCTGGGGTCGTCAGAGATGGCTTAGCCCTGCCGCTTATGACAGGCTAAGTTTGTGGGAATTGTCAGGTCCATTTACTGGATCCAGGCAGGATCATCCTCTGGTTGGAAAGCTTTTTAAAGAATTACCATTTTTGATGCAACCTGTCATGCTTCAGGCTGCATATGATTGCAGGAATTCACTCTTGTGTGCTTAAAGCATTTGTGTAACACTTCCTTAAACCTGTATAAACTAAAACTGAACATCTGATGATAACTATTCTGAGAAGAAAAGCATTTTTCCCCCCAAAAGGTGAACTAATACTGACGTGGTTAATACAGGGAAGAGGCTGAATGCACATTAGCAAGCACAGCCTGGCTCACTGACCTGAAACGCTGCGGTAGCTGAGGAACAACAGCCTGACTCTGGTCTCCTTCCCTTCACCTCTCCTAAAGAGGCTGTGCCAAGCAACCTCACTGGGCACCAAAATGAAGTAAAAAGACACACACCCCCACCCCTCTGTATTTAAAAAAGGACAAACTACAAGGTGCTGGATGGGAAAGTGTATTGAGGAGTCAGCTGCATCCTTGGTACTGCAGCCTCTGCTCCCAGCGCATGCTAAGCACTTAGGTGATCCTGGATGCAGGAAACTTCTTCAAAGCAGAAATACTTTAAAACACCTACAGAACACGCTTGGTGTTAAAGTTGTATTACTAGGAAGTTAAGGATTTAAAAAATAATTATAAAAGCATAGTTGTTACAAGGAAGAAATAGAGCACAGATAAGAATGCAGCCTTCTGAACACCTTAACATGTGGAAATACTCAACAGCCTTAGCTTTTCTTCATGCTTTATCTTCCTACCTGTCTTTCAGCTTTTCATGTCTCTCTGCAATGCATGTCACTCTTGTAACCCTAGCATTTTCCAGCGTCTTTAAGAAGTCTGCAGCTAATAGTTTAATATTTTTTCTTCAGGGAACAGTCAGATTCCATCAGTGGTTGTTGCCGTGTTAATTATGGAAGAGCCAGTACACTTACACAGCTTCAGGCAGCCTGACACCACGTGAAGCATGGACCCAGCGCAAGACTTACTACCTTGCTTCTCAAATGATGGCTTAGGTACGTGTGTAACTTTGTGATAACAGGGTCATTGTAAAGTCACTATCCCCTAATCCCCAAGGAGAGGGGAGGGCAATTGAGGCCATGCGTGAAAAGCTATACGTGTACTAGATGGCTTTTTCTTCCCTTCCCTCCCAGGAGGCTTGCACAGCATTCCTATTGTCCGCTTGTTTGTCATTGTGTTTCACATAGCTCATTGTTAACAGACTCAGCTAGTTAACCAAAAAACTTCCAGTGAGGCAAAAACCTGGAACTCAAAATGCGGTGGTAGAGTAATATGCTTTTTTGGGATGCAGAATGCTTCAGCGCATGCTTTGGTCAGCTCTGCAGACAATAGTAGGATGAGAGGTGGGTTAGCTGAGCCAAGGGGAGGCAGGTGAAGGAGGTAAAAAAGCACCGGTACACGGCTGCGCCCCGGTTCACAGTGGGGAGAGCTGACCCGGGGTTTCGGACCGATGGCTGGCGGCAGCAGGCGCCCGGGGAGGAGTGCCGGGCTTGCCCCACGCAATGCGAATGCTCCCGGAGGTACCGGCGCGGCCAGCGAAGCCGAGCCGCCTCGCCGGGCACGGCCGCCGCGCCTGTGCCGCAGGTACAGAGCCCCTAGGCAGGGGCGCGAACAAAGGCATCCAAGCTTAGGTTCAGCAAACCCAACCCAAACTGCCGGGTCAAGAGTACTGCAGGCAACAGTTGGACGCTAGGCAGGCTGACGCAGCGTGAAATAACAATACGAAGTGTGACACACTGTGAAATGTCAGCAACAATTGCGGCAACCCAGCCAGCCCGCAAAACCCAGGCATTCTAGATGAGCATTTTAGGCATTGCTGACTTGAAAAACGTGGCACATGAATCTACCATTTCGGATTGGACTGAAGCTTTACATATCTGCAGGTTACTGCCACTTACGCTTTGCAGAAGATATATCTACAAGTTGCTGCCGCTTATCAGTGGAAATATTGGTCATGCAAAGAAAGAGAATGCGTTGGCTGTTCAAGGAACGCCTAGGGCAAATATTTTACGGATACAAATGCTGAGTGCAGACTGGAGGCAAGTCGGACAAAATCTGCCGAGCGTGTGAGCTGCGGCGAAGGATGACACGCCCGGAGGTTATGAAGTTGCATGTTCAGGGTGGATGTTCACAAGCTCTGCAAGCACAGCGTCTTGGAAGAGAGAGGGTAACTGTGCTGTAAAGGATGCATGCTTTCAGTTCAGTTTTTACAAGTTTTTACACAAAGAAACTGATTTTTAAACAATCTTTTAACTCTAAAGCGTAAGCCTTTAAAGCAGCGCAAGGGAGTCAGGCACACAAATCTCATTATTCTGAAAGCTGCTTAGAAACTTTAGCCCTTCGAGTCAACATACCACAATGCATTCAGAAGTACAGTTTCAAAGAGTTACAAATGCTTCTAACAATTAGCTAATTTAAAAAAAAAAATGAAGAAGAAAAAATAGGATTTAAAAGGATTTAAAAGGAAAGAATTACAGAGGGGTTATATGTTAAGAAGGAGGTAATTGCAAGGGATTGAGAGGGGTACAGTAGGAAGTGGATGTGGTTAAGGCATTTGCAAGATTAGTTGAAGAAAAGCCTGGTAAAACTGGAAGGAGGAAGCCAAATCCTTGGACAAATGAGTATGGTTTCTTTGATGTATTTGAAGCTGCATGATTTATACATATTCAGTATCTGGCCCGCGGACCTTAAGAATGATTGGGTAAAAATAGCAATGAAAGCTTATTAAAATACAATCAGAAAAAGTAGTATATAGTATTTGATGCATAAAAGGTTCTTATATTTTCAGAGATGAAATACCCAGTCCATCGTTCCCAACAGCTGCAGGAATTTCAACCTAAGGGGTCTTAGGGAATTAAGCAACTTAACAGTAATGGAAGCTGTGACTTGCTATGCAAGCTGGTTTATTGAAAACAAAAATTGTCACAGTTTTTGTTACTGCTTTAGAGATGGATTGTGAGTGTGAAACTCATTTTCAAATGTTTCCTTAAAGGACCAGGATGATATGAATGTTAAAACTGGGGGGGCGCAGGTGGAGGTCATGAGGAAGGCTCTAGCATGCAAATGATACTGACTCTAATTAGTGCAGATACACCTTTTGAAATTCCTGCAGGTTTTTTGTATCTACAGAAAACATATTAAAACTCCTGGGTAAGTTAGGTGTGTGCATGCGTGCTTGAGGTCTCAACTTCTTCCAGAATGAAGAGGGTGTGAGGAGGTGCACCACCCCATAGGCGCTCTGGTAGCAGACGGGAGCAGTCTGTGCTAGACACCGAGCAAACACGGGGCAACGATACACAGCAAACAGCGAACAAAGCAAAAAGACAGCAGAGGAAGGTAAATAAAGAGCTGAACCAGTACATCACAACAGTACCCAGACTTCGTACTCCCTTGCTGTGCTGCAGATCTCCTGGGATATTTGTTTGTTACTGAAATTTCAAAACCAGAAGGCAAGAGAAGCTCCATCCTGACGTTAAGCAGACTCATTTCTAAGATGAGTCTTATTTCATTTTCATTGCTTCAGTGAGCCAGTGCCATGTTCAGAGCACTGTCAGCATTGAGGAAGGATAGACAAGCACAGAGAGTTTCACGGTCGTAAAAACAAATGCTGTCAGCAGGATACATAAAATAATGTATTGAATCTGAAACATGACATCACAGGAGAATGAAGAAAACCAGATGCATCTGCTAAGCATTTCTGGACAGATCGATCTACGTAATGCCGTTCTCCAGCAATGTAACTTTATTTTTAAAGTTGGATAGGACAGTGCTTCAGATCTGGCATAATCAGCAACAGACACCAGATATTTATTATGTCAAAAGAAACAAAAAAAAGCACCATCTTTTCTACCTCGGGACAAAACTCCTCAGAATGATCAGCCCCAGAACCCCTGAGCTTATCCGTGATGGAAAGCTGGGCGTGTTCAGGCAGCCACGTGAAAATCTGCCAGCTTGATTTCTGCTGCTTGTTTAGAGTCAGCACATTTAATACAAGGGCTGTTGTAACGAAGGCATGTGCTGCTGTGTGGAGGTGAGGAACCTCAAAGTCATAAACGTGGGCAGGGTGCAGGTATTTGTTAAGGACTTTGCCCATCAGATGTTCTTGAACCATAAAAGCCATTTACTGAATGCATCTGCCTATTCTTTGCCTTTCATACCAGGTCTCAGGATTCATCAGGGGCAGACTTGTATTACCCTAAAGTGCTGGAGGCTTGTTAGATCACTGTAGGAAGCTTCTCCCACGCCTGCAAGTAACAGGGAGAAGGCTGAGACACCAGAAGCTTTCAAAAGGTCTGGCTTTTTCTTAGTCTACATGGTCAGTGTAGATGCTGATGCTATTGCTGGTCCTCTTCATGCACCATGGGACAGGGTAAAACGCTTGCCTTCATAATGGAGATTATTGTGGATAATTGAACAGAGAGAGTCGTTTAACTGTACCCAGATAATTGACCAGGAAACTGGAAATCCTGGTATCAAGGTTGGAGCCTGATAAGGAACTTAAACTGTATGAAACAATATTTTTTTTGAGGGAGAGGAAACAATGACAGACTAACAAAAGGGCAGTAGCAGGAAAGGAAGGATTTGGTGAAAGCTTTGAATGATCAAAGAGGACCCCATTATCAGATGAAGCAATTTCTGGGAGGCATACAATGAACAATTTTAATTCTTCAACGACAAATCCAGATGTGCGGCCACTAATAAAAACATAAAATCTCTTTTTAAGATAATTGCATGCATTTTACGTGTACTATATGCACTTACCCTTTCAGAGAGTCAAAGTTATTGATCAATTCTGCCTAAGATAATAGCAGATCTCTGCAATAGCTACTTGTTTAATTTACTTCTGTAGGTATTACAAGCCAAATTATGGCTAGCAGAGTCTAAAATCCAGATTCTTGAATGTAGGGAATTTTTAAATTAACTTGACTAATACATTTTCTGAATAACAATTTTGTGTTGTTCTGCTGTGTACAGGGCAATAACGCTCAGAGTTTAAAGCCTATATAATCTACACAAAGAACTTCCCTCTTCAGTGCCCTTTTGTCTCTGTCTCATCAAGCCGATATGCAAACAGTAGTTAACTCCAAGAACTGTAACTTTCACCAAGAGTTTACAACCTGCTCAGCTACTTCAGGCTGAGGCATTTGAGAGGCTGGTCAGAAAAAAGCGGTGAAAATTTAGTAGCTTAGTTGGTGTTGTACATGATGGGGAATGACTAGGTCAGAGAGCATTTTGGTGTCTTCACATTGCTACCACCACAAAACCTGTCTGAACCGAATGATGAAGCACAAGAAGGGGTAACCCCCAAAGCAATAGGACAAATATGCTCTAATATCTCAGTAACCGTACTCTGTCCCACACCATCAAGCTTATTTTGGTATCTTACTTAATGCATAGCATTGGGAAGCCCATCACTGTTAAAAACACTTGTACAAATCCAGTCCATCCACCAGCTCTGAATTCAGCTGCATGACTGAAACCCAGGCAGAGCCTACCTGCCTTAGTGCACACTGTTGCCGCATATGCTTATGGGACTCTGAGATAACAGCCAGAAACGTGGGCCATGATGAAAGAGAGTCCCTCTCCTATGGTGAAGTCCAGAATCGCAGCAGGGGACCTTGGTGGAAGAGCAATGCGAATTGTGACAGCTTACACTCACTTGGAATATTATTAATATCACAGCACCAGCCTGTGCTCATTTTTTACCCGTCAAAATGGAATAATTTTATTGCCTATCTGTGGGTTCATCCTGAAACATTAAGCACAGAACAGTGGGTTTTCACACTTTCACAGCACTGGCTATGGAATGTGATACATCCATGTGTACTTTGCTGCAGGTGCACTAACATCTAAGAAAATCTGCTTCCCTGCTTCGAATGTGAGCTAAAGCATAAGATGACTTCTCAAATACAGTATGTAGACGTGAGGCATCATGTCAATGCAGGTGTCGGCTGACCCACAACCTCACATTTGAAGGGTAGGTACATCTTAAATCAGGCAAAACTCATGGTTGATACTGATTTGACTATTTCTCAAATGAAATTAAGAAAGAAGTTTTTCAATATGGATTTTTTAATGTGTTGGTATCAAGCATTTATGAGTAGCATTTCCTGCTTTAGTCATCAGCTCACATAGGGAAGGAAAATCAGTATGTGAAAAATCTACATCTTATTTACATTTGTAATATTACATAATTCTGAATGTATCAGTAGAAGTGTTTAAATGAGGGCTTTGACAGCAGTGCTGTACCAGATGCAGTGAAAATCCTTTTGATGTTTAAATACAGGAGATTGTGAAGACATAATTTGAAAAACTGAGGGTGAGGTTAAAAACCGTACCTCGCCCACAACAAGAATGTCTGTGATGTTCTTGGCCTATGTTTTAAGTGCATATTAATAATCTCCAATAACAGGTATTTCTTGTTCTGCAAGTAATAAGTTGTCTTGTCTTCCAATACTTTATCATCAGGTATATAAAAAAAAGAAAAATCTTTCTTGGTGCATACTAGATGAGTGCGTGTTTCTGAAGCATTGATTTTACAAGTCAGAATGCTTTGCCCCCAGGATGCACACGTGGTACTTCTTGAGACACCCAGCACCTTGCATAACTGCACATGAATTTAGCATTGCTAATTAATGCTTTATTTTTAGTACTGTGATTCTGTGCATCACTATTGTGATACACAGAACATGAAAGCAGTGTATCCTTACTTCAACAAGTGTGATGGATTATTTTTTGTATTTGTCGCCAGTTGTGTATCCAGTGCTCCACAGTGGCTGCTCATCTTGATTTAAGCACCTCCCCAAGCCAACAAGTGTATTTGCAAACTGTTTATGCCATTCTGGTAATAAACGCAGAAGACAGTAGCCTACAAACGAGCACAAATACTACTCAGCCCCTGATCATCTTCTGAGCTATAGTAGGCTTTTAGGTGATGTTCTTATTTATTTTGCAGCTCTCCTCTATTTTCTGGTCTTAATTTCATTAAACACCTTGTATACACTTTTGGCCTAGAAAAAGAAAAAAATATGTGATTCTTTTGAATAGCAGCATCAAATTTAGAGTTGAGAAGGCCATAGCTGGTGACTTTTATCCTAAAAAATGATGGAAGGTGAAATCTTGGCTCTATTTAAAAGAGTGGCAACATTCCACTGATTTCAAGTGAAGGTACTCATCCCTACTAAGTACTTTATATCCTAAGGGCTCTATAAATTGTTGCATAAACATTACATGGTTAGACTATGAAAAAACCCCACCCATTTGCCTTTAGAAAAGGGAAATTCCTCACCTAAGGTAAAAATCTTTGCTGCTAGGTTTCCGTGGGAGAAGCTGACAGAGGTAATCCAGCAGTGATGGAATATTCTGGGATTAATTAGACGTGGCCTAGATACACGCCAGAGAGCATCAGAGCTGACCTGAATGTTGCGAGGAACGGTGCCTCTGTCTCCTCCTTTCAGTTAATCAATCCTGACACCAAAGGCTTAGCAGGGCAAGTTTGAAGAGACCATTTCGATATAAGCCTGAAAGAGAGGCAAATTGTTACATTAATTTTTATTCATATTATATGTCTGCTTATTTAAATCTAAAATGTGTGGAAAACATGTTTTAGCTTCCTGTATCTTCTAGGTTAATAAGAAGTCAACTAGGTTTTTCAAGCAGTTAGCCAAGAGTCTCCAGAAGGCCTGCTGTGGATCACCATGCTTTAACAGAATATGAAGTTTTCCTATCGCTTCTATTTTGTCCCAAAGCATCATTTCAGGGAAAGAAAAAAAGAAATTAGTTACACAGATGCTGTGTCCATTTTCAGTTATATTCCAATATGTCAAAGCTGATGATAGCAAATGAGGAACGGGATCAACTTCACTTTGGCCTAAGGTTTACAGGAGCAGCTTTCATTACTCGAAAGGTCATGGAATGGGAATAAGAATAAATTAGTGATTCTTCAGTTTAATTTGAAATAATGTTAATTGGAAGAGTCTTCTGCTCTGTAAGCATGATTTTCAAGTTGCAACCAGGGAAATAAATTGATTTTTTTTTTTTTAAGAACAAAACTCTAAATGAATCTTTTCCCACTTACTCTGTACTCCAACTAACTTCTAAACCTGAAGGAGGATGCCCCTGAGTTGATCAAACTACTCAGAACAAAGATTTAGTCAAGCCAGTACGAAAATAAAAGTACAATCTGGAGATCTGCTACCTGCTAATTGCCAATTGCATGCACCTGGGAAATTTAGAAAACTTATGGTTTAATTGGAATACTCAGCAAACTAGTTTTTACATCATGGCAGTTATGCATTAGAAAAGGGGGTTGAATGGCAGTGAACCGAGAGATCTGGAAACCCGCAGTGTTTGAAGATGGATGAGATCCTGCCATTGTCACTGTTACTTGTCACAGGTGAGTAAAAAGCAACGGGGTTCAGCTTGCCAAGATGATGACTTTATTACAGTTCTTCACCTTTATTTCAAAGCCTTTTTGACAGGTCTAGGAATTTTTTTCTCTTAAGATCTGGGTTGAGGGTTTAATTTGGCTTAACTTTCAGTTTGGCAAAAGGATGGAAAACATACTCAAAAAACAAAAAGAAAGTTGTATTGATACCTGAGATAAAACTGTACTAGTTGGAAACTGTTTAATTCATATCAAGTAAGGATACCTGTATGTAACTTTGGACCTGAGACAAGGGAGAAACTTCCACAAAATGATGCATCTGCATGTTGTACTAAAGCCCTTATGAAATCTATTTTGTTATGATTATACTTAGTAAAAGACTTGAATGTGTGTAGTGTTATGGTCCAACAGCTGCTATGGCCTGCAATTCCACAAGCAATTCCCACAAAACATGCCTTTTATAACAGAATCTTTTCATTGATTTACTGATCAACACAACTTGGTGTCAGATAATAAATAATAGAAATAATCTACTGTTTAAGAATTTCTCTCCAGACAGCAGCTCACTAAGAAAAGGGGCTGCTCAGCACCCTGGCGTTGGTTCTCAACCACTTGCAAGATCAAACTTACAGTTTATGAAGTCTGAAATAAAAAATAAGAAAGCTCAGAGCTGTCTAGCAATGCTTTTATGATTCATTGCCACTAAGACTCTCAACTTCCAGTTACCAGTTTGTGATGGAGGCTCTGTACCGCAAACTTTAAATGATGAATGGCGATCGTCTTGCTGTCGCTTTCTGTGGCAGACACCTTCCCCGCTCCCCTGCCACCCCAGTCTGAAAATCAGTCTAACTTACCTCTGTCATGTGCTTCAGTTTCTATTATTTCAATGTTAATGTATAAACCTATTTACTGGACTGGACTTTTACAGTAATTATTAATTGACCTTTTACGTATTTATGTAAAATGAGGCAGACTACACTGTCTGGAATAGTACTTTGCTCACTTACCCTGTGACCAAGTTAAGGAACAACAAAAGACACTTGGTTTAGGGACTACTAACTGTTTACAGACAACTTTCTATTGTCTTTTTTTATTTCTCTAGAAAGCGTCAAAGGGCTTTATCTTGTTCAGATTTGAGACATTGACTTTATTGAACTTATCCAATGCTTTATAAATATTTAGCATCTTCAGTCATTAGGTTTTGTTCACAAAAGAATGCATCCTAAAAGAAAAAGCTGTCAAACTTATTGAAGATTTATAGCCAATATAGCAGGCACGATACTGAATCAGTAATACCCAAGTTACCAGTTATTTGTTAGACTATCAACAGCTTATCACTAAATAGTAAAAGTCCATAGAAATATGAACATATAATTAATTTATAGTTGTAAAATGTTCCATTTCATACCTCAAATGCACCGTGGATCTTGTTCAGACTGACAATTTCATCGCATTATCTCCACTAATTTACTATATTTTAAAAGTTTTTTGAAAAGTCAACCAGCATCTGAAATGTGGGTGTTTACACCATTCATTTTTTCAGCATAACAGAAATTGCAGGAACCTATTTCAATTTTCTCTGCCCTAGATTCAGGAAAAGATGCAAGTTAATTTCTGTCTGAAGTGCTCAGAAATATGACACCTTGGAAAAGGAGATTTTCTGGACCTGATACATGACTACCTACACTTACATTTGGCTCACCATACAGGTGATAGTTCCTAAAAAAGCCACTTGAAAATATATATATTACTTTTATTTTTAAAGTGGCAAAACCATGATTCTACATTCCAATTCTTTTTGAAATGAAACACCCACATAACAGACCATCCCATCCACTATTTTAATGAGATCTAAATCTGTCAAGGATCGTCAACACTCAGCACAGTGTGGATGCCTTCAGGACTTGCAAATCTGAAAGAGGTTAAATTTCTTTGGACAAAAGCAGTATTAATAATATAACATCATTCACAAACATTGATTGGTACTCAATACCAGAAAGTGCAGCTGAAAAATAATATATAGATTTTTTGCATCCTGTTCTTCAGGATGTAGGTAGAATCGAAAACCAGTACAAAATAATGAGCTCGCTTACTGTTGTGTGGGAAAAGAGGAGCGAGAGGTGATACTGCAAGAGGAAAACCCACTAAGTAAGCATGACAGGAGTACGGGGGCTACGTGCAATGACAGGAACTTCATAACATGTTCTTCATAAAAGTGACAGGAAAAGCAAAGGAGGCAAACTGCGCTCTGCCAAAAGCATCCATTCAAATCCTGAAATACGGAAGGATAATTTTTGGTAGGACACGCGTTGTTAAACCTCTGGCTTAAAAAAGAAAAAGAAGGATAAATGAGAATTACAGGAAGAATGGTGCTAAAGACCAGAGATCATGAACAGAAAACAATGAAGATGAAGCACATCTCTGTCTCATTTGCAAAAGCCTGTATTAAGCATTACCAAGAGCCACTTGTTTGATTTAAAGTGCATTTAAAACAATCACAGAAATTAAGAAGAATTTAAAGACCTGTACTTCAGTTCCTTTTTATCAGCTCTGAGGTTAAATACACATACTTTGTAAATATTCAGCACATAGCTTTATCTCCATCGTAGCGTGTGTCAAACTCCGCTCTTCCGGATTATTCCAAGCGGCGATGACCTCATTAATCCAGAATCTCCCTGCAAATCCCTCAACGCCAGGGACAGTGTCAGAAGGGAGGATGAGCCAGTTTAACAGAAGTTAAGGTAGATCTGGCCAGGCTTCTCCAGCCACACCTTCCGCTTCTGCCTTCTCAGATCTCAGATGCAAGCTCAGGAAGGAGTGTCTTGGATTCCTCCCGGACACCCCAGGATTTCCACATGCAGCGCTAATGGATCTGCCATAGCGCTAACACACAACATGAGTTTTCCAGAAGTGTCCATGGCCAACTCGCCTTAGATCCAAACCAGCAATATGGAAAACTCCACAAGCTTTGTTCAGAGGTGACCACTGAAACGCAAATGACCTGAGAAATGCTGGCAGTGGAGTGGGGAAGGCCAGAAGGGATGGGAACGGGGATTGCATGGAGCTGGAAGTTGTCACTGGAGCAGAGGCGTTGCTCATGTTGAGGGTGTCCAGCTTCGGAAAGCAAGTTACTGGCTGCCAGCTGGCATTTTCCAGCACTTTCTTCTTTAATCAAAGCATGACCAAGTTTTCTGCTACATGATGCCTAGAGTATACCATGGAGTGAAATACTGCACTAAATGAAGTGTTGGTAGTTAATTCTGCAGACTTCTAAGGAAACTGAAATTCCTTGAGGTCTACAACCCATTGCTAATTTCAAAGAACCTATTTACATGAAAAAACCCACTTGTGTTTTGTGCTCGCTGCGCTCAGTGTAGAAGGAAGTTGGTCTCTGACTTGCAGATTTTCCCAAGGAGACCTATGCGTTGTCGGGAATAGATGTGCAGATGAGAAAATTGGGGGATCTTGTCTACAGCAAAGCCTTTACAGCAGCCTGTTGTACGATGGCACTTCGTACTACATCATTTTCATCTTGATAGGCACAAAAGTCTATAGGAATTTCCTTTCAAACACTGCGCTAATGAACAAGCAGAGTGCTTTATGGTGGCCAGATATTCAGGAGAAGAGCTACGAGGCGTATCCAGACCCTGACGCTTCTCCAGTGTGAGCAACGGCTGAGATTTTGATGCGTGCTAGCGACCCAGCTCCAGACACCATCCCCCAAATCCCCGGCAACAAGGCAGCTGCATGGCTTAGGGGATTGGTAATCGGATACTTCACCTCAAGGTCACCGCAGGTCTCTAGTTCAAGAGCAGCAAGGCTTTGTAATGACTTCAACATCAGCGGGTGTTTGTTTGGAGGCATACGGAGAAGCGAACATACGATTTCAGTGCAGCAAGCAGTAGACACGTCCACATACAGACACAAACATTATGACAGTTGCCAGACTGTTAGAAACGCTTGAATGACAGAATATCAGTCTAACAGGGGTTGATTAACTCCCTAATAACAGTCAGGATTGTGTCTTGTTTTAGTGCTGGCTGAGTAGTAAAAGCATCCTGGTTTACACAGTACTTTGCAAATGAGAGAGGCAAAAATTCATGTTTAACCCTCTCGCTCTCCCTCATCAGCTTGTAAAAGACTTTTAAAAGTGGTTTTGAATGTAACTGGAGACAATCCAAAGCCAACTTTAACTTGAATTTTCCGTCTTAGCTGGCATGAATTCAGCAAGAACGAAAATCCGTTCTGCAGGTATTTTTAGGCACTCTACTACATAGGAAAAACTGTCAGTACAGAATTTGAAACTTCAAGGCAACCTTAATGAGGATAAAACAGAAAAAAACCTACTTCCAAGGTCAGTATTAACCTGATACTTCTGGACTCAGAGTGCATGGCCTGTCTGTGAGGAAAAAGAATGTGGATGATGCTCCCTGCTGCGGAGGGACCATGGCAGGCAGGCGTAATAGTAAAACCAACACGCGATGCCCTCCCCGATGTCCTGCCGATGGCAGTTCCAGAAGTGAGGGGCTGGCTGGCACCGACACCGCGTCCCTCAGCCCCCATTGCCTCCCAGTGGGCACCAGCCCACTCCCCTTTAGGGGAAAAGGCAGGGGTTTTAAGACGCCCCATAGAGAAGCCACTGGCCTCGGACAGCTAATGGACAGCGAGACTTTTGGTTGCTAAAATAAAACGCAGCACAAGCCTTGGTCACTTTCAAGTGTGCAGCGGTCGGTGATAACCATCGTTTGCCCGTGGGTCTCTGCAGAACGCAAGCCTCCATTTAAACAAAAAGAAAATGGAGTTTCAGCAGGCGACCTCACAAACATGAGCCCCCGTCGCATCGTCTCGCAGGCAGAGGGCTCTGTGCCTGTCACCCCCAGCTCTGACCAGCAGCAGCAGGGCCGTACCACATCTCACGGCTGCGGCCAGCCTCACAGCACCCTCCCTGCAGCGCTCAGAGTAACTCATTTTTGCTTTTCGCTCCTCTTGAGGAGTGTGCTCAGAGCACCAGCACAGGACAGTAAAAAGGAATCCCAAAAACGGAGGATAAAACACCGGGAGGAAATAGCAGCTTTCGCCGCAGTAAGGCCACTGGAAAGCGGTGAACGAAGAGTTGGGGGGGATCGTTCCCATACCCCTTTGACAGCCCACAGAGCTTCGCAGCTTGTAGCCCCATCCTGCCTTTTCCCGCTGGGCTCGGCAAGCTGAGATCTGCTCAGCGCTGGGCACCGCAACTTGAAGCCTTTCCCAGCAAAAAAACCCGGTGTGGTGTGTGTCCCCCCAGCCCCCGGTGTGGTGTGTGTCCCCCCAGCCCCCTGTGTGGTGTGTGTCCCCCCAGCCCCCAGTGCGGTGTGTGTCCCCCCAGCCCCCTGTGTGGTGTGTGTCCCCCCAGCCCCCTGTGTGGTGTGTGTGCCCCCAACCCCCAGTGCAGGTGCTGCTGTGGGCCTGCAAGCCGTCACGCAAACCTCCGCGTTGGGACGCTCATGTGGTTACCACAGCCGGGGAGGGGGCTTTGGGGAACACCTCCGGGGACTCGTGGAAGCCACAGGGCCGGGCAGAGACCCATCAGGGTTAGCACTGTTGCCCGTGCTTTAAACATCGTGTTCGTCCGCGTCTCGCACCAGGATCTTACAGAACAGGGGGGAAACCACACGGTGCTAGAGCGCTTGTACGAGTTGGAGGAATAAAGGCTCCCGTGTCTAGGTGTGCCCAACTACGCAGGTCACTTAGGTGTGGGGTGGGTTTTTCTTCCTCCAAATCGATCCTGTTCGGAGCACGACATCCTCCTTCTGCGGCGCCCATCGCCGAGAGTCAGCGTTCAGGGTCCTCGGACCCGACGTCCTCCCAGCACGGGCAGCCGCCAAAGCAAGCGGACGGCACCGAACGCGCCGGGAAGGCGAACGCGTGACCCGGGAAGCACTGTCCTTGCGTCGCTGCTCACATCATCGGGCTCCGCGCGTGCGAGACCCCGCCGAACCGGGACGCCGAGCTTTGAGGGACACAGATGAGCGGGAGCGGGCGGCCGGGCGAAGGGCTGACCGCGCCTCTGCCATCTCGCACCGCGTCCGCTGCCCTCAAGGACAACCTTCTCGGCGCCGCGGGCTGCCCGCAACCCGTGCCCGCGCGACTCTGCTAATTAACAAAAATTAACGGGCCCGTCTCGCCCCGGCCCTGCGACAACCCCCAAGCTGAAGCTCTGCGCCGCGCCCGGGGCTGCCGCGCTCCCTCCCGCTCGCTGCGGGGCGGGGGGTGGGGGCGGGGC
>Ga0065711_1011260_pt1 | contig 16722 bp, 10 predicted proteins | sample Hoacrofraction12_FD_59098 | JGI IMG/M metagenome (GOLD analysis project Ga0065711, IMG submission 59098) | Hoatzin crop microbial communities from Cojedes, Venezuela - Epithelial fraction 12 v2 (version 2) | ecosystem: Host-associated > Birds > Digestive system > Esophagus > Crop | place... | reverse complement strand
GGGGAGTTACACCTGCAGGGTAACTAGAGAGACTAATCCACCCAAAACAAACCCACCTGGCTTCCACCGGGGATTAATTAGCCCCTTCAAGGCCAACTTCTAGCAAAGCATCCTCATGGAGCACACTGCAGACTGCCGCGCTTCAGACAGTCACAGAGAAGGGAGTGCAAAGACACAAAAGGAGGACTGCGGAAGGGGCAGGAGGAGAGGGCAGCCCAGATGAATGGAGAAAGGCAAGCAGGGAGGTGAACGAGCAAGAGGTGATGAATGGTAGGGAGGACATGGAAGTTTTACAGAGGACAGAGGGCAAAGACAGACCTGAATGGGGAAGGCTGAAAGATGCCGCTTGAATGGAAGGGGAAAGAGGGAGGAGAAACGAGGCAGAGAGAGAGCTGAGCAGCACAAAGTGAAACAGTGCAGGCAGAATAGCTTCCCACATGGACTTGACAAGGCCTTAGAGAGAGACAAGCAACACAGCATGAACTTTAATCCAGGAGCAGAAAAGCTGCCTGGAGCAGACAGCGTTATCGTCATCTGTCCCTGTATAATCCTTTGCTCCCAGTCAACAAATTCTCATGAACCCAGAGCAACTCAAACGGCAGCCACCAAAGGCCGGAGGGTCCCCATCAAAGGGAGCTGTAGCAAAACTGAGCCAGTGACATGGACACAGCTGATGGGACAAAGGACCAACATAATTACAAGCAGCAGCCCACGAGACACAAATGTAACACTACCCTACAGGTGGCACAAGATGCAGTCTATGTGTGTAACATAGAAACATTGTTTATCATCAGTGTTACTTGCAGGGCTTTCCTCCCATTTCTAACACCAGGATAATTTTTTCAAAACAAAACTTTTCCTAGTAAAAACTTGGAGATTTCAGTCATACCAAGACTTTCCTGTGAATTTGCCTTAGCTTTGAATTTTGACTGTTTAGAAGAAGTTCCCTCAGATTCTACAACGCCAAAACGCTGGACATGACCATTTTCAAAATGTTTCACTAGAAAATTGCATTTATGTTTATGTTAGAGTGCCCAGACGGTTTGGCTCAAGTCAAATTGAATATTTTGCTCAAAGAGAAACAAAAAGCATTTTTTCCAATCTTCTAGGGAACTGCAAACAAAACTCTACATAACGTTATTCACCCACCTCCACCCTTTTCACAGCTTGGCAAAACAAAGCATTTAGAAAGGACACCACATCTGGTTAGCTGAACCTCACTGGCAGAGCTGAAAACTGGACACATTCCCATTCCTTTCGGGTGTGCAGGTTTAGATACACCAAGGTATCCATTATCCTCCTATGTCTACCAGTCACCCCCTGCCTGATCCTGTGCCAAATCTAATTTTCCCAACTGCAAAGCAAAAGATACAGTGACTCACTCTAAAAGGATAGCGTAAGGCCTTAAATCATAGCCCTTTACACTTCATGCTCAGAACATCTGTCATACTTGTCGGGAACAACCATTTAAAAGCTAATTCAGTGTCTGGAGTTCATGTTTTGGTTGCGCACAAATAGACTCCACTGTCACACAAGCTAAAATGAGAGATCATAGAAACCTAGTAGAAGGTAGGACACAGCCCTCAAAAACAAACACAGTGGAAAGGAAAACAAATTTAATCTAAGACTTGACCCTGCTTTGCCGCCTTTTCAACACATCAGGGAAGTCAAACATACAAACCGGCTTTTAATGTGCTGCTAGAGGAACCACGAAGGGCCCACCTGCGCCTCAGCTTGAGACTCTGGTTCTGCCCCCTTCTTTTTTGATGTTTCTTTCACCAAGCAAATATAACAACATCAATGCTGTTAATTTCAGGCAAGAAATGTGAGCCTCCTGGAGTCAGAGCACAAGCAGCAACTCAGATGAGAAAAAGACATGAGGATTTCTCCTCCCTTCGGCCACCCCAAAGAAACAGCAAAGGAATTCCTGAGAAATCTGGGCTGCATCATCAGTCCCTCTCAGAGAGGTCCAAAAATAGAGGGGACAGACTTGGGATCTGGCTGTCAGCAATCAGGTCTTAGCACAAAGTGCATTTGGAAATGAGAATTTGTGCTCTTTATGATTCACAGTGGTAACACTGCTGTTGGCTCAGTAGACTGAGTTCCACTTCACAAACTGGGAACTCAAGGCAGAGAGGCAAAGTAATTCACCCAAGGATGCAAGAGGCTTAAAATACTACTAGAGTTGAGACGAGATACTTGTGCTCCAACCACCTCCATGAAACACTCCTAGAGTGCCGCCTAATAACCGACTAGTAAAAATTGGAAATTGCCGAATACTAGAGGGGGAACTTTTACAGAGAGGTTAAGATTGAGTAAAGGTCAAAGGACCCCCAGGAAGTACACTAAGTTTGGTGATATCCACAAGCAACAAGAAAAGATGTCCAAGTGTGAGAGTCTCTCCTGGAAGCAGCAGGGAGATGAAGAGATCGATGCGTGTTTGTGCAGGCACACGCACACACACAGCAGTGGCAGAGGGACTGTAAGGGTCTCCAGAAAGGCTGCTCTGCCAAAGCTGACAAGCTTGAACATTGCAGCTTCACAGGCCAGTTGTTTCCCATGAAGAACCACTACTGCAAATAGAAGTGTCTCGCTTTTCCATCTGCCAGCCCGGGCCCAGGCAGATCATGTTACATATGGCACTGGGGGAAGGGAAAGAGAATACCAATAATTTTTAATTCAGTGAAAGGAGTGTGAGCTGTGCAGCTGGTGTAGTGTGAGCAAGCCCTAACAGCACCAGCTATTGCTTTGGGTCAAGAGATCACACCATTTCAGCCTGCTTCCTGACCTGTGCTTCACCCTAGCTGCCTTCCTCTCCCTTTAGTGCCTGCCTGCAGGAACAGCTAGCTCTCCAGAAGAAATACAGACACAAGGAGGAGAGGTTACATGTGCCCGAGGGAAGTTGCAACACAAGGCAGCTCACTGCTTAGTCTAAAAGCATTCAAGCAGGGTCAACACTTACTAAAAATACAGACATAAATACACACGTTATACAGGAGAAGGATTTACTCAGATGGGACAGCCAGGAGTTCAGGCTTGCTTAGGGTTCCTTGAATCTGCATCCCTGGGAAACTGGCAGCTATCACAACTGAATAAGACAGAATTGTGCTGCCAGCAGCTGGGAGCTGGCAAGCCATTCTCCTGGCAGGAAGGGCTGCTGTAGCACCCATGTTGTTAGGGACCAAAACTGTCACCCCCTCCCCATCCCACAGCCAGCCTGGGAATTCTAGCTCTTTTCTGCTCCCCAAATCTAAGTGCCCCATATCAGGCAGCCAAGGCAAAGCCACTACCACAGGCCAGTCAATCTTCTTATGCAAATGACCTCAGGGTAATTGGGACAGTTACAATGAATCCCTGACAATGTTTGCCTTTGTGCACACCAGGGGTAAATATAGACAGAGCTGCTTTCTAAGGATGGGGGGTAAGGGGAGAGCTGCACCGAGGGATGACAAGGAAGTAAGCACTGTTTAAATGCAAGGATTCTCCCAGAAGTGTGGGGCTGATGGGCAAGGAAGGAGGCACACGCTGCAAATAAAAGTCACTGGCTGGAAGTCTCAGCAATATTCAGGGAAGCACAGCCACTGTGGCAGGTCCGTGGAGCTGTCCCTTCGCATTACAACCTTCATTCCACAGACAGAAGAAAACTTCCACAGCATTCACCCAGCTAAGGATCTCAGCCCACAGGATTCAGACACAGGCTCCCACCACAGCCAAGAGTGGGCATAGCACAAACACCCCACGCAGAGCAAATCGCTGACAGTTTCCAGGCTGCAAGTGCACAGTAGCTGCCTCCAGCTCAAGGCACTCCTGCACCGACAGCTTTGCCTCTTGGTTATCTCAGCACGCTTCAGCCCCATGAATTTCATATATATGCTCTACCTTTGTTGTAGCCCTCTAGGGCCCATGCAGCAGCCGTGGAAGAAACCTAAACAAAAAGCAATCGGCCCCTGAAATCCTGTCATGCAAACAAGACTCTTCCCACCCATCGCCACAAGGACTGAATGGAGAGGGAGTGAACCCCCCCCGCCCAGACCCTGCCTGGTGGTCTTTTTGTCTCCTGACCTTCCCCGCACAAACACAACCCCACAACAATCAGACAGGCAACATAATGCGCCAGCGCCGGCTTTCCCAGCCCTTCAAGGCAAGCTGGGGAGAGAAGGGGGAGAGCTGGGGAGAGCTGAAAGGATTTGGGGATGAAGAACAGATAGGATAGGCAAGCAAATACCAAGCAGTCCTTGCGCAGTCCCAGGAGCCAGAATGAGAATAGTTTTAACAAAAGAAACAGAAGAAATGTTATCTTAAATGGCTTAAAGTGACATGGGAATATCAGCCAGTGGGATTTTCATACCAAAGCAAAAAGAAAAATCCAACAATGCTTCTAAACCCTGTGAACATCTTTCAACATTCCCTCCAAGCAGCCCACAAAATTGAGCCCTTCGGTACAAATTCTGATGGTTTTACTTGGCTATCTTTGCATTTTAAAGTCTGAGACAGATTAGATAGACAGGTTTTCCCTTAGACTGGGAGAAGGGAGAACACTTTTTTGCAACAGCTATAGCTGTAGCCAGCATCACCACACATGGTAACCCTCCCCGGTGTGATAGCTTCAAAGCACAAAAAGTTTCTGCCAGTCTGTCCTAACTATGCAAAAAGAGAGTCACCACCTGTGCTACTGACAGCAAGGAGTAAATGTGCCTCCAGGCCCCAGATTGTCCTTGCAAAGTAACAGATACTCTTCGTTACTGCAGGACACACAACCTTTGGGAAAGAGCAACAAGGGTTCCAAAGACTTGTTAGGAGCAGATCAGGAGACCAATGGGGTAAGGGGAAACTCCTACCTTCCGAAATGCCAAGGGATTCTCCTCTGCTCCCTGTGCACGTACAGGAAAAAACAGAGACTCCACGGGAACGCAAATCAAATAAACCAAAAATAAATATAATCTCTCAGGGCTTGGATTCAGCAAGCTTAGCAGGGCCCTTGGCTATGCTTCAGGGCACTAGAAATACATACTAAGTACCTTCACAAGGAAAGCAGGCCATGCTTTCACTGAAAGCGAAGTTCTGTGTCCCATGAAATCCTGGCAGCCGAGGCAGTAACAGAAAGCAAAGCTACAGGACAGCATCTGTGTGATTTACAGACACATTAGCCACCTAGGGAGCATGACACAGTAAGAAATGACATCGCAACTCCAGCACCAGCACCCCCACAATGCTGCTATCGTTATCCACATCGCTGATTAAAGTACTGCGATCGCACAGTGGAAGCCACCTGATGAGCCAGGTACGACATCATCTCCATGGGATGGTGCAGCTGATGTAAGGGGACTGAAAGTCCCAACAAAGGCCGCAGGCCGCAGCTGGGTGCAGGAGGCCTCTCCCAAACTCAGCATGCAGTGCACTGGGCCACATCTGGCCAGCTGGACCCAGCCGAGGGGGCATGGAGCTGCGGCTGACTCCCGCCCATGTCCTGACATGAACTGGAATAACTGGAAGAGCAGCAGCACTGAGCCCGCACACAACTGGCAGACTTCCCACAGCAAGGATAGCATCTCCTGTCAATCCACTCCAGCCTTAATCCTCTGTGGAAAGATCCCATCCACATCGTGCTAAGAGGCAATCTTTCAAGCCAGATGCTAACAATTAACGATAGTGAAGATGAAGGAGGAAGGGACAGATGGAGAACAGATATAACCAGGCTCTGCTCATCACACTGAGCAGCTTGGAGGAGCTGGACAGGAGATACACAGGTAAGATTTTTAGCCTTGCTCAGCCCTGCGGTGAAGTACTACACATACGCATGCGTGGGACAGCAAATCTATTGCATCCCCGGAGACAGATGCAAGGCAGCGACAGTCAGTCACGGTACTTGTTCTCAGCAGAAAGGAGGTAGCTGTGGCCCAGCTGTGAAGTTGCTTTAGGCTCTGCAGTGTTTCTGTCCCATGTAGCATAGGCACAAACCTCCTGCTGGTTTAAGGATTTGCACCCTGAGTCTGGGCATTTCCCCAGCATGGAGGGCAAACTAGAGATTTGACTCCTTTCATTCCACAGACAAAGATTCAGCAGAATCCCTCTTCAAAAACGAGATTACTCAGGAATACCAGGATCTTCAGCACAGTTACCAAGTAAGCTAGCAAAATAACTGTGTTAACTGGAAGCTGGCCATCAGCCTCATCAACCTCTCAACCCAGAGAGGGAATACAGCTAAAAAGCAAGCCAGTGCAACTCCCACGGCTGTCTTCAATACAGAGCACACTCTTCTGTTAGCATTCCTATGCTAGAAAATCTCACTGCATAGATAACTGCTTGTTGCAGCAGGTAGGGAAGTACGACAGACTGGGTTGCTTAGACAAGATTAATTCCTGTCCTATTGCATAAAATAACTTCATTTTACATTACTCTTTATTATGGCAATGAAAATTATATGGCCATTTTAACAGACCAGTGTTGCTTGCTCCAGTTCTCACCTCTACAGAGTTTGGAAGCAGAGAAAGTAACAATTATTTCAGAAACTGCCAGCTGGTGCTGCCATAAGCAGCGGGTCCTGGTGAACAGCTTCTCCATTCACTCTTCTCTTCCCAGGCCTTGTGGACCTGGTCTTAGACAAGTTGAAAGCGAGAATCCCTCCTACACCAAGGAAATGGGACAGTCTAGATAACTTTGATCTGTGGTGGGGGGCTGATGGGGAAGGGGGCAAATTTCTCAAGGTCTTTTTCAGTCCTATACATCTTACCATTCCTCTGTCTTTGAGCCACAGAAGCTGGCTGCTGTGTGTGGAGATGTGTGCCACAGCCTAGTCCAAGCAAAGGAGGCCAGAGCCCTCTGACAAGGAGCTGGTGGTTAGAGTGGCCTGGCCAAAGCCTCCACAGTGCAATGCTGCTTTCCGCAGCCCCAAAGAGCAACTGATACCCAAAGATGCCAAATACCTTCAGCTGCCACCGAGTTCACCAGCTCGAGATAAGACTCCCAAGAACCCTGGGCACTGACTGTTTGAAAGATCAAGCCTCCAGAAGAAAATCATCTGGGTTTTGCCTGCATGCTTGCCTGATGCCCTTCAAGTAAACACAGTAGCTGTTTTGCAAGCTGAAAGATGGGCTTACACCAACCCATAACAGACTGCAAATCCCTGCAATCACAACTAGCTAGCTTCAGAGGCAAGACACCATAACCAAGCACACCTACTTGCCTCTAGGAGATTTTTTTTTTCTCCCCCCAAACACTGTAGTGTGGGGAAGAAGCACCACAAAGCTGTCACCCACACTTCCGCAGCCACCCCACTCTGGTACTTCACCCTGGTTCTAATTCCTGCTGCTCACCCAGCAAATCTGGTTCTTTCCATCACCTTCTCAGAAACATCAGATGGTCATCTCCCCAGGCTGCAAAATGGAGACACTGTTCAGTCTAACCCTGGCATACATTCTTATGAGAACAGATCAGCCAGAGTTGGATGCAGTACCTGCAGAGTTGTACATTGTTACAGTAATGATAGACTTTTCACAGTCAAACTCTGCTGCATTGAAATCACCAGCATTTAGAGAGGCTGTAGCCAAGGAAAACACTAGCAAAGAAATTTTTCCCTGACATGAAAGATGCTGGCTGTTAGCAAGGCTTGGATTCAGCATGTCACCTTAGAGAAAATTAAAATAAACCATAGAAGCCTCAGGGAAAAAGACCATTTGAGTCTGGATATTCCTTTCTCCTTGGCACAACTTTATGGTGCATATCACAATATTCTCCCTGCATATTTGCTACTCCCCCTTCAGCCCAGGCTTGCATAAGTGATGAAGAGCTGAAGTGTTTGTCTCACAGTGCTAAAGGGAAAAGCAAGAAGCATCAATGTTTTCAGAGCACAGCCTCTCAATATCTGAGGGATCATCACAACCTCACGTGCCTGAAAAAAATGAAACTTACCACACAAATGCTCTACCATGGAAGGGGTGCATGTTGTGTGAGCTTCCTGTAATAAAGCCCTCAGCGAAAAAAATTGAATATTTCTATGTCTGCATGCTTAAAGAAACACTGTAAAATTAAAATCAGGGGAAGCCCTTATCCTTTTGAAATCAGTAATGAAATTAGCATGGGGCCCAAAGGAAGCAAACGAGGCCCCTTCAGAGGGGTCAGAATTTCATCTTGTGTTTAAAACCCCACAGTGGCAGATCTGTACTTCTTTTAATGACCCACCAAATCCTTTTAGTCCTCTACATCCTTCCATAAAAGCTTAATAATGAAAAATTATCTACTAAAACTTGGCTTTTCCTGAAAAATAGTACCTGAACAGATCTCCAAAGACAGATATTTCTGTGGACACAGTGAATTTGGACTGCATTGCTTTGTTTTCAGATATCATTGCATTTCACACTTTCACAGCTTCCTTGGAATAACATTTGATACAGAAAAAGTGTAAGTGATACTCACAGACAAAAGAATAGCCAACCCTCTGAAACTACAGGGCCTCTCCATTTGTATTGCTTTTGTAACAAATATAGCCCAAGCCACAGAATTCCAAGTAAGAGATCCTCAGGCGACTGAAAAATTCAAGCAAACCATTGCCATGCAACATTCAATGCATTCATTTTTATAAGCATCAAATTCCACCTATTAATGGATCAGTCATCCTCTGCAGCTATCAATTTACATATCCAGCATGCAAGCTGCTGAGGGGCCAGTGGACGCGAAATACATGAATATATTAAATCTGAAAAAGGAAACTAACGTCCATCGTAATTCAACTTAATGATCACATTTTCTTTACGAGCAGCAGCAGAGCCCATGCCTGAAAACCACACACCCCATAAAGGCACCCCAGATGCAACAAAGCACCAGATCCTCTACTTAGAGACTGCAGCTGTGATGCACGCAGTGTTCACCACTGAATCGCATTCAAGCCCTGTGTAAAGAGGGAATTCCCTGGAGTTACATTTTCACCAAGGCACTAAACCCCATGCTATTGTGCATGAACTAAATTCAAAGGCCCAATCCTCACTATGGAATACAGTTTATCTGAACATACATTAAAACCCTGGAACAATTTCTCAGCCCTTTTGCTAAGCCAGGCAGTATTACCAGCTTTAACGTAACAGCACTTTTGATCCTGTAACAGCTAGTGTGGTGCTGGTACATCTATTATTCCTCTTGGAACAGAGTTGTGCTCTGATATCACACCTACAATTCAGTCTTTGTGTGCACAGCTATCTAGAAACAGATGTAAGAGAGCGCTTCTCAGCAGCATGTATCCTTTCTATCATCCCAGGGAGGTGAATGACCCTCTCCAGCGCCCAGTCCAGGGCCAATTACAGCTATGGCAAGGAGAAAGACTTCTATTTTAATCTTGTTGAAGAGGTAATGGGGTGCTGCCGGCAGAGGGATGGACATGGGGGAAAGTCTCCCGTAAACTGGTTCTCCTTTTTCGCAGCTGGGCACCACGCAGGTAGCCAGCAGCTTGAGGAATGAGGGGCAATCCCACAATCAAATGGATTCCATTACTTTTTCAGGTCTGTAGCAGCCTGTCCCCCATTGTAACAGAATATGATCACCAGTATTACTCAGTCGATGTTCCCACCTGTGAAACTAAATTAAGTGATACTGGAGAACAAGGTTTGAAGTCCTTGAAGAGGGCTACTGCAGTGATGAATAAGGCAAATTCCCTACAGGCCACAGCCACTGCAATGATACAAGCAAAAACCCTAAGGTGCAGAAGAATCAGGCCCTGAAGGAAACCAAAAAGCTCAGGGAAAAGATGAAAGAAACTGAACATGGAAATTTAATACTACTTTGAACGTTTACTGAACAGAAATCCTCCCCAAAAGTGACAGAACTGCGATTAGCAATCAAGAACTCTTGGTCTGGCATCCAGGCTGTCAGGCGAGACCCGCACCTCCCAAGAGATCCAACTGCAGGGCTTACTCAGACCCACCTCTGGGGCATCAGCTACAGAAGTTTCTCAGAAAGGAAGGGCAGGAACTGTTAGTTGAGCAGTGGGGAAAAAGCAAACACCACTTGTTTATTCACAGGCTACTCTAATTTGTTGCTTGCATCAGATGTCACAGTGATAAGTACCTGTTTAAGAAGAAGAAACAGGAACAACAGCAAAACCACCCCCCTGCAGCTAATCCAATTAAGACACAGGATAAAGTTGTAGAGGTTAATCAGATCTGAGCCACTGGGTCTCTCTCTGCTGCTGCTTAGTGACATATCTAGTCAGCAACACCAGTGAGACAAAGGCCAGGCAGAAACACCAGCGATCTAGCTAGCTAGCCCCAGGAGATGAGTGCTGCTCACCGGCTGCCTCAGGCAGAAAAGAGAGGAGCACGCTGCAGGGCAGTACTGTGAGTGGTCTGCTGGGCTTAGCGCTTGGCTGCCCCATTAAGCCTTATCAGGTGCCAGGATGCTGTGACTGACAGGCTGCATTACAGTCCTTACAGCAAAGACCAAGGCTATGTCTGCAGGCGGCTACCAGGTTGGTAACCAGAATAGAGTTATACTCATCAAGGAAAAATTCTGCCCATACAACTGCAGGGAGCTCCTCTTACCTTGTGTTTCATTACCTGCAACTCTGTGCTGACCAAGGCTGCAGCAGGGCAGGTGAGGGCTGTCCCAGTTCAAGGGGCCACCAGCACAGAGACCACTTTGACTGTCACAAATAGCCCCTTCAGCACTGGGAGCCAGAAGAAAGCTCAGCTGAGGTTTGCACTGAAGCAGCTCCACTGGTGCCGGAGGGACAGACGCAGCAGGGTTCAGCACTAACAAGAGAACGTTGCTCCTGTCACACCCAAGGCATCCAGCCTACTGCCTAGCCTGAAGTCCTGACCTAAAGCTTACCATGCAAAGCCAAGCATGTTGCTTTTCCCAGCTCAAGCCTGCCTGTATGGTCAGATCTGCTCTCCCTCTCTCCCTCCTTGGCCCTTTAGGGCAAAAAGAAGCCAGAGGTCTGAGCCCTTATTGCTTAGACAAGCGTCTGCACCTTGGTGGTTACAACTTGCTACCCTCATCCTCACACCCCTGGGCACGGGATGGTTGACGCTGAAGGATGGACCTGCTCTGGAAAGTGACCTCCCCTTTCACTTGTCAGGCTTGGCTCAGGCACAGAACAGCCCCTACAGTGGGGAGAGGAAGAAACTTCTTCTATAGCTATTTCTTCTGGGCAAGGAGAACACTTGGACCAGAAATTTCTCTTCTCTCCTGGACAACACATGCCAGCCTTTCAAAGAGGGCGGATGGAGCAGTGACTCCAGTAGGATGATGGAACTGTATTGACAGCAAGAAGATGATAACAGGAGTGTAAACACCGTTGTGTCGGTGATACTGGTCTCTTTGGTTGCCAGAAGTCTTGTTTCAGGCAAATGATTCCTAATAAAGTGGCCATCATCTCTCCTTCTGGAGGGGAACTGGGTCCCTTGATACCACTCTATCACACTAGACTTTGCTAGACTGCTCTGTTAAATTGTTTCTCCTCCTTGGTAAATTCTTTAATCCAAGGACAGTGACTGCCACTGTTTTTTGGTTTTGCAAAGGAACTAAGATCCATAGCCCCAAAAATCAGAACTTTTGTCCTTCCTGTAGGAAGTTTTATCCTTCCTTTAAAGACAAGGAGTTTTATAGCAATCAGCCATGAAACTTGTAAGGAGAAAAACTACATTTTATACTTTAGACTTAAAACACAGAACATTTCAGATTAAAAATAGCTCCCTTTTTCACTGTCTGCCAGATCTGGGCGGGAGGTGAAAATCCTCAGGGACTTGATTTGATGCGTGAAAAAGCAGAATTCTATAGCAGCAAGTATGCACACACACTTGTTTTAGGTCAAATAATAGCTCTGCAGTAACACTTGGCTTAGTGGAGAAAACCAAAGCTTGCGACAGACCCATGCCAGCTGGTACTCTGGTACTGAGTTTTACAACAATTCAAGTGCATCCATTAGAAAGAGAGGAGGGAAAACTTAAAAAAAAAAAAAAAAATTGTTTTTAAAACTCTCATCACAGTGTTCCTACCTTTAAGATGGTTTCTCTTTCAAATTCCAAATACCTGCTGCAGTATCAGCAATCATGACAAGTATGATTGTCAAGATATGAGACGCTCTCTGTGTGACCCAGGTGTGTGCATAGACCTGGCCAGCACACAACCTTCACCCCACAGTAGGTAGCTCCAGATCAGGTTCCCTCATTCCACAGCCATGTAGCGGAGCAGCAAAGGGATCTGGTATGATACTCAACTTTCCTCCCTTCTCTTCTCAACAGGGGGAGAGGACAGGCCATGCACTGCCTGCAGCTTTCTGAGGAACCGCAGCTCAAGCCTGTGCAGCTCAAACATAGCAAACAACTGCATAGCTTACTCCAGAGCACCCTATGTTCTGCAAAAGGGCCAGCTCTGCTCTTTGGGGTGATGAGTCATTGATCAGAAAATAACAGCAAAGCTGCATCGTGTGCCCAGTGAACAAAGGCTCTACACAGAGCTCTGCCACCAGATCAACTGACAGACCCTATAGGGCAAAGGAGAACAGGAATCCACAGGCACAACTTCGGCTAACAATACAGGCAGTTAGACAGCCAGCATTAAGGGCTACTGAGTAATGCAGGAGCAATGGGACAGGAGCAGGGTTACTTTAGACATTCTGATTAAATGGGAAGAACTGCCAGTCACTCCCTCCCTCCAAATTGGTGCAGGATGACAGAGGTTGGATCATCTATACAATGTTGATAAGTGTCTCACCATTGACAAGGAACACAACATCAGGGCACTCAGAAACGTCCCTTCTCTGATGTCACCATCACAACTGGCACACGCAGAGCATCCTCATCACAGGAGGCAGATCCTGAGCAGGGCTGACTGTTTGCCTGCCAACATCAGAGAAACACCTTGGTGTTCCCACTGGGAAAGAGCTCATTCTGCTACACCTCACGGGAACAGTGAGCAGAGAATGACCCTAGAAAGACTACAGCACTCACACTGCACAGAGCATCTTTGCTTGAATGAACTGCTTCAGCTCAGGTTGGGTGTGCGTAATTCAGGCTGGTTTACACTATAAGAAACCATCCAATGCAGCTTTATGTCAAACCTCCACCCACACATCAGCTACGTAATTAATAAGAATGAAGGAGAACATTACCCCAAGCTGGTATTCAGATCCTCAGTGACTGACAGAGCTTGATATATTCTGCTCAGCCTTAGAAGTCAGCAAAAGAAACATACTTTGCGCATCGTACTACATGCTTGGTCATTAAATACAGGCTTATAAACCCGTAAAGACACTGTTGCTTGCAAGCATAGAGTAATTTTTTGCATGAACTAGTTTGTTTTGCAGTAGGCCCAAAAGTTAATTAGTTTTCACAGTTTTATTACTCCACATGGTCAAATAACAGCCTGGAGCTTCCACTGAGCTGGAACTGCATAAAGTCCAGAAAAATCTCACTGTGCTTTTCAGGACTGTATACTAGGGCCATAAATCAGCAGCTGGCAAATGACTTTCTGCCCCAGCTCTTCTTGGCCACCAGTACCAACCCTAAAAGATCCCATAAATCAAGGCAGCAATGGCAGCTCTCAGCTCAAGGGGCCACAGAGGGAATAAGGCTGGAAGATGCTATCTCAGACACATACAACAATACTTTGGGAGACATTTTGGCTATCACCACCCTGGGAGATGTCACCCTACGCACCTGTCTTGTTAAGTGGACTGTGCAGCATTTACACCCCAGCCAGCTTTGGCTCTCACACGTAAGTCTGAAGCCATGCTGCTGCTCTCTCCACCACAAAAGCTTTTTCCTGTCATATCTGACAGGCAGACAAACTGGCCATTGCACTCATTCATAGAAGGAGGTGGCTTTGGCCTCCCCAAATGCTGTAGAAGGCAATGAACACAGGCAGGAGGCTCCCATCCAGGTGAAGAGCACACAAGCAAGCCAGCACACCACAGCCTCTGGGATGCAGGCTAACTGAAGAGCACTGCAAGAGCAAAAATCTCTGGTGGGGATGGCTAACACTGGAGAATGCTCTAAAGAAGCCAACATACACTGCAGTTTATAGAGCTCTAGAGGAGACAACACCAGAATATTTAGCATGCTGAAGGCACAACAGCAATCCTGCACACATACACAGAGACTTCCCCAAACACTTCCCAGGGCTAGCAAGTCAAAGCATGATAAAGCAGTGATGCAGCTCTATGAAGATTGTTCAGACACTTTATTTATGTTGGAAGGAAGTTGTTCCTCCTGTCATGGTCTCCAGGCACAGCTCAGAGACCAAAGAGAGCAGCAGCAGGACCATCTCCCTTATTCTTCACAGCAGTCTCCCCTAAAGAGGTTGCCTAAATGCACCAATCAGTGCAAAATAAATGTTTCTCCAAAACCCAAATATTATTGTCAGGGGACACATGAAGGAAAAACGCCTTCCCTGCTGACGGGGAGGAGAACAACCCAGAGACACAAATCCACTAACAACAAGACTGTGTGCAAAAGCAACTCCTCTAGCAGGAATCAAGAGGGAGTAGCTGAGGGAAGAGGCAGCAGTTCAAATGGAAGAAGGAACCACAATAAACACTTCATTTTCCTCTCCAGTGCAAACAACAAGACTAAAACGCAACATCCTTCCATGGAGGCCACTTCCTGCAGTGAGGAAAGATGTTCAAGGCCCACTTCCCATTATTTCTCAGCATGAGGGTAAGCAAACATGTCAGAAGGGTGGCAGGAAGCCAGTGGAGGGGAACAAGCATCTGGCTCTGTTTCAGAGCCAAGGAGCAGAATTAAAAACCCACTTTGCTCTCCAAATCCCTTAGGAGACACACCGTGCTGGTACCAGCCCCAGCAAAACATACAGTTCGTGTTAGACCTATAATGGGTCCAGGACAATTGTCACACTTGTTTTCAAGCGCTTCGCCAGACCAAGTCAGAGCACACAGGATCAAGTCCTCCAGTGGCTTTTGTGAAACTTCCCATTTTTTATCTCTTACAATATTGATCCTTTCTCTGCCAAGAGGTAAGCATGGCTACCTCTTGCTGGCTGCAGGCTGTCATCGACAGGCACTTCCACTACAATCATACATCACAAACGGGTATGCTACACAAAGCAGGGTCTCCGTCATCTCTGGTACCTATTCACAAAGGATCATAGAGGCAGTGATGCTTCCTCAGGCAACACTGCCCTGAAGACGCACATGAGACTAGAGGTTTGTAGGTAGTAACAAACATCTTTGCCTCCAGCAGCCTCATTTCTTTTTTCCTCAGGAAACTCCAGAGTACATGCCTCTTACAGAGTATGTCAATTATCAAAGAACATGAAGAACGGTTCCTAGGGGTAAGATTGATCCTGCTTGTTTAACATCAGTTTCATACATCATTAGTCTTCTCACCAGCAACATAGGGTCACTGCAGACAGCTGTTCCTAAGCAACAGGAGCATATACTAAAAATACATGTATTCACCGTGTCTTGTTAGTGCTGGGGTTTTAGTCTTAGAGTTGAAGGAATTCAAGGTCCAAGTGAGACTTTTGTGCATTCTCTTCATGATTGCCTGGCACAGAGAACAACCCCACACTACAGGCACTAGTAATCAGTCATTGCTAATTAAGGTCACTTCCAGAGAATCTACAATTCTGTGCTGGTTTGTGCTTTCTAAAGAAGGAAGAGAAGCTCCAGGTTGGTCCCAGACTAGCTGATGAGAGTGCAACAGCAGCCCTTGCACAAGACATCGAATGTAACACAGGGACAGCCCAAGGCAGAAGTCAGTCTCCAGACTCCTCTACTCCAACACAGCATCCAAAAGAAACACTTTGCAGGCTTACAATGAGCTAGATAGCCAGATCTCATGCAAGGCCTTTGCATGATCTTCGCCCCATACAACAGAAAAGAAAAGCCAACTTTTCCAGCTGAAATTACCATGAGAGAAGTACAATTAGCTAGCTAGAATCCATCCAGGGCAGAGGTGACGGTGACTGGTCCCAAAAACAAGTATCAGGACAGGTCAGATTACAAACATTCAGGACTTTCACTACACATTTCACTAAGACATACCATCTCTAGTGACAGAATATTCCCAGTGCCACCAGGAGCAGCTGAATCAGGGGAGAATACCACCACTCAGGAGATCAGGAGACGAAAGGGAAAGAAGTGACTGTCCCAAGTGCTACAGCTTGAACAGGCAAACACTGCAAAGTTTGAGTCACATAAAAATCCAGAGCATTTAGATTCAGCTTTCCTCAGCAGCCTGTAAGTACAACAGTGCAGGAAAACAGCCGATCACCTGCACCCCATGAACTCCATCTCGTGGTGTATTGGCATCAAGCTGATTTCAGACTAATGCATTGTACAATGCCTAGCGAGGAGGCAGAAACAGATCACAGCTTCCTTGGCTGCTGTCAAACTCAAACACGCCCACTGCTGCATTTAATTTGTAAACCTGCCCTGGTACATTTGCAGTGACTGCAAACACCGGAAGGCAACAGGAACTTCATACTTCCTACCGCAGAGGAGAAACGCTTGCTTTCCAGGTCTGACAGAGTGTAACTTTAAAAGCCCTGTAAATGTTACAGGTGTAAGCGATGATGGTGTCAAAAAGCACCTCCAAACTGTTTCCACTCGCTAAGAAGCTGGTTTATTCCTCTGGAGACTGGATGATCTCTTCCCCTTCTCTGTCACAACACAGCACACTGCCACAGAGCACAATGCACCAGCTGATTTGCAGAACAGCATCAAGCCACTCTGTGTTTATGGCCCCCCCCCCAATCTGTTTCTTTTTAAAC
>Ga0065711_1040731_pt1 | contig 16723 bp, 9 predicted proteins | sample Hoacrofraction12_FD_59098 | JGI IMG/M metagenome (GOLD analysis project Ga0065711, IMG submission 59098) | Hoatzin crop microbial communities from Cojedes, Venezuela - Epithelial fraction 12 v2 (version 2) | ecosystem: Host-associated > Birds > Digestive system > Esophagus > Crop | place... | reverse complement strand
GGTCCCCTCGCAGCCTTCTCTTCTTCAGGCTGAACAGGCCCAGGTCCCTCAGCCTCTCCTTGTAGGAGAGATGCTCCAGTCCCCTCATCATCCTTCGTAGCCCTCCACTGGACTTTCTCCAGTAGCTCCTCATCTTTCTTGAAGTGGGGAGCCCAGAACTGGACACAGTACTCCAGATGGGTCCTTACTAGGGCAGAGTAGAGAGGAAGGAGAACCTCCCTCCACCTGCTGGCCACACTCCTCTTGATGCACCCCAGGGTACCATTAGCTTTTTTGGCAACCAGGGCACAATGCTGGCTCATGGTCAACCTGTCGTCCACCAGGACACCCAGGTCCCTCTCCACAGAGCTGCTTTCCAGCAGTTCCGCCCCAAGCCTGTACTGGTGCACGGGGTTGTTCCTCCCCAGGTGCAGGACCCTGCACTTGCCCTTGTTTTTCTCATTAGTTCTGAAAGGCTTCTGACTGTTGCCTATCCTAGAGAATTTAGCTCTGTTTGCCCGACAGATGTAGTGCAGCAGCAGTAAAGGTCCTTGTATTATGCCATCATTAAAAAAACCAATACCTGGTTGCGTGACCCAAGAACGTGACGAATCTGGGGAATATTGCTGATTCATATGAGAAGGAGATGTGGGAAGTACCCTTCTGCCTTTCTCTCCTATTCCTTTTACAATAGCAGCACAGATCATACATAGAAATTGCTTAGAACTATATCCTGTTGTGTAGTTTTGTGCAGGCGTGTATTAGTTACTTTTAAACTTATTTGCAGTCAGTACAGAAAATACAGAACTACAGCTGGTATAAATACACCTACTTTTAGTAATATGATGTGGAGAATACAATACCAGGCATGTCTGAGCATTTGCAGAGTGCAAGATGTCTTGTCTTTCCTTCCAAATGCAGTGATCTAAATCTGATTGAAGTCTCCGGAATTAATAACTAGTCTCTCTGATGTAACAAACATCATGTAATTCATCAAAGTCTGGTCTGTCTTTCTACAAGAACAGTGTTTGTATGGCAAAATTATCTTAAAAGAAATGTTTGTAATAGGGTTTTGAAATGAATCTTAGAGGTCATGCCCCAGTTGTTCATAGAATCAGAATCATAGAAGCATAGAAGCACAGAATCATAGAAGCATAGAATGGTTTGGGTTGTAAGGGACCTTAAACACCATCTAGTTCCAACCCCCCTGCCATGGGCAGAGACACCTTCCGCTAGACCAGGTTGCTCAAAGTCCCATCCAGCCCGGCCCTGAACACTGCCAGGGATGGGACATCCACAACTTCTTTGGGCAACCCATCCCAGGGCCTCACCAGCCTCACAGTAAAGAATTTCTTTCTTATATCTAATCTAAACCTACCCTCTTTCAGTTTAAAGCCATTACCCCTTGTCCCATCACTACATGCCCTTGTAAAAACTCCCTCTCCAGCTTTCTTGTAGGCTGCCTTCAGGTACTGGAAGGCTGCTATAAGGTCTCCCTGCAGCCTTCTCTTCTCCAGGCTGAACAAACCCAACTCTCTCAGCCTGTCCTCCTAGGAGAGGTGTTCCATCCCTCTGATCATTTTTGTGGCCCTCCTCTAGACCCACTCCAATAGGTCCATGTCTTTCCTGTACTGAGGGCTCCAGAGCTGGACACAGAGCTCCAGGTGTGGTCTCGCCAGAGCAGAGCAGAGCGGCAGAATCACCTCCCTCGCCCTGCTGGGTACGCTTCTTTCAATGCAGCCCAGGATACGAGCAAATGCACTTCATCAGGTCTCATGGGTGCACCTTCAGGTTCCTTTTATGGTCTTGAACCACTACAGTGGGCAGTTCCTCATTGTCCCAGTCCCTGCCTTTGCGTTCTGCAACATGGGTGGTGTGGCTGGAGCACTTGCCGTTGAAGACTGAGGCAAAAAAGTCCTTGAGTACCTCAGGCTTCTCCATATCCTGGGTATCCAAGTCCAAGTTTCCTTTCAGAGAGGACCCACAAGTTCCCTGTTCTTCCTTTTATCACTGATGTACCCATAGAAGCTTTTGTTGTTGCCCCTGATGTCCCTGGCCAGATTTAGTTCTGACAGGGCTTTAGCTTTCCTAACCTGATCCCTGGCTGCTGGGGCAATTTCTCTGTATTCCTCCCAGGCCACCTGTCCTTGCTTCCCTCCTCTGTAGGCTTTCTTTTTGTGCTGGAGTTTGTCCAGGAGCTACTTGTTCATCCATACAGGCCTCCTGGCATTTTTCCCTGACTTTTTCTTTGTTGGGATGCATCACTCCTGTGCTTGGAGGAGGTGATCCTTGAATATAAAACCATCTTTCTTGGGCTCCTCTTCTCACCAGGGCTTTATCCCATGGCACTCTACTGAGCAGGTCCCTGAGGAGGCCGACGTCTTCACTCCCGAAGCGCTGGGTAGTAAGCTTGCTGTGTGCCCTCCTCGCTGCCCTAAGGATTTTGAAGTCCACCATTTCATGGTGACTGCAGCCAAGGCTGCCCTTGAGCTTGACATTCCCCACCAGCCCCTCCTTGCTGGTGAGAACTAGGTCCAGCATAGCACCTGTGCTCATGGGCTTCTCTGTCACTTGGAGAAGGAAGTTATCATCAATGCAGTGCAGGAATTTTCTGGATTGCTTATCCCCTGCTGTGTTTTCCCACCAACAGATATAGGGGTGGTTGAAGTCCCCGATGAGGACCAGGGATTATGAACATGAGGCTGCTCCTATCTGCCTATAGAGGGCCAATCAGGCTTCCTGGTCAGGTGGCCTGTAGCAGACCCCCGCTATAATGTCACCAGTCCCTGCCCTGCCTTTAATCCTGAGCCATCAGCTCTTGGTCTGCTCCTCATCCACCTCCAGGCAGAGCTCCATAGACTCCAGCTGTTCATTGACACAGCGGGCGACATCCCCTCCTCATCTCCCCAGTGTGTCCTTCCTAAAAAGCCTGTATCATTCCATTCCAACACTCCAATAATTGGAGCCATCCCACAACATCTCCGTGATGCCAATGAGATCATAGCCCTGCAGGTGTAGGCGCATGTCTTAACTCCTCTTGTTTATTCCCCACGCTGCGTGGGTTTGCACAGAAGCACTGATGCTGGTTCCCCAGTGAAGCTGACTTAGTGTCTGGAGTTCCTTTCTGCTGCACTTCAGGTATTCTCCTGCTGACCTGTGATCCTTCTCCAGGCTCTAGGCATCTACTGCTGGCACCAGCATCAAACTGGTAGCAGTGGTATGGACTGAGGTTCCCCTCCTCCGGCACCTGTAGCTTAAAGCCAGCTTGTTCTTGAATTCTTAACACTGAAATCATATCTCTGCCTGATAAAACCATAAAATTCCATCAAAAATAGTCAAACACATATCCAGTTTAAATCTGCCATATTCTATCAAGTGCTGTCACGAGTATACACCTTTAATGCTGTGTCAGCATCTCACTGACCTTGCAGGTATCTTTACATATCACTAGTCTTTTGCTGAATCTCTGCCATAGTTGAGCAACATCAGCAGATTCCGTTAAATCTCTTCCTGGACCAGTCACTAGAGGGAAGCAAAGACCTTCACGTGCCTATCCATGACGTCATTCAATGTCTTCATGTTCTCACTGGACAAAATCTGGTCAGTATTCAATCTAAAATTTTGAAAAAGGCCTATTTGGTGGAAAGCCACCCTTCGGAAGAAAAGACAGAACTATGTATCTGTATGGTTGACTTCCAGACGCCATTGTCATTAAGAAATAAAGTTATTTTCACGAATGATGTTTTGAGAATTTGAATCTAGACAAGAAGCTCAATGCAGAGTGGATAAAGAAGACAGGTTTAAGACTCTCAGTCTTTGAAGCTTCCCAATATACACAAAATGCATTGCAATGTTGGTAGAATAGAAGCTATGCACTAGCATCATTTATTTGTGGCAAAACCTAATGTAAAATGTACCAGTTTCTTGATATCTTTTTGTTCATCCTCCCTTAGTTATCCACGCTTCCATTCTATAGTGTTTTGTCTATGGTACTCAGAATCTCATCCTATATAAACAGTTCTTCTGGGTATACCAGGTAAACAGATCAAGAGAACATCAAGTCATTAAATGAGGACTAGATCATTGTGCTCTCTATTTCAGCACAGAGAAAGCTTAAAGTGCATATGAACTTATATTTATCTTCCAATTTGTGAGGGTGTCTCGTCCCACCTACAGGGGAAGGGAGAGCGACTAATGTTATATAAATCCCCTCAGGCTAAATTAAGGTGAAAAGACACGAAACGATCAATTAAAAGTTTTATTTATGATAGACGCAACTTGAACTTGGAAAGCGTAGAAAGCGTTGGCAATGTGGGTTCTTACTGGAAATATCTATAAGAGGAAAAGGAAAGAAAAGAGAAGAAAAGAGGAGAGAAAGATATCACCACCCTAGGATCCCACGATGATGATGATGGATGGGGTAATCCTCTGGTGGTAGACGTGTGCGTGGCTCTTTGCAGCTGTGTTTTTTATAGTCTCGTCTCTGCCCTCAGTTACGCCTCCTAAGGACTTATACGGTGCTTGTTCCAGAAAGTTCATGATCTTCTGGGTCTCTCTGGTGGCCATAAGCCCCTTCCTCAGTTGAACTCTATATGAGCTCTGGCCATAGTTGGTAAGGCACATCAGAACACAGAACTGCACATCCTCTGATATGCCCTCCCAGTCCTGAATTAACTAACTTCTCACTTGCAGTCTGTTGTTGCTGGGCAGACCACGATGTGTCTTATCACAATGTTTGTGACATGAACTCTTTCAGTCTCTCAGAGGGGGGTTATATGTGGGGTAGGTTTACCGTATACTGTGTTTTTACTATATTTAATTGAGCTCTGTTCTGCTTCCTGAGAGTGCAATTCAACTTACCATTCTCTCCTATGAGCTAGACTGGTTGAATTCCTTTAAAACAGAAACAGCAGAGGCCAACATTACATTTTCTGACATTTCATTAAAGGAATACACCTGGTAAGAATTGAATTTGCCATAAAATTGAAATGCCCAGAAATAGGGATAAAATATTAAAAATAATGTTTTGGGGTTTATCAGTTAAAATTCCAGATGTTTTAAAGATCATAAGGACAATATTTATACTACTTACTACATAATTTGAACAGAAAATCTTTTATTGAGCTTAAACTATGCAGGATGGCCAGACATTAATGACAGTAATACAAATGTATATCAGGATTTAAACAAGTTTAAATGGAAGGTAATATGCTTGATCAACAGCTGCAAGCAAAGCAATTGCATGAAAAAAAAATGTTGTGTTGAATATCTTCTAGATTGTGGCTGAATAGATTTTTAGCTGCAAGCATGGTGTATTTGTGATGATTTTTTAATGTTATCGTCATCTTCTCTGATAATGTTGAGTAAGAGAGATTTCTTGCATAGCTGGTTAACTAAATGTAGTATACATATGCATTCAAGCGCATGTGCTGGGGATAACATCCTGCAGTCCATGCTATTATTCTAAACAATGGAGAATATAAATCTAAATTTCACAGGCTATGGTTATGATTCCCAATGCTACATGTTATCCTAATGATTCAATTTCTAGTGGTTGTCTGCTCTGTTCCATCTCCCCATAACTCTATGGAAGCAGAGCAAAATGTTTGTCTTTTAAATTGCAGAAATATCTTTGCATATATCAAAAGAATGGAATAACATGCCAGCACGTTACTATCAGTTCATCACTACACATAAATATGCTCCTGATGTCAAGTTTACGGATAGATCCATTGAAAGCCCAGGCTTAAACAGCATGCCAGATTCAGACCATAGAACTAGAATCAGTAGATATTGGCACAAATCCATGAGATACTCCATCAACTTGAATGGCAATAATTAAGGGATTGCATATACTAACAGATAGAGCAATATAGAACCAGAAAAACAGGATCTCTCCTTATAATTAATTTAATAAGTTTGTGTGCTTAGCCTGTAAAGAGTACATTATTTTGACCAGACTTAAATCTTTTACGTCCATACTACTTCATGACTGCAATTTTTACTTCAATATAGATCTATTCAATCTTTTTAAAATATCAGTGACTACTTTCTGTGAAATCTGTTCAGTTTTAAATGGTTATTCACAAAAAGAAGCTATGGTTTTAATATCGTATCAAAACATCTTAAAATCTAAATATATCAAATATCAGATAAGAACACAAAGCAGAAAGATTTATTTAAAACAAAAAATAATTATTTCATTTTAACAACTTCTGATTGCATTTAACCAACATAGTGCCATGCAGCTAGTACAGGAATTCTAAAATGAAAGAGCCAGTCAGCAGTATTCAGGCTAATCTCTTTTTAAGCAGATTACACTTAAAAAATTGTAGCATGTACAGGATAAAGTCAATAGTATCTTTTTCTATGCGCATCACTCATCTTCAGCCCATTCTTCCTCTCCTTTCTCATTTTTCTTGTAAGTGGACAGTCAAATATCTGATGTTTTAGGGACATGATTGTGTGTGTACTCACACACATATTTCATCATTTCATGTACACACAGAAATGAAAATCTTTGAGGAAGAAAGCATATAAAGCATATTTACCAACATCCTCCTCAGTACAATCAAAAATATGAAACATCGTTTTATGTATTTACTACACAGCGAGGCGTGCTCTGCATAGTGCAATATATATTTATCTGACGTCTGATTCTATATGATCTTAATGTTTTACTTTCCTTGTAAAATCGACTTCTGGGAATATGTTTTATTTTTGTTTTTCATCTGAAGCAGGACATTGTGGTGTTGTATTTTTGTAAACAATTTACACAAGAAAACTTTGATCAGACAAAACCTTCCTTTCCTCTGAGGTTTTTCCAGTAAATAGAAAAATTCTTGTCAGAATCAAGGAAATATACAATGTCTAAATATCATAGTGAGTCAGTCTTTCAGCTAAAATCAGAGAACAGGGTGGTCTTAGGTCAACAACACTGTGACTTAGCAACTAGAATTACCCATCTTTCTTTAGTCTAGAAAATGTCTAGCACTTGTAGAAGAATCTTTGTGGTCCTGGCTTCACTCTCACCTTCCTGCGAAAATAGCAACATTTCTTGTGTGTTATTTTGAGGAACCATGAAAGACTAGTGTGTAGGTGCATAGCTATCTAAAAGTGATGATACAGGTCGAAATCTCAATGAAGTCTATAACACAGGCCATTGAATGCAGCAGGATGATTTATTTTCCTCAGACTTGGTGTCAAAATGCCCTGGATGACCAAATGAGAGGTAAGAACTACAAGAAGTGACTCACAACAACTAAACAAGACACATACCCTTTTCCGTTAACTAGACTGAGCCAAAAATCTGCATAGAGCTAGGAAACTGGAAATAATTGATATGTAAATGTGTTTGAATAGCCCATAGAATTAAGGGTTAATATTAAAGGATCATTTTAGATACCTTAATACGGGTGTATAAAACAATTTCAGGATATATATACAGGAGATAGAAGAAACCTATGCCCTTCAAAGCAGGTGAAGGCAAAGACACAAGTCATCTCTAGTAATACTGTGTGTAGGAAAAGAAATCAATTGCTAACAGCAGAATTAACTGCAAAATTCAGAAAATGAAAGCACTCAAGTGTGTATGTCTGCCAGTGCCACAGTCGTCGGGTACCTATTACAGGTAAACTGTCCTCTAGGCTCTACAGAATGTACTGACAAGTCGTACATTGACTATAATTGAAGCTTAGACACCTTGCATACCTATGGGTATCTAAATTTAGAATTTTCAATACCAAACTGAATCCTACTCTATGTATCAATTTCTACCTCAGGATATGGATTGCCAAATTATGTTCTTGGGGTAAATACAAACTTAATAATGAGATGAGTACAACATTTTGCAAAATAATTTAAGGTTAAAGTCTTTGTGGAGTACTAGAGGTTCTAAGCCCTCTTCACTCTGAGAGGATTCAAACTCACAGCTCTTCCTTCCTAGGAGATAGCCATGACCATCAGACTGTAAGCAATGATCTCACAGAGCTGCATTCCTTGCAAGCAAAAGTAAAAATAATAAGGATAATTAAAAATGTTGAAAATATGCTATTGACGTTGAACTCACAGAACTGGATATGGAATAAGGAAGTTCAGAAGTAAATTAAGATATAAAGTCTGTAGTTTTTGGAGATGGACATTGTCCAACTTTGCAAGTTCATCATTAATTTCATAGTGACAACCTGTGACTCTATGGAGAAAATATCCTCCAATGGCAACATACAAGGTGTCAGTATCTTGTCAGAGGACAGGCAATGCATTTAATAAAGTTAATATTGGAAATATAAAAAGAAATTTGTAGACATTTTTAAATGAAATACAACGAAAAATGATCCCTCATTGGGTCTAAGATACGCTCTGAGACAGAATGTCTAGTTTGTAAAAAAAGTTTGTAGTGAGAATCAGGGGTTAACAAAATAATGTTTTACTTTACCTCCACTCTTGGGTAAGATAATAAAAAATGGGTATTTGTGATCCTAGAAGGTTGATCATGTTCCCAAAAGCACTTTTGAGGCATCTTCTGCCCCTTTTACAAGCTTACTTATGAAGTAAAAGATCTTTAATATATTATCAGCCTTCTGTTGTGTTATCATAGTTACCAAGCAAAGATTATAATGAAGGTCATAAGTGGTACCCAGTCAATCCATTCTCATGACAACAGCTGTAATGACAACACAAAATAGTCTGCTATTTAACTTTCTTGGCATTTTGAAAACCATTATCTGGCATAACTTTGTGAATGCCGTAGTTTGTATTGAACAGAGTTTTCAGTTTGTGTTTAAAAACACTATAGATCCTATATTCTATATTACCAAAGTGCAAACAGGCCCAGGATTTCATATATGTGTCTGTGACAACTATTTTTTTCTTTTTTTTTTTTTTTTTACTGCAGCACGACGTTTTTTGTGTTTTTAAGCAATTCTGGTTTTCAGTTTTCAATTCCTGTCATAAAATGCACATACCATTTATCAGTCTACACAGGCAAAGAATCAATCATCAGGCTAACTCTTCTGGCTATATAGTTCCTCTGCCGTATTTTCTTAATAATGAGGAGGTCTGAAATTTGTGAAGCAGAAAATCTAGTCTCATTTTGCGTAGAGACACAAATAAAGAACACAAACCTCTTGTGATTTATTAATGCCAGTTGTATCTCACTATTTTTGATTGACTCTTAAATCAGTTCCTAAAGGCTGAAAACCCAGAAATAACCTTTTCACTGTCTTTCTTAACTGGAGTGGGTGATGTACTCTAGAACTTAAAAGCTAGTACTGAATGGCTTACATCACACTCCCCTTTCCTGTATCCACTCGTCTGGTGCCTTTATTTTCTCAGGTATCAAAATTAATTTAACAAGACAGATAGCACACATACAAAGTAGAACCCATTTAGGTGCAAACACCCTGGGTGCCGGGATTACCTGTGTCAGCAGACAGGACTACATAGCAAGAAAATTAATTAACAGTAAAACATTATCAGAAGAATTTTAACAAGACTTTCATCAATTGTGTCTTATAAATATTCAAAAACTGGTTTTCTGTACTGTGCACTGAATAGTTCCACATACTATCAATTTTGGGTTTTGTTTGCTCTTCCTTAAACCTCATATTTTAACCTCTTCTCCAGTATGCTGTACAGGACATAAATTCTGCTCATCATTAAATCACATTTCTTTATTACATTTTATGTAGTCTTTCCAGAAGGATGTGTAAGAATAACGACATTTTAGCCTGAGGGATATTTTGCCCTTTATAATAATGCAATCAGTGAAACGTGTGGAAATGCCCAAGTAGTTACCTGAGTGGTAAAAAGGCGACGAATAATGTAAGGATTGCATTTATTTCCAGAAAAAAAAGTTCTGGTTACCAAATAATTAAATATTTATGTATTTTGCTGTTGTGCACACAATAGGTTAACTTAGAAATATCAATCTGAAGTTATTTTTACTTCAGCCTATGTGCTTTTTTCTCAATGTTTTGGAAGATTTACATACAAAGTAATTTTTAAATACCGAAGTTAGTGTACCTTGTGTTTTCAATTTGCTTTCCAACTGGGTGTAAATACTACAATTTTTACAAAAGATGATGCTAATAACACTTTTTTTTGATCACCTATGAGAAGTACAAATTAGCCCCTGTTGCTAATTTTTAGTGGAAAAATGTAAAATAAAACCATAATGCAGCAAAATGCTGTATAGCATGTATTCAACTTGGTTATATAAGTCGGTTCATTATCTTCAATCTTTGTGAGTTAAGCACATTAAATGAGCTTGTCTGTCAAATTATTGGCACTGTTTGTCCCCCTAAATTTAAGCTCTTGCTTTGCTGAACTGAAAGTCTCTGTATTATTTATCTGCTGAAAGAAAACTTCAGCATGAGATTAAAAAGGTCACAATATAACTGTAGCTAAAGTTTAAAAAAAAAAACCAAGATACACGTAATTCCAACAGTACTCCTGTCTTAAAAGCACATCTCAAGTAAGGACAGAGAACAATGATGCCGTGCAAAAGCTTGGGAATCTAAACAGACACAAGCAGTTCCATTTATGGTTATAAAGAAATAGTTTAATTTTTGATATTTTTATAACTGAGATCTGCTTTTGCAGGAAAAAAAGTATTTCTGATAGTCTTACTGAACATCAAAGTCTTCATTTTCTGTTTTACTTGTACACTTGCTTCCTCAGTAAAACTACAGAAGAGCTGTCTAGAAGCCCTTGAACAAAACCTAAATTCGTCAACAGATGCAGTGGAGAATTTGATACACTGAAACCCAGTCCTCAAATAAGTGTAACGGAAGTGCAGCACTTTTATACAAAGAGTCTGCACCAGAATGGCATTATGGAGTGTCACATTTTTTTCAGCAGCTTCCATTTAACTTTGGATGGGTTTATGACTAAAACCAGCCAAACAACAGACAAACAGCCCATTCTCACTGTAAAACCTGAGTCAGACCTGAAAGTCAAGGGGTGTCCTTTCAGCCTGTCAGCAATTCTTCCCATTGGAGTGAACTGCCAGTACTGGTAAAGATGCACGAGAGCTGTGCGCTACAAGATGATTCCTCATGTACTGAAGTTGCACATTCTGTCTAATTTTCTCTCCCTACTTACAAGAGGTCTGTGATGCTAGAAGTAATGCTGCTACTAAGATGATACTGGTATCCTAGCCCTTGTCAGTGTAGCTTTAAAAAGGAAAATAATTACTACTTTACAAATGAGAAATTTGAAGCCCAGATGTGCTTGTTGGACTTCCACAGTGGTCAAAGAGTAAGGGGAGGGCAGAGGTGAATATTGAACTCACAACTTCTGAGTCCACGTGAACTCCCAGGGACTCTTTAGTGCCAAAGGCATAAAATGTCCCTGAAGCAGGAATCCCACAACTTCCAGGGAAGAGGCGGCATCATTTGGTTAGGACTGGTCTCCCTGTTTGTCGTTTTCTGGCCCTGTGAATTATATCTTTGTATGTAGACTGTGGCACAATACAACAGGTTGTAAAGAAAGTGATGTTCAATCTAGAGTTGCCAGTCCTGGAGATAAGATGCTTCTGAACTCCTTCTGGCTGATGAGGACCTAAAACCCAGGTCTCCGTCTTTGCAGTAAAAGGTGTTTGGGACCGCACTGCTTCTATCTTTCTGGCAGTTTCATTTAAAAGGGAATCAGCCAGTCATCTGTATGACACAATTATCTGTGTATGGAAAGTGGGTTCAGGTGTCAAACCCTGTAAATGCAAATGAAATGGAATTTTAAACGTTTCATTTACCAGTTCTTTATTGACTGTTTGATGTGTGGTTTACTCAAAGCTGCTGTGAATACTGTCCTCATACACCCAACTCACCCTATTCACTGTTAAACACCTAACTCTCAGGCTTGTGAGTTTTATTCCAAATACCATGATTTCCATGTTGTTTAAACACATAGCTTTTTCATATCTATCCCCTGGCAACAGTTTCTCTGGTCTCTGTACTGGAACCAGTCCAAATCTGAACTGAATCAGGCCCTTTCCTTCTAGTCATTTGGTGCCTTTTAAAAATCAGATGGAACTCAAAAAGATTCTGATGTTTTAGTTCACCAAGAAATAATTCTCAAATATGATTTTCCTGTTCTGCAGTTTCTCCTGAGACCCACATCTCACCAAAGTATTAGATTAAGAATGCTTAAACAGACATCCCATGAATAGTCCAACTGAAATTGGACATGAATAGTCCAACTGAATCTACAGGGAGCAATACTGAAGAACATTTGTAAATTTGCACAGTTTAAGTCTTCTTCAATTTAGGACTAGAAATTTAGAGCTGCTTTGTTAAAAAATAAGTTAGAAGAATGTCCGAAAGATTACTTAAGATCCTCCGTCATGTGTCCTAAAACCTTCCAGATCGTCCCGTATGTGTACAGCAAAATTTTCTGAGTATATTTGCTGGTATATATAGTGCCGTTTTCCCATTCTGTGTGGTTTTGAAAGTAAGGAGGAAGAACCTCCCTTTGAGGGGGGAAAATACTAATACCAAGATGATGATGATGATGTTGTTTAGTATGGAAGATGGTTTTCTCATTATTTTTAAGTCTTTCTTTTGTGCATAAAAACAGCAACAAGTATATGTGACTAATGGCAACATTTCAGTGTTGTACTTGTGATGAACTGCAAAATAACACCTACCAAGAAGCATCCCACATTTTGCTATTTCTAGTTTCCTTGATTTTCCTATCCAGTGCTCTGTAACATTGATCACAATATTTAAAGTATCACTGCAGATGCCAGCTGTCTCCAAAGACATCTAGATGCAAAGGGGAAAATAACATTCACAAACTATTTCTAAACCTAGCCACTGCAGTGTACTGCAGTGTAGAGTCAAAATATCTACGCTACCTTCATCTGCCTGGTTTGGATACTGTTAGCAGCCTAGCTGTGGTAGAAACAGCTCAGCATAGGCAGGATAGTGTTCTCTGATTCTGTAAACTGGAACAAATTATTTCAGGAACTGATACACTGCTGTATCATGGCAAAGGAACAATCTTTTTCAGACTAAAATAAAAATACTTTTTGGGGACACAGTAGTTTCTTAGCTATAGGTACTTATGGTTTTTATGATAAGTTATACCTTATGTATGATTAAGACTCCGATTATGATCAAGGTTGCTTAAGTGCACATTCATATAAAATAATTTCATTCAATACGAAAGATTGAAATAGTAGCAACTTTCACCTTGCTGAGTCCTGGTCAAATAGTTTACTGTCTGCACATATGTGTGCACACTTTACCCTCAGACATCTGGTATCTGACTGCTTGCTTTTTCTCTTGTTGTGGAGGGAGGGCTCCCAGTCAGAAAGCCAGTGGTACTGGTCGGTGTTTAAATGCAGAAGTGGGACACACTACAGGAGGAATCTGACTGAAGATGCTGCATGTACACGATGAAATTGCCTGCCTTCCTTTAGTCCTTGATCCAGAGTAGTAGAAGTGGAAGCACTGTGTAAAATGTTGATATGAGTTAAGACCCAGAAGTTAGAAAGGTATTATGCCATGTCTTCCCTTGCCTGTCTTCCCCTTAAAATCAATAGGGGTGTTGAGCAAAAGTTTTCCAGACTATCAACAGTGATTTCAGAGAGAAATCTGGGAGTAAAAAAGTTACTTTAACATTGCAGTTTATTTCCATGTTCATATTGTAGGTGTTCAGAAAATCTCGAAGCGTAACCCTTGGGTGGAATTGGACAGATTAGATTTTATATGGAGAGACTTTCAGACAAGAAGACATAGAAAACTTCTTGACTCAGCAGTTCTTTAAAAAGTCATCTGTTTCAGTCCACTGCTAATACAGAATATACATTTGCTTTTTCTGGTCAGCAAAACTTCCTGTGAGCAATATTTTTTCTTGATATTTCAGTTCATGTTGCATTTCTTAAATCTTCATATATAATTTCAAGAAAATGATGCTGTCTCTCTGCTATAAAATACACAGTTCTTCTCATCTCTCTAGTTGTATATTTTTGCCTCTCACACTCCAACATTTCGTATAATTGAATTTCACAGTTTGACTGAAAGTCAAAGCTTACAAAAAAATTATAGCTAGATAAATATATAATAAGGAACATTTTTATAGACTGCTTCTGTCTCCTATATTGTATGTGAATAGACTAAATCTGGTTCATTCATTAGGAATAGAAAACATTTGTGTTACTATACATTCTAATGGATTATGAAAATACTAATATTTTTCTGTCTGCTCTTTTATTCTAGAGAGGATCATGTAAAAATCTGAGCAAAGATTGTGACTCAAGTTGTGACATAATTTCCTTTCTCTGAGCAAAGCTCATATTTCTCATTTTCTTAGCTTTTCTGTAGCAATTTTTTAGGTTACGTCTTCCTTACATTCCTTCATAGCAGATGAATACTTTTTTGTCTTTGTCTTTTTGTGGTAATGCTTTGAGAATTAAAATATTTGCACTACAGTTTCTCATCTAGTTTAAGCATGCATTAATGTCAACCAGACAATGGTAAATATCAGTGCCCTAGTGCTCAGAACAAATATTCTATAATTCCTGTCAATAAAAAAAGGAGTTAAAGAGCCATTTGACTTCTTAAATGTTCCTGAAGCTACTGTAAATATTGTCCATTATATTATCTGAGCAAGGCATAATATATCAGGTTTTCATGTTGATGAACAATATATTTAATCAGAACGCCAGTGCCTCTAAAATATGCAAATACCTAAGAGAGATGCACTGGTCCTTATTGCATGGCCACATCACACCTTTTTGTTATGGTGGGTGAAAGAAACCTCAGTAAAAAGAGTGGACCAAGAGATACCTATAGTTCAGAGTGATTCCAATAGCTGATAGCAGAATGTATTCTCCTAGATAGGACTATTGGGATTGTCCATCACACTGGAATACTTTGGGGTCTTTTTTTTCATTATGCCAAATGCAAACGTAGTACAAAAATTGAAAATAATCAGGCAAACACTTCATCAGGCAACCTGCTGGTGGGTTTTGGGTTTGTTATTGAGAGAGAGAGTTGCAGGAAGAGAACCAACTGCAGAAATATCACTGTGACTTACAATGTCTTAAGCAGACATATAACATTAGGACAGAAAGTGCATAATTCCCTACTGAGCAGGGTAGAGCTAAGTAAATATAACTATTTCCATAAAGGATTAACTACATAAGGTACCCAGCATATATTTTTGAGTCAGGGAAGATTCACAATTTATAAATGCAGGAGAGAGAGATTAAATCAACCAGCTATGTAGCGAGAGCACTGTTTTTCTCCTAATGTTCTATCTTCCCACCCAGCCACGCTCCTCAAATGCCAAACCTTTAGATGTACGGAGGTGAGATGTAGGCATATCTATTACATAACAAGAGGTAAAGCTGGGTAAAAAAAATGGGTGGAAGCCACTTTCCTTTAATATGAGCTACACCAAAAAATTTTTTCTCCATGTTTGAAAGACCATTATCTGGACTTTTAGTACCAAAGTAAGAACAGTTAGCAGAAAAATTCAGAGAAATTAGAGTACTGTTAAGTTTTCTTCTGCCCTACAGCCCTCCCCCGCTTTTTTTTAATGTATTTTTAATTCTAAGTCTGTTTACAAGAGAACTGAAGACTTGGCTAAAGTGATATTCAAGTGAACATCAGTAAGGTGGTATTTGGGTGGGTTTCATCTACAATATAGATGAAACCCACACATTACAAGTGCATGCTGGCAAGCTCAGATAATGTCTCCTTTTAGGCCATCCCTTCTCCTTTACTACCTGAGTGCATTTAAAACAATTTCCAAACACATAAATGTCTTTTCTATACTTGGCAGGCAAGTGAAGGTAGAATCGAGGTTTGTCTGCTTGTATCATGTGCTGTAGCACTTAAAATTGAGCAGCAAACCTTCATGCTACCTCCTTCCCCCAAAACCTCTCCCATGTGTACAAAGTCACTTGCAGAACAGGATTGAAAATTCATGACCCAAAGGGAATAATTCAAAATATGTCTCTTCTAGCTGTTGGAAAAGCATCCAGTTCTGTGGCTATCTTCTCCTTTGATGGATGTGCTGGTACTTACGACTGCCTCTGGCACTGTTTCAGGATCAGTCTGCTGCGGAATTGCTCAGGCAGTGTTACACTTCCATATACCACCTTCTTTTAATTCACCCTTCAAAATTTACAGGTGCATGCAATATCTTGTAATTAAATATACATATATTCCAAGTAGAAGCTAAAGACATCTTCACTGGGACAAATATGCAGCTTTCACTTTTCATTTTCCTCATCTGCTTTTATGTAAATCCTTGTGTCACAACCGACTACCTTCAGGTATCAGAACAGAGTCCTAACATTAAATTGTAACATACATGTTTCTGTTGCAAGGGTGCCAGTGAAATGATTTTTTTGAATAATTTTGAATGCAGATGTTCTGAGAGTCCTCAATAACAGACTTTCCCTACGATAAATTATTTTTAAATTGTTCAACATTTTTTTATAAATTTAACTTTAAATGTAGTAAATTTCAAGTATGTTTTGAACTTCACTGCAGTTAAAACTTAATTTAACAACAAGGGTGGACAAGGAAAAACCTATGGAAGTCATCTGTCTGGATTTTTGTAAAGCCTTTGACACGGTCCCCCACAACATCCTTCTCTCTAAATTGGAGAGCCATGGCTTTGATGGGTGGACCGTTCGGTGGATAAGGAATTGGTTGGATGGTCGCAGCCAAAGGGTAGTGGTCAATGGCTCAATGTCCAGATGGAGACCAGTGACGAGTGGAGTCCC
>Ga0065711_1040730_pt1 | contig 16723 bp, 13 predicted proteins | sample Hoacrofraction12_FD_59098 | JGI IMG/M metagenome (GOLD analysis project Ga0065711, IMG submission 59098) | Hoatzin crop microbial communities from Cojedes, Venezuela - Epithelial fraction 12 v2 (version 2) | ecosystem: Host-associated > Birds > Digestive system > Esophagus > Crop | place... | reverse complement strand
GTGCTCTGCGACCCGGGGGGGGGGCGGGTTTCGGCTGGGGCCCTATTTTGAAATTTCCAGATCGTCTTTTCGGAGAGGTTTCCTTGAAATGCGTCCAGGGAGCTGATTAGTCACAAACCGAGAGGAACGGCAGCGCTCGGCATCTGTCGTGAGGATGGGCCGGAGACGGCTTGAAAGGCTTTTTTTTTTTTTAATTGTGATTTTGGTTTTTTTTGCTTTTCGCCTCTGATCCTGCGAAGAGCGTGTGTCTGCCTCCTCACCTTGCCGGGGAGCTGGGGGAAGCTGGGAATCCAACCCGGTTGTCATTAGGAGCGTCCTGCCTGCCAGCTCCTGTAGGATAAACCATATGTTGTCACAACACTATTTTTAATTTAGGGTGTTGGTTACATCACATCACTGAATTGGGCAATCTCTGTATGAGGACGAAGGTAATTACTGTACCAGGGTTTATCAACTTATATTTTAATGAGTGTTTATTGGCATTATGAGAAGTCAGTAGCAAGAAGTGCCTTGAGTAGACTGAGTTACTAGCTTTTTCTCCAGAAAAGACAGAACAAAAAACCCCCAAAATTCAAAGAAAAGGTTTCCTATGTATTAGGAAAGCCTTTTCTTTTGGGGGAGGGAGAGTAGGAAGACTACAGGCAGCTGTGTTAAATATTTTGGGAAGCTATTCTGAGTCCGTGTCACACACGAATAGTGGTGTTTATTTTCTAAATGAAATCTGGTCTCTAGATCGTTTGGTGGCCAACGGCCACTAATGAACTTTGCTTCCTTCACCGCCACCGAAAAGAGAAATAGTCAAAGGCTACTGGTGATTAAATGGGCAGGAAAGGATAAGGGCAGAAGAGCTTACTTGTTTGTACAGTGAATAACGCAACAATTAGTGGGCTATTAAACACATATGCTCATTCTGCATTTGTTCTATAAACAGTTTCTCCAGCTTGTTGAACATCTCTGCTTCCTCTGAAATGCTCGGCTATGGCGATGCCAAGAAGCGACTTTATAACACACCTTCGGAGCGTGTGTTTGTCCAGCCTGGGCTCTGATTTAATTTTGGTCTGCAGTAGGTAAATGGAAAAAACTTGCTAAGGCTTCTTCTGCTCGGTTTGGTTTTAAATGTGGTATAACTGACGACAGCATTGTGTAATACGTATAATGGCCTGGAATCCAATACTGTTGTTTGTGTTACCTGAAGTCCGACATGTGTGCAGTCTGACCTGTTTTATGCACCGGGGTAGCACGTCGGTGCGATTTCTGCGACAAGTCCCTGTCTCTTTGCCAGGACAGCCAGGGTAATGTCTTCGGTTGCTTGCCTGAGTTTGTTCTTGGTCTAATAATAATGTATTGGGATTACATAATCCAAAAATGATCACCCAGCCGGGCGAGCTGCCATTTGTTTGCAGTGTCCCTTGTGCCAGAGCAGTTGCGTTCTTGGTGTGGAGCTGAACCATGTGTGGATTGGGCAGCAGGACTACGGAGAAACGGCGATGTGTCGTCTAGAGTCTCTCCCGCTTGGGTCTCTGCTGAATTGTCCGTGTCCTGGTGAAGAAGACGGTGGTGGGTCCGTATAGTGATGCCCGTCTCGGTGTTTCAGCAAGCTGTTCCTGTGTCAGGTACAGAGAATGTGGAGCTGCTGGTGAAGAGGTCCAGATCGCAGGGCTGCCAGCTCCGTGCGGGCCAGAAAAGGATTTCTTGCTCCAGTAGCAGGGGACTACGCTCACCTGAAAGAAATAAGAGTCTTAAAAATAACGCCAGCTTCGTAAGGGATGCTTGAAGATGACACTTATCTGCTCCTTGTGAAACTTGCTGCCCCTGAAAGTGCTTCCACGCAGTTGTGAAACCGTGAGCGCTGAGCTCCGCAGTTGGAGGCTGAGCGGTGGAAAATGTGTCCCAAGTCAGTTTGTCCACTGATGAAATGGAGCCGGTCTGGTGCGTTAGCCTAAACCAACTCGCGGTTCTCCGAGGAGTGGAACTCCATGAGAGCTTGCAGTTTTCTGCGCTCCCTTTGGGTGTGGGTACAGGCTCTGTTTAGGCTTTCCCACCCCCCCAAAAAGCAGGGCATGACTTCTCCCCATCTCTGCTGGTCTGCATCCAGTGCTGCCCATGTCAAGGTGCAAGGGAACTGCTCATGCTCCTGCCTTATTTTCCTCTTTCGTTCTTTATCCTGGACGCTGTCCTCTGCGCTTGATGACGAGATGTTGTATCTATCCTCGCGTGATACTCCTGGATATGTCTCTGTCTGTGGCATTCATCCTTTGCTTTTCACACCCGTTAGTTTAGCAACTTCATGGGGGTTTCTGGGCGGGTAGAAATCTCAATGCACGAGGTAAAATGCTACCTGGCAGACCCAGGTGTCTCTTGGCAGCAGGTACATCTCCTCGCGCTGTCGTGGTGTAGGTGCCGACGGTGCGTTAACAGTGTTAGGGCTGTTCCTGGAACCCTTACCTGGGAATTTCCCGACTCTCACATATTTATTTAAAAATTCTCTTTGTGGCTTGAGGAGCGGTCCTAGCGAGCTTGCATGATGGATCATCTTTTGATGACAACCGACATGACTGCAGTTGCACACCTTTATTATCTTTGGCTTTTGTGTTGACCGAACCGTAGCTGGAGGAGGCCGGGCTCAGCTCAGCTGCCAGCCCGAGTCCTCACTGGCGTGGTAGCCTCGTGGTTTTCGGAGGGTGTAAAGAGGGTCGTGGCATCCCCGCTTCGCTCAGCGCGGGATGCAGCAGCCGAACAGTTGTAGTCCTGCGCCCGTTGCACCTCTCTGCCGCTGCTACACCGAGCATTTTAAACTGAAGCCGCTGGCTGATTCACTGGTGAACTTTGGCAGGTGCACAAATATTTATTGGGGGCTCAGCTGAGATAACCAAAGCACATTGCCCCTGCGCTCTGCGAGCTGAGCGGAATTTCGGAACCGTGGGCTGACGGATGTGGCTTCCCGAGTCATCTCCCCCTTGCCTTCTCTGCTCTTCCTGAACTGACTGGGACAGAAGTTACTTCACAAAGGTTAGGGCTGAGCCGATCGCTGGTAGTCACCGCTTACTGAACTTCTGCAGACTTTGCTTTTAGAGCAGATTGCTACAGATGCCTTCATCTTGCTGTGTTTAAAGCACGAAACACAAGATGAAGGCTCCTGCTGTCAGTGCAGGGTCTTTAGGGTAATGCGTATTCATGCTGACTGGGGAATCGAAAGCTGCTTGCAGGTGTCAGGAGGAGGAGAACAATCCAGCTTTCGAATCAAAATTCATTGAATTATCTTAAAGCCTTTTGCATCATTCCTCCTTTCCTGTAACCTGTTTTTTCCTGTCCTATTAATCCACTGATGCTGTAGTCCGTCAAAATTGAAGCTCTTACGACATCGGGAACATGAGTCGGTGACATGACTCAATGAATCAGCGGAGGCTGGCTGGAAAGGAAACTCGCAGCACACGTACGTCTCGCCATCAGCAGAAATGGGACAGGATACGCAGAACGGACTGAACTGCTCAGCTGCTGCTGAGTGTTCGTGGTGCTGACCTGCACGCGGCACCTCCCGTTCGAAGGAGGGGGGCAGAGAGACGTGGAGCGTGGTGCGTGAGGAATGTTTTGGCTCGTGGCAGTTTCCTTTCAATTATTTAGGGTAGCTGTTTCTGCCGACCATATACCATTTGGATCTGCTCAAATTATAGATTCGGCTCTATAGTTTTCAAATTGCATGGGAAAGAATTGTCTGTAATTTACATCTAAAGTGACGTACAGTTGCTATGGGATTCAGTGGCAAATTATAAACCCATTATGCTTTTTTTTTTATACTGGTGGTAGCAGACTGCAGAAATAAGTCTAATTGGTGATGTGCCAAGGGAAAACAGAAAGTTTGTGACAGAATCCTTGTGACCGACGGTGCTTTTTTTCAAACGTGATCTGCTTTTTATCAGCAAGTCGTGTGACACCATGAATTGGAGAAGATGAATTTGGCCGTTAATAACTTTTTGCTCTCTAGCAATGCTGGGGGAAGCAAGCTTGAGGATTAACCCTTTAGATTATTGTGAGGCTGGGTTGTTTTTCTTTAAGGTGCACAAGTGGAGTGTGTTGGCACTTGTATCAGTGGCTCTAGCAGCAGGATCCTGGTGACTGTATTCATCACCCTGCAAGACTAAACCCAGCATATTCTGTAGTTGGTGTCTTATTCCACTTAAACAGCAGCGAATGCACAAAGGAAAGCTATTGTATTTATTTTTTTTACTTCTGTCTGAAGCATATCTGATTGAACAGGGCGTGCAGGCGAGCCTCTTCGGAGCGGTCTGTCTCCCAGTGACCTCGTACCTGGGCAGCGTGTCCTGCAGCAGGTCCTGCCTCGAGTGGCCTCCGCGTTCGCCGCGAGGCAGGCAGCTCGCCGAGCGTGCCGTCGACGGGTGATCCTCCAGCATCAGGGCTTTTTCTGAGCCAGTCTGAAGTGCTCTGTCCTGTTCAGTCGGTTTTTGTCACAACGCTGCTTGGCAGAGGGACGGTGACTGTTGAAATAGTTCACTTGCATGGTGCCGACTCTTGCTGGGGTAGCAGAAGAGCCTTTATTACTGGTGAGGGAGGGGAAGGTTTGTCTGAAAAAGTGTTTGAGGTCTCATTAGTAAATGAACGTGTTATCTCCTAAACGATTTGCACCTTTCAAACAATTTAAACTCGGTTCTGCCTGTAACTCAGACTTGTGAAGCGTCTCCAAATCCCTGGTGTGTGTGCATGTTGAGAAATGGGAAGGGACAGACTGCATGCGTCACCCTTGTACTGATTTGTGCCAGCTAATCCATGGGAGAAGAATACATTTTGGCTGACTTGGTGGTTTTGCTGCTAATGCACTAGAGAATGCACTTGAATGGATGGAGTGGCCGCACGGGTTTAGGTAGACTTTGAAGAGATACTGTATGTCTGAGGCCCTGTACTAAATACCCTAATTTGTGAGCAGGGCCATGTAGTAGGCTGGGTTTATTTTGGTTTTGGGGAATGAGAGAAGAAATTGAGGGGGGGAAAGCAGTCATCACCTCAATGTCAGAACGTCAGGAAGGTTGAGATCAAGTTACCTCTGAATAATTAAGGTTAATGCTGTTTCTGGAGGAGCCATTATCTGGAGTGAACTTAATGCTAATGAAAAAAAAAAAAGCAAGCCTGATAACCTGAACTATGCTGATATTTTGTGCAGGGTGGATACAGAGGAGACATCACCAAAACTAGGCTTCTGCATTCAGCGTGCCCTAGCTTGACCTAGATGTATTATCCAGGAAAGGAGCTTGGATTTGCTGATAAGAAGAGTCTTCTGTGGTAACTCTTGTGTTGCTTAGGAACATCCCATGTACATTAGGCAACTTTTGCACACCATGGTAACCTAGTATTGCCTTTTGACTGGGTTTTGGTGTGGTTTTTTTCCCCACAAAGATTTGCTGTAATGAAAAGCAAGATAACCCCCTCAGCAGTTGGTTTGCAGGGCTCTAGCGTGTGTCGTTGCTGCAGTGGGAAAGCAGACTTCCAAAATCCAATCATTTTTGCATTGCTCCAGCAAAAAGGCAGTCTAGAAAAAACACTGCTCCATGCACTTGGTCTCTCCCTTCTTTACATTGGACTAGTGCCTTTTTTAATTTAAAGAAACCAGCATCTGTTTAACTCGAAAAGAGGTCACCGCTTGTGAGCATGGCTTTACTTAGCTGCCCACCTCCACCCGCCTTGAGTGTTCCCTGATCTGGTGCAGTCTGATTGCAGTTAACCCTCTGCTCTCCCTCTCCGCGGCAGAACTTTTCTTGGCTTTTGTCACATGGGAGAGAATACTTTAGCCCAAAGCGTTTGTGGAAAACTGAGATGCTTTCCTTTTCTTCAGAGTCTCGTCACGCCAGCTATCACCACTGGTTACTCTTTTTTCTTATATGCAGAACGTGCAGCCATCCAGGGAGGCTCTAGGCATGGTCCTGGGGCATAGTGCTCTGCAGGAAAGCAGGTCGTTGCAAGGAGAAGGCTGGATCCAGCATCTTGAAGGACGATCTGTGCGTAGCGCTGCGGAAAAGGCTTGGCTTGTGCCGCCGGCTTCGGCCCCCAGTCCAAACCACACCGTTGGGTTTAGTGGTAGACTCAAACTTTCTGCTTTAGGTTCGTGGCTGCGTGTGATGGGGTTTAGCAAGTACCATGAAACTTCCTAAAAACAGCTAATCGCCTAAACCTTTGTAGTATTTAGATTTCATCAGTGCAAACATCCTCTTGACTACTTGGCTCAAATACTGAGATCCACGTAGTTCAGCTGATAGGCCATCCCTTGGTAAGAGCAGCTGCCTGACACCCGTGCTACTTTCGTTCATACAGGATCTGTGCTGCAAGGATGGTTTAAGCTAGTTGTCATTCTTTAACAAGAGCAGACATGTTACTTGAGCCTAGCAAAAAGCCCAGCAGGATGGAAGAAATGCTGGCTCAATCCATAGCCCTGTGCCCAAAGGATCCATATTTTCTAGAACCGAGGTGGAAGACGCTAATTTAATCTCTCTTCTATATTCTTACCCACCGCGGGCTTGTTCTGTGATGGGCTGCAATCAATACGTTATGTGCCAGTTGTGGTTATTTGAATCATATTTCCACATTTCAGTGTCTAGACTTCATGTTTGTGTGAGTTTTGTTGTACCTTTCCAGCTCCGGCGCTGATTTCAGTTATTTTTGGCTCCCGGTTTCTATGAGAAAATCAAATGGGCTGTGTTTCTGCCTTTCCCAGTCCCCAAAAAAGAAGGGAACAAGGGAATTGGCAGAACTTAGTTTTCAAGCTCGTTTGCCACCATTTTTTCTCCCTTGTGAGAGAATCTGTATGTGGCTGAGCTGGTTTCTGCCATTTGGTGACGAGCAGACGGAAGCAAAGACAAACCACTGACGGCTGGAGATAAATCTCTCCCTGGTTCTTGCACTGAGAAAAATCTACTGTGCAAAAAGGTGTGATCTTGGCATAGGCAATCGAGGCTAGAAAAAGTGAGTATGCACACATGTTTAGAAAAAAACACAACTTGATAATCCACCAAGTAAGAGCATTTGTTAAGAGCGAAGCAGCCTTTTAATGGACGGCGTCTACTGTGCTTCGTTTTTCGCCGGCAGCTTTCTTGCACTCGCAGGTGTTGGGGGCGGTGGACGTGGCTGTATTTACGTTCAGCGAGCAGGAGGGTTGCTTCGTGTTCGGGAGGTCTGAGAGCTGCTCTGTGATGCTCGGAGAAGTTGATAATGGCATGGACCTAGATTACGTTAGCCTTACTGCGACCAGAAGGTAGGATGGGCTTCGGCAACGCTAACCAGAGGAAGTAGCAGAAAATAGTGCGTAAAGCTGAGCTGAGAGTGTGTTCATTTGATTCTGAAAACAAAACTCCTGGTGTACAGTAAAGTGTAGTATGGCTAAATTGGTGAAAGGAAATAATGTTCCCAACTCGTAATTAACTTGTAAAGCTTGCTGCCATGAAATTTAAAAGGCTTAAGTGCATCTGAATAGCAAGAAAAATTGGTCATATGGTATGCAAAGAATAAAGGCTGTGGTTACGGCTTCTCTGTGCATCCCTGCCCGGCTGTTGGGCCCCCTTTTCTCCCCGGGTGTTCGAGGTGATCCAGCTCGTTGCCAAAGCCGTGGCTTTACCTCTTCAGGGCGCCGAACTCCGTGCAGATGTCAGTTCTTCCATTCCTTTCAGATCCAGGATTCAGTGGATGCTTTTCAGAGCCCAGCATGGGCGGAGTAGCAAGGAGGCAAAGTTTTCCACCCTGCCTGAGCTTGGGCAAGCGGAAATTGTGCCTTGGAAGCCGTATAAGGCGAGTCAGTCGGCTCTTCTGGGCTCACCTTTCCACTGGGAGGCTGGAGAAGGGAGCAGCCCTTGCTCACAGGGAGAGCGTGAGGTCTGCCGGTCCTTTGAAGTTGTTCCCGATGCGTCCGACACTTGCCGGAGGTGTGGTGTGGCAGGCCTGATTAGGTCGCAGCAGCTCATTAACTCCCTGACTTGTGGGGCTTTAGCACGCTGTCCCAAAACGAAGGCGTAAACTCGTGATTCAGAATGAAACTGCTATAAAATGACTGGAGCTGGGAAGGAGTTGACGTGGGGCAGAGTGGAGCAGCCTCCTGTCACAGGGTTTCTTCACTTCCTTCGGCAGCCTCTGGTGCGGGTGCTGCTGACGACAGACTGCGCTGAGCAGGACTTTGCTCTCAAACGATAGTTCCTATGTCATTAAAATAGATTTTTGAAAATCTGTTCACGCTTCCAGGAGTGTTCGGCCATCAGAGCCGGTGAAGCTCGAATCGTGACCTCTGCTGCCTCTTGCAGAATGAAGAACAACGTCTGCTCCCCTAAATAGTCCCTGAAGCAGCGCGTGGGAGCTCTGCTGACCAATTTCTTTTGAAAAGTGCTTTCAGCAACATCTGTGAGAGCAGCTTCGCTCTCAGTTTCGCCTCTGCGTGCTTGCCAGCGCAGCCGTGCTTTGATGGAAGCGTGGTGGTCCGGTCCACGAGCTCAGCTGCCTTCTCTGCCAATAGATACTCAATAATAAAAATAACCTTCTGTTCTCTGTGTACTTATGTGCTCTGCATGGTCAGGTAGGGAAGTTGCTGGTACTTCTCCTGTTTGCTTTTCCTGCTGTAAGATCTGCAATGCTTCCTGCCTTAGTGGGGTCCGCATTCCCTGATGCCGTTGAAGAGGTGAGGATGGCTACCACGCCGTTTCTGAAAGCTCCTGGGTCCTGTGCACCTCGGAGATGGTCTGGCACGTGTAACGGATGGCCACCAATCCTTGTCTTTATTCCAGAAATAAAGTGGGGTTTGCTGAAGGAGGACGATGTAGCTGAGCGAGTGTATTGTAATAAACCAGTTCTCCCAGCCTGGAGTCGAGGAACAGACCCGTGCTGATGGAGAGTCCCGAAACTCGCAGCTTTGCTGAGGAAGTGGCTTTTGGTTTAATCTTGAGAAGTGTGGAAATGGGAAGGGGGAGGTAGTAATGGATAAAGGATAAAGTAAAGCATACTTAACCTTTATGAACATAAACGGCATATCTTAGATCTGTTTGAAACATGCACTTTAGCTGACGTGGAACGTGGTGGTGATTAAAACCAATTGCAAACATTTTTCTAGAGGCGTGATTCTGAAATCGTTTGTGAATTGTTTCAGGACTTGGTTCTTAATGCATTAAAATGGTACGGTGGCAATGACTGCATTAAGATCGAGAACACTGTCTTTTTGGGTCTCTTAACACGAAGGGAAAAAATAGATTTATTACCTAGAAGGTTTGATATTATAGCATCAGGCATGTTTCCATGACCTTCCTTCTGAATCTCTGCAGTCGTTTGCACTGGAGATGTATCTAATGTAGGTGCTGCCTGCATCTGGCCACAAGTTTTAGCACTCTCACACAATTAAGGCTGTTTAACTCAATATGAAGGCCTTTTACTTGTCATTAAGACTAAATTTACAGACGCTGACAGCAGGAAGAAACACACTTTTGTTCTAACCTCGGATGGGCTCAGCGAAGAACGCAAAACGTTTCAGCTAACTAGAACTTGGGCAGATTGTTATATTTAGACTAAAAATTCTGGTCAGACAATAAAGTGCCGGCTGCGTGGCCGAACCGCTGCTTTGGCATGTATGAATTAGACTGACTGCCTCAGCTCACTCTGCCAGGCGAGAGATTCTCTGTCTTAATGCGTGAAATCTCGGGGGACTTTTGGGCTTGGACCCAGGGAGTCTTTTTGCAGCTCTGTGGTCAATCTCGTATTTAGTCAGCAGAGGTGGCGTGTTTTTACTGTTCTTATCTGAAAATTTTTCATGTTCATTTTTGGAATTTGTTGTAACCTGAACTTTCACAGGTGTCCTTGCGGGGAGCGAAGAACCCTCTGACTTCTGTTTTTTGAGGTAGATTTTTGCCAGTTGAGAAGAGTATGTTCTTTCTTTTACTGTTTGTCGCTTTATTTTTGGAGCAGGTTTGTTACCGACCAGCCTGGCAGTGCAAATAAAGACATAGCTGAAACAGTGTGGGTTCTGTGCTGCTTGCCGAAGGAGAGAGAGAACCTCGCTTCACTCGGTAGAGGCTTCCTCAGGCAGCTGCCTTCGCTTTGCTATGGGAGAAAGCAAGCACCCCTGGAAGATGGTGGTTTTGAGGAGGCTGCTGGCAGTGATGTGTTAGCAGAGGGTATGTAATGCCATGAGGTTGTAACGTGATAGAAAATCTATGGGGGTTGTCATATTCAATACTTTCAGCTGGATTTTTCGTGGGCAGCTTCCCTCAGTGATGGAAAAAACCTGGCGTTTGTGATTACCCCCAACTCCCCCATGAAGATGGTGAGATGGTGGGAAATTGCAGTGACATCCCTGCTGAATACTGAGTTTCTGTTGTGTTCCCAGAGTCCCACTCAGCGTTCGAGCACCTCGGTTTGCCTGCAAGCCTGAAGAAGCCGTGCCTGAGCATCTTGCTTTAGCTTTCGAGCTTGATCTCGCTCGTGGGGTATGGGTGGTTGGGTTTCTCCGGGATTCCTTTAGATCCTGGCTCTGCTGGCTTTGGTTTATCGTAGCCTCTTCCAGCAGGGCTGGCTCCGACTCCGTGAGGAACATCTGAAGATTGTCTCGAGTAGAACTTTGGCAGACTAGTAATTACACTTCCCTTTAAGTGTCAATAGGATATAGTTGGGCATAGGGAGAAAACTGGTCCAGGCTTGTTTTCCTCGGCTCAGCAGTGTGTGTGTTAGGTGAGATTTGTTCTGGAATGGTTGAACGAGTTAGTCAATCTGATCTCTAAATTGCCTTTCTATATTTTTCTCTTGGAAGAAAAGTAGTAAAGCTGTGTGGAAGATAAGGATCATCCTGATGTTTCAGCAGCTCGTTTAAGCCATCTTATGAGCACATAGGCAAGTGAATCAGCCCTGGCGTCTTAATATGTCCTAAAATAAATTAGACTTTCGCAAGCAAATTCGGTGGGTTAGGACTGCTGTATTTTCATTAAAAGATTGCAGTGGAGAAAACACTTTAAAATTCAGCCTTAGGGTTGTGTTGTTCATTAACTGATAGTCACTCCTGTTTACCTTGTGTGATAAGTACAGGCTAACAGTGCTGATGCCGTCACAGCTGCCCTTCAGAGAGAATTGCTCTCGGTTTTTTATGGCTTGGTTTACTGACAGGTGGGTTTTTTTGAACTAAAATAAATGCAAACAGCCAGACCGTACATCTCCTAATCATGGAAACCGACTTTTTTCCTTGTTCTTAGCAGCTTGGTAACGCCGTTCTCGGTACAAAGGTCATTTAAAAATCTGACATGTCAGGCCAGCAGCATACTGCTTCTTAATGAGCCTTGAATCCAGTGTGTAGCTGCCTGGTGGAAATAATTTGACTCTGGAGCAGCGGAATAGAGGGAGGCGTGCGAACAGCTCGCTGGGACGGGCTCGCTTGACTTCTCTTGCAGCAGCCCCCCGGTATCTCTAGGTAGCCCTTGGTACCCGAGTATCTGCAGTTTGCTTGCGTAATGGGGTTTTAATTTTTCTCTTGTTATGCAAATAAGCACCGGTGTTTGACAGCACATTCTCAGAAGAAAAGCAACTAAAGTATCTTCAAAAATACACACGTGTGCTATTTTAGAATGATTTCTTCCCGTGTTTCAGAACTTGAGGTTCTCTCGTGCTAGCTGTGGCTTCTTGCTGCGCGGTAGCCGCCATTCAGCGAGACGGCAAGGAGGTCCTGCTCTGCCTTCATCGCCATCTCGCTTGAACCCTCCCGTCCCTCCTCCCTAGGAGGTCCCTTCACGTTGAACTAAGAGCACTTGAACCTGCAGTTCCTTGTCCTCTGTGAAGCCTCCTCGGTAGTTTGAATGTCTGAGGGCTTTTGCTCTAGTCCTGTTCCCCAGCACTTCAAGCGCCAGTACTGGAATTTCAGCACCTTCAGCCTCGCCTCAGTCTTTGTGGCTCTTTGACTGTTCTCCAGTTAAAACTAGGTCAGAAACCACTGTCAGCTGCTGATATTTCACTATTCCTGTTTTATAAGTTGTAGCCCAGTGTTGCTCTGTGTTTAATCGCTTGCTTTAATTTTAACGTATTAAATGTCTCATCTCGCTCTGCACGAGCAGCCTGACAGAGGAGAGCTGGTAAAACTGCTCAGGATAACATCTTGGCTGTAACAGCAATGCTACCTTGATTGGGTCTGAAAAGGTGAATTATCTGTTTGCTACCTCTAGTGCCTGAGATGCCAAACTGATGGATTTTTTCCACACGCACTCTCTAACTGTACAGTTCGTGCACAGCCAGTTTTCTGGCTGTAATTAACCAGCTTCTCTTTCTGTCTGAGTGGCTTTTTAACCTGATGGGTGAAAGAAAAATAACTTTAAAAAAATCAAGTAACTGGAAACCCACAGATTGGCGAGCAACACAGTAAAGCGGGTATGTTGGAAGTCATTTAAAATATTTATTTTTAACTGAGGGTTCTAGCTGACTGTACCCATTCAGCGTTTTTATAGGACTATTATTGGAATGGTGCTTGAAGTCTGAGCTGGAGTGCCTCAGTATTCAGTAAAATCCACCTGGTGTAATTTAAGAGTGTCCTTACTTCTTTCTTTCATACAGACTTTGAGCTAGCTGGCAATATTGGAGTATTTAGACATTCTTGCATAAATGGTAGTTAAATGAATTCTTACATTTCAGTATAGCTTAAAGGTTGTGGTTTTAAAATTCTGCCTGAGCTGTCGTCTCTCAAAAGTTTTCCAGAATGGCAAGTTGTTTTATTAAGCTGTTCTTAATACACGCAGTTTTCTTCTTTCCTGTGTCTCCTGCTGCTCCGTGAACCTCGTCTGGGGTCTGAGGCTCCCTGGGTTGGAAAGCCTTGGGTTGGAGGTACTGGTGCCATCCAGCTCTTGCTTCCAGACCTGAAGGGTCTCCAGTAAATACTGCATGAAGTGCCGGTGTCTCCGCACACCCCCTGGGAAATATTAGCTGTGTTTCACAGATGGAGGAGTTTCAACCCAGAGGTGAAATGCTTTATATAAGGTCACAGAAGGAAAGCTTCTGACGGAGGGCAAATGGAACGAGTCTTGACTCTAAATTGGGCTCTGTAGTCACTTTACATCACTTCCACAGCATGGCCTTCAGCCTCGGATGAAAGAGCCTGGGTGTTTTAAGCAGTTATGGAAACTTTATTTGTGATGGGGATGAGGGGGAGTTGTTTAAGATGTGCTGTCATGACACACTTTTCTGTATTAATTTGGGAAACATTTTCTTCTCGTAGTTGACGATTTTGTACAGTGCAGAAGCTAAACCCAAAATATTTGTAGTACCACTCAGTTATGGAAAATCTTCCTTTTAACTATTTAATTTCTCTCAGTTGTAAGCGTGAGGGTGACCTTTTCATCCCTGCCTGGATGAATGCAGTGGGTCTGGCCAACGCAGGGGGTATGTGTGTGCTTTATAGTTATTAAAGGTAAAGACCAGCCAGATAAAGGATTGTGTGTAAGCAGCTCTTGTAGGGTGGCAGTTCAGAAAAAAACATTGACTCTCTCATCTTGGGCTAAGAATGATGATTTTTGTGGTTGTCTTGGAAGGTGCTTGGCTGGAAAACCTTTGTATCGTATTTATCTAGCCATAGGAGAACTAAAGGTGAGTTGTATCGGTTACCTCTGCCGTGGCACAAGCCCTCTCCAACCTCAATTGCTGACCCCCGTGGCAGTTCAGGAGAGGAATTTGGCAGGGTAACGTGAAGTTTGAAAGAAGAGGAGCATTTAAACAGAATGTAGCTGGTCAGAAGAGTAGGTGAGTATTGGTGGTGGACGTCATGCTCTGAGCAGAAGTGGAGAAGACTCATCCCATGGAACAGGGTCACTTTGTTACGGGGGTGTCTGGATGCGTCTGTGCTGGGGGGCCAGGTTGCTGCTGCCTGTTCCCCAGCGAGGGGAAGCAGAGCTTGGTCTTCCCTATGTTTAATAGCTAATTCTAAGTCTGTTCAGTGAAGCTTATTCAAATCATCGTGTTTCAGATTTGAACCCGCTGAGGTCACGAATAGAAACGTTGGGTACTTGCTGTGATCCTTCTTGGGCAGTCAGACCACAAACGCCTCCATCGCAGACCTCATTTTGTTGTCGAAACAGACCAGAAGCAGCATTGCTGCTGTTGCTTCAGAAAGGCTCATCGGGGAAAAGTGCCGTTTCTGAGACAGACGATAGCGAGCCAAGTGATTGCCATGATTAAAATTGTTTTCCTCAGCATTTTCACAAGCCTCTTGGTTTCGTTTGAGAGGCGGCCGCATCTCCAGTGTCTAGTAAACAGTTAGCAAACCTCCTGCTTCTTTCAGAGGAAACGTAGAAGCCTTCATTCAAGTTATCTTGTACTAGAGGAATGGCTTTTAAAATATTAATCTGAGAAAGTCTAAAACCCCTTAATGATTCTTGGCTCATAAAACTGTTTAAGTAAAGCCTTTAGGGAAAAGCAGAACTGCTGTTCACCTTTAGCAGAGTTGGGAATTTTGGATGATTCAGTTTCCTTCTGCCAGTTGTTTCCCCCCCCCCCAGTCCTTTCCCAATTTAACAAGATCATCTGATAGCTGCAGTAAAATTCGGCTGCAAAAACAAGCAGTGTTGCATGCAAGAGATGATTACTCAGGGAGGTTTGGGCATGGATGTCTTCGTGGGATTCTTGCCAGACGAAGGTCCCTCTGAACTGGCTTGTGATGCAGACGTGTCAGATGCTGAAGCCATGCTGCTGAACTTTTCTTAGAAGAATATTTAGCAATTATTACACTTACTAGCATTTCCAGTGTGTGGAGGCAGAGCGGGAAATGACTTTGTGGAATGGGGCTTCTTGTCGAAAACTGTTTCAAAGCAAATCCACGTGGTCAAAAAACAAATCTAAGAGGGTTTGCTTTCCTTTGCCTGCACTTTAGAAATACCAATATTTACCTTCCTTTTTTCTACCCTGTCTTTGGCTTACAGTGTCTGCTGACAGATTTAGCCGTGCTAAAAGATACGCAGTACTGCTCTGTAAGAAAGGGATAGAGTCAGGCCATGCGAGCAGACTTAAATTCTGACTTATTTTTTTGATTTAAACCAATTTTTTTTTTCCCTTCTGTATAAGCAAGTGACTATAGGGCGGCTGTTTTTAAAAAGGGATGGGCCTTGGGATGTGTTAATTTAACTTTTCCCCAAACTCCATACAATTACTTGCGAGTAACAAAACAACGGGGCCGAGTTCTAGGTTTCAGCTCAAATTTTTGCAATGAATTTGCCAGCACAGCATTGTCTTTGTACGCGTGCTTTGGGAAATGTTGTTTCAACTTGTTTTATGCTTTCCCGGCTTTACCTTCTATTGCTTTTAGTGTGAGTTACAGAAGGAAAATCCCTTCAGGAAAAGTGGTAATAAAAATAACAGTTTGTGCAGGATTTTGTTGATTTCTAACGTGCTCATGGAGAAGGAGAAGGGGTACTTGAACCTCTGTCTTGGGGGTTGGGTTGGGGAGAACAGGATGAGACCCCGAGAGAAAGGTGAGGGCATTTAAATGAATGGACAGGTCTGATTCAAGAACACAACACTGACTAATAAAACTAAAATAGCTTTGAGGGCTACTGGTTCTCAGTTTCAGTGAGGGTCCGGAACAGCCTGTTGCAATGATGCAGAGATTCCAGTAACGCAAAATGAGACTTCCTTTTCAGAGAGAAGCTGTAATTGTACCAAAACTACTTGGGATTTCACTTGGAGTGAAGGAGACCACCTGGGTTATTGCACTAAAAAATGGGTGTGATCTTCTGTCATTTGGTAATTCTTTCATTATAGACGTATTTTTAATTGATTGCCAGACTGCTTTGAACGGTTGTACTAGACGCTGAAAGCTGTATGAGGACACTAAGGTTCTCTTCTCCCCCAAAAGCCTTTCCTTCCGTGGGAGCTGGCTGCTGGTCTTCTGACAGTAAAACCTCCCTAAGTAACCCCATCTCGTTAATAGTGAAGTTGGTGGGAGTTGCAGTGATTAAACGGCAGGTAATCATGCTTTAAGCTCTTGTGGCGGTCTGGTGTCAGGCGTAAAGAGTTGAGACTTTATGCTTATTGCTTCTCTTGCTAGACTTAATGAGTAGGTCTCCCTGAACTCCCAGGAAAGCAAAGATAAAAAACACAAAATAAAAAAAGGAGTGCTGTACCGTTGGGAAATGTGCCCGTGGTCTCCCAACTTGGATTCCCAGGTGAGGTTGACTTCTGCATCAGTGCTGAAGATACGGAACTGTGGCGGAGTTAATTGGGAGCTGGGGGCCCTCGATGCCACAAAACCACCTTTGATCTTTTCCCGTTTCTTACAATGTGTGTTCCCTTTGACCTCAGACTGCGAGTCACCTCCTGCTTTGGTGCGGAGCTGCTCTGCTTTCCAGCTTGGGCCAGGTGGAGAGCTGCAGCCGCTCGATGCCGATGGCAGCGAGCCGTGAGGCTGGGCCTCGTGGAGGAAGCAGCGATGGGACCCAGGGACCGAGTGGCCATTCGGAAAAAAAAAAAAGCTCTATTCAGAACAGAATCACAGAACCACAGAATCACAGAATAGTAGGGGTTGGAAGGGACCTCTGTGGGTCACCCAGTCCAACCCTCCTGCCCAAGCAGGGTCACCCAGAGCAGGCTGCACAGGACCTTGGTCAGGCGGGTCTTGAATATCTCCAGAGAAGGAGACTCCACAACCTCCCTGGGCAGCCTGTTCCAGTGCTCCGTCACCCTCAGAGGGAAGAAGTTCTTCCTCATGTTCAGACAGAACTTCCTGTGCCTCAGT
>Ga0065711_1040729_pt1 | contig 16724 bp, 11 predicted proteins | sample Hoacrofraction12_FD_59098 | JGI IMG/M metagenome (GOLD analysis project Ga0065711, IMG submission 59098) | Hoatzin crop microbial communities from Cojedes, Venezuela - Epithelial fraction 12 v2 (version 2) | ecosystem: Host-associated > Birds > Digestive system > Esophagus > Crop | place... | reverse complement strand
TCATCTAGTCCAACCCCCCGCAGCGAGCAGGGACACCACTAACTAGATCAGGTTGCTCAGAGTCCTGTCCAACCTGGTCTTGAATGTTTCCAGGGATGGGGCCTCCACTACCTCTCTGGGCAACCTGTTCCAGTTCCAGCTTATCTAAGCTCTCACAACGCTTTTGGACCTAGTTTGGTGTTTGGATTAGTGCTTAATTTATCTGGCTTTCTTCATGAAAAATACATTTACAATTTGTTCTCTGCAAGACAGAGCTATGTGGCTTCCCTAGGGAGCCTGGTAGCCTAATAGTCTATCTCTGGGCACACTTACTGTGTTTGAAGAGCTTTTCAGGACACCTGGCAATCAGGGGGTACTTTTCTTGGACAACAAAATCCTGAAATCAGTAGCGAGGTTTTTATCCAAACCAGATCACCTCTTCAGGACTGGTGGCCTCTTCCACTCATGTTGTTCTGCCTTTGACAGGTTTTTATTTTAGTTTTGGGTGCCAGAGATGCTAGTGTTTGAGCTAAGATTGCTGCCACCTGGTAAGATTTTGAGTTAATAGCTTTGGATTGTTTGCTGTTCATGATTCTTGCCTTGACCATGGGGTGGGAAGGTCATCCTGGTACAATGTGGTTGTTTTGATGTGTGTTGGTCACTTCAGCAGCAAAGAATTTTATAAATATACACTGCAATGTGAACTGCAGCTCTGAACAGAAAAATGTTTCTAGACAGAATTAATACTGTGTCAACCTATGGCTCAAGGTGGAATCTGTCCTGTGCGCTGAATGACTTTTTATCAGATTTTACCATCCAGTCTTGTGACAGTGCAACATGTGTAATTATTTGCAGCTTCCTAATACAAAGGTAAGAAGATTGAATTTACTCCTCCATAATTTTTTTCTTCTAATTTCCCTTCTTGGGGAGATTAGCCCTATGAAGCTTGGTAGTTACAGGAATAGTGCCTGAAGCTGTACCAAGGCCTGGCTAAAGATAGTGGGGAAGTGTGGAAGAGTCCACTTTTGCTTTCCCTTTCCCTACATACGTAGGGTGGACACAAACTTGAGCTATATTTTTACCCACTAACAAGAATCCACTATGAAGGAAAATGCCTGGAATGGCTTATTCTGTTCACCTTAAAAAAGACAATGCTAAATCAGCTGGGTTCAGGCTTTTCTCTCCCCAGGAAGTTCCATGGTTAAAAAAGGAAAATAAAAAACTGCTTAGTCCTTCAAACCTGAAAGCCAAGATATTCGCACACAGCATGGGCCAAATCCTGAAGGGCTTTATGATACATTTCTGCTGTACAGGGACGCCAAACATAGAAGGAATCTCCACACATGCACTGCAGAGAAAATCTCCGTGGCAGCTGTTCGCATTGCCTCAGAGAGGGAAGGGGGAGGAAGCGGGTTTTTTGGGGCCTGAATAAATAGCTTTGAACAGTGCACAAAAGCATTGGAGCCAGTGGCAGAGCAGGGAGCCATGGGCAGTGTCTACCAGCCCTCAGCCAACAGCCGGCAGCAGCCCAGCCACAGGCTGGGTCTGTGGTTTGGAGGCCCCTGAGCTCTGGAGACCAAGGATTCCTTTCCTTCACGCTTATGGTGCTTCAGACAACATAATTTTTCAAACAAGCTTTACCCCATTTCTCAGGATTTGTTTATGAACTAATCAGAAGGCAATTTTCTCTAAGACAGCATCCTTCGATTACATTGAGAAAACACACTGCAATGTTGGGGAATTTTTTCCCCTTTTATGCACAAATTTTGTCTTCAAATGTATGAAATACGTATCTGGAGATTTTCCTCCGTCTTGCATTTCAGTGGCATGACAGTAAAGCTGCCTGCAGAAATCCAGTAACTTTCTTACACTCAGCAGCCTAAGTGGAAGCCTCAGTTGGGCAAGTTTAAAATGAAAAGTTCTGGTGCTCGTTACAATAGCAAAACCTTTTAATAGCACCAGAGAGGCAGGGGGACTTCACCAGATAACTAAATCCATTGATCTCTAATCCTTTGGGCCATGCTTACTGTGGAAGACTTGCATGCATGGCTTCAATCCAGAACCGCATGCTGCCAAAAAAATGCTTAGTACATTAGCAGCCAACAAAAATGTAAGAGGTCTGCTCTGCATGTGGGAAACAACATAAAAAGAAGTGGCTTTTTAGCTTAATCTGACAAACGTTAGCATATAACACTGATATTAAAAAGAAATAGCAGAAATTCTCAATCACATCTTGGACGTATGGGGACTTCTATGTGCTAATTAAAAGGGACTGGGTGGCACTTTAGGCTGCTCTGTTGTAAGTTTCTTCTCAAGTACTCCAGTTCAAAACCTTCCTCAGGGAAGAAGCTGCTATTAATGTGCATTTCTTGCAGGCTGAAACATTAAAAAGAGAGGTCTACTGAAGGCAGATGCATTTCGTCTTCTATTTAGACACAAATACAGATGTTATTCATATCAAATATATATTATTCCCTGCCTCTACTGACTGATCTTGAGCTAAATATGTTTATGGCTTTATACTAGTGCCCATACTCAGATAACTCTTAATGCACTTCTCTATAAATATCAATTAATAATCCTCATCAGAGATAGGTCTGTGTAAAATAAAAGCTCCTGTTATGCCTTCCAGGTACCACTAACAGTCTCTGAGTTTTTTAAATTCAGAGATTTTTTTTTTAAATAATACCACTAAGTCATACTGGCCTTTATTATTTTCACTGTATACTTGGTATTTTCCACTTTTCAGCTTACCAATAGCTTATTTGTGTGTGTATGCACACACACACACATCCCACATACAGCATATAGACTCTGTTGAAATCATGTTTCAGAATGTTCTTCAGAAAAATTCTCTGTGTGTGTCAAAGGAGATACAAATGCTATTCTCTTGCAGCAGAAAATAGCAAGAGCAGTATCATTTGGCACAAATACCCTGAACAGGACAAGCATTGATTTTTGTTTGTGCCTTGGTGACATGGATTCCCCCAGTCCTCGAGCATTCAGAGATATTTCTCACAGGCAAGTTCCAGTGTTCTGAGTGCTGGTGCAACTCCTGTTCCTGTTGGGACCTTCTTCAAATAATCAAGTACTCTTCAAGTAACCACAGGTGAGGATGGCCACAGCTGAGGTGAGGTCACAGCTATATGTAGTATCTTCCAGAGGTACACCTTAATCTGGTAGTGGTTCCCATTTGTACCAGGGTGACCTAGTAAAGCCAGCCAGCGAGACTTATTTTTCAGCGTGTATCTGTTAGAACTCTAGAGCAAATTTGCTATACCATAATATCCAGGATTTGTGAAAGATTTGGTCTAGAATTTGTATGAGCAAATAAGACTTGTGTGTTTATAGGTGTAAATTGGGCATCTCTATACCATACTTGGAGCAAATATTTTTTCACTCAAGTTCCAGCCTACATTCATATTCAGCTTCTAATTCTATCAACTGGACAAAAGCCTTTGAACAGGCACTAGGTCTGAGTCACATGTGTGGGCAGTGTGCCCAGGTGGCCAAGAAGGCCAACGGCTTCCTGGCTTGTATCAGGAATAGTGTGGCCAGCAGGAGCAGAGACGTGATCGTGCCCCTATACTCGGCACTGGTGAGGCCACACCTCGAGCGCTGTGTTCAGTTTTGGGCCTCTCGCTACAAGGACATTGAGTTGCTGGTGCGTGTCCAGAGAAGGGCAGCGAGGCTGGTGAGGGGTCTAGAGAACAAGTCTTACTAGGAGTGGCTGAGGGAGCTGGGGCTGTTTAGTCTGGAGAAGAGGAGGCTGAAAGGAGACCTTATTGCCCTCTACAACTACCTGAAAGGAGGTTGTAGTGAGGTGGATGTCGGTCTCTTCTCCCAACTAACTTGTGACAGGACAAGAGGCAATGGCCTCAATTTGCGTCAGGGGAGGTTTAGGTTCGGTATTAGGAAAAATTTCTTTACTGATTGAGTGGTCAGACATTGGAACAGGCTGCCCAGGGAGGTGGTGGAGTCACCATCCCTGGAGGTGTTTAAAAAACTTGTAGATATGGCATTTTGGGATATAGTTTAACAGGCCTGGTGTTGTTGGGTGGATGGTTGGACTTGATGATCTTAGAGGTCTTTTCCAACCTATGATTCTATGATTCTATGATATTCAGGAGTAATATGGCCTGAGATATTTCCCCGCATGGGCCCAAGGCACATGACAGGGCAGAGTTCTCTCACATAGTGTACACATCGCATGGTTCGCATCAGCTACATCAGCGCCAGTGTCCTTCCCAAAATGGTTTGGAGGTTGCAGGCTGCAAGGTATGTAGGATTTATGGGTCACCTGAGCTTGGATTGCCCTATAACAGAGTGGCTGCACCACGTTGTGATAGAAATGTTCAGCATCCACTGATGGGAACGAGCAGAGCTGAGCCAGGAATACACCAGACCTTACCCTGTTGCCTAAGCCAAGTCCTAGTCCTCACGGTGCTTTGTAAGGTCTGCTTCAGATGCCTTACTTCCCAAATCTAACAAAGCACACCAGCTTTGTAGAGTCCATGAAATCAGGGAGAGGTAAATCACTTAGATCCTGACAGCAGACAGTCGACAACCTGCAAGTTGGGCCTTTCTAGTCAGACTTTTGGTAATCTGTAAGTTAGGATGGGGCCACTAGACGCCACTGAGAAACATGTCATTTGCCTCAGCTTGCTTGGAATTAAAAAGAGTTCACAGAACAAAAGTACGCTATTAATATCCTGTATTCATAATGGCTACATTTCTTTGCTTTTTCTGTGCTACTGAAAAACCCTACAATAATCTCCAGTCCTAATTCTACCAGATCTCTTTCTTCTAGTTTACAATAATGAGATATTACAATATCCTCTGGAAGTCGGACGCACTGACAGAATGCACTCCAGCACTGCGTGTTCTACCATACCACAGCACAATGGGACGCCATCACTGGGAACCAAGTCTGTTCAATCTTGTTATGTCCTTCCAGAGCCAAATCCTGCTTGACTTACTCACAGAAAAGTCCTATTGAATTCAGTGGGCATTTTGCCTGAGAAGGGAGCATTGAAGAGCCCTCCCTTGTATTCTTCAGGCTTTTCCCTGAAGAGGAGCCTGAGCATTCAAGATGCTGAGTTCCTGCTGGGTGGCACAGGACCATGTGTCTTCTCAGGAGAGCTGCTGTAACCCCTAGGAAAAATTAATCAGGTGATTAAGAAACTGATTTCTGACGAGCTTTGAATTATCAGTTTTGTTTTGTTAATCCATTAAAGCAGAACTTCAATCAAATGCTTCCATTTGTAAACTGTTTTGATTTTCGGCAAGGTTTTTATTGACTGCACAGAAATAATACTAGTTGCTTGTGAAAGCAGAACATCTAAAACAACAGAGAAACATTTCCTTTGTTCACCCAAAAGTTGTAAGCTGCCAGGAGGGCTTTCTTGACATAGCAGCATGTTTGAGCTACAGTCTTTCAGACCAATTTCCCTTCCCCAGTTTGTGATGAGGTTTTAGTACAAACAAGGAAAGAGATAGCTTAGGTGGGAAAAAAAATATTAAAAATCAAAGGTAGCTGAGGGATATTCAAACTGACTTGTTGAAAACTGAGGGTATTATCACATTCTGCTGGTTATTTACTCTAACAAGTTCATATGACTTGTTTGATCAGTTATTACTTTCCTGATAAAATACAAATTAACTGTACCTAGATAGTGATTCATCAGCCCTTCCTATATGAACCCCAAGAATTGGCCTGTTGAACACACACTGATTTTGTATGATAGAACAATTTATCAAATTTCTGTCAGAGCCCCAGAAATGAAGCTCTAGATTGGACTATGGACTTGACATACCTGAGTGAACAACTGACGACAATCCGTCAGGAATATTTGGATGTTTTTACATGTAGGTTTCAGCAAAACTAGTCGTAAGATCATATCTCTGATTCTTTCTCCCACCACACTTACCTTAAGGACTAAAATGCTAAATTTGCCACTTAACTACACTTTTTGCAGCTTATTTCTTTTGTGCTTTTAGAATGATTCTCAAGTCTTTGGTGCCTGTTGCTCGCCCAAGAATCTAAACAGCAGCAATCAACCATAAATCTGGCTTTGTTTCCCAATACCCACAAGAGTTTAAAAACAGGAAATCCTCCTTCAAAGTTTTTAATGACTCATTCAGAAGGCCAAGTCACCGTCTGTTGTTGATTGACTATTATTGTTGATGCATTTTACAATTCATGTTACCTAAGAAATTGTGAGTGGTTCTTGCCACCTATCCCCCCACCTCCTGCCAAATAAAACAGGAAAAATATATGTTGGTTTTGAGCGAGATTATTGGTCAAAATTTTCTGTAACAGTTCAGTTCCTTAGACTGTAGGGATGTGAGTCCACCCCTTCCTCAGACTAAATATCCTCCAGCTGGTTCTGTAGAGCATTGTGATGCACGTACAGAATCAACCGGCACGCTCTGCTTCCAAGGTTAATGAATAAATTACATTCCTCCTCCCTATTCATCTCTTTTAATGTTTGAGTGAATGGTTGCAGCAGTAATAATTACTAAACATGAACTTATATAAAGGAAGTATGTATCATGGTGTTACACCTGTATGTGTATAAAGAGCTCCAATTTTATTGGAAATGAGGTGCTGTTGCCAAAGACATTCATAAATAAGCAAAATAAGAGAAAGATGTCCTCTTCACTCAGATTCCTCAGATTAACTCCATGTCACTCAAATTTCACAAATAACAGAATAGCAACTCACTAAGGCTTTTCTTGTTGTTGTTTTGATGCCATTTGCTTAAGTAGCTATATGGGGGGGGGAGATATTTACATCAGAATTAGTGAGCAGGATTTCAGAGGATTTCAAGAACATACAAGAAGTTCTTGGTATCCCATTTTTTCAAGCTGAATCAGTATTGTCTTTCTAAACTGAAGATAGCGTCTTTTATCACACTATTGAAAACAGCTATATTTATTATGGACTGCGGGAAGTCATGGAAAATTTCTGACCACAGGTTGGATGAGCTTTTGAAAGTGATCTCCGGTGTTGATCAGCATGGCTACCTCATGAGTAACCTTAACTGGTAAGAACACCAATTCCTGAATGTATTTAGACAGACTAAAATACATTTAATTGGCACACTTATTACATAGTTAATAGGTAATGAAGTTGCTGAAGCATTCAAGAACACACCTCCAACACAAAATGTGGGCGTTACCACAGGACACGTTCACAGAATTTGGCTTATGTTAGCTAGCTGGGACAACAACATGCAGTGGTTCATGCATTAACCCTGGCTGTGTTGTCCTGTGTTGCAAGCACAACTTTGCTGGTGTTGCTGAATGGAAAAAAGGTCAGGTATGCTGGAAAACATGCTTTGATTTTGCGAGGCAGACACTCCCTCACAAGCTTTGCAGAGGGAGCACTATTTGCACCAGGCCATTTCCATAATCATTTCTACAGCTCTGTATCATGCAGTTCTTGGTTCTAACTGGCCTAAACAGCTCACTGAAATAAGGAGGAAAAAAGCAACTTTGCCTTCATTTTTTTAAAGCATTTACAGTAGCAGTGTAGTTGACGGTTGTGTGTTGATGGAGCTCTTAAATATTTCTTTGTTTAATACCACAGCATCAGCTGTATGTACAGCTCTTCTGTTAAACAGTCAAGTAAATCCTAACCCCAGGTTGATATCCTTAATTTCCACCAAGGAGTATAATAATAAATTTTTCATTTTTTTTTTTTTTTTTCTTTTAACTGGTGAACTGTGACAGAGTTATTTTGCAACTTAACAAGTCTGCAAATTATTCTCATTTCCACTTTGGCATTACTCCTCACTGAGATGCTTTAACTAATGTTAAGTACAAAACACTTTAGCAAGGTAAGGTTTGTATATTCACAAAGCTAGATTAATACACAAGAGTAATTTCTGGCATTGGTTAAACAGCTCTACCAATGAACTTCATGAAAGTAGGATTGATGAGTTGAACTATTTGGTGCTGAAGTGTAGAGCAAGAAGAGCCGACGTCTTTCATGTGATAATTGAAATCATTTCAATTCATTTCCTTCTTGGCTGGACAGAAACATGTTTTCAATAGTGAAGAAATCTTGAGGGAATCCATTGACCTAACCAGTCATATAATGCAAGAAGTTAATGGACAAAAATGATATTCATCTTCAGTTTATAATAACATTTTCTTTTCACAGAACCAAAACCATACAAAGGCAAAGTATATTATAAGAGCAACTGCTGCTCTGGTAGATGCATGACCTTTGTTTTATGTGACAATTATTGGGTTGGTGGAAAAATAAAATGAAAAAAAAACAACACAAATTTTTATGCTAAGATAATAAATTATAAATTATGAAAGTCTAAGGCACCAAGCAACTTGTAAGAAACAGTCCTGTCTCTTAGCAACGAGCCAGGGAAAGCAGCTTGTTGATACGAATAGAGCCGACAGGATTGTTTTGCAATGATTACCACCAAGGAACTAGGAACAACATTTTAACACCTGCCTCAGGGCACTTCTGCACCTAGCTATCTATCTCTCCAGTGGCCCACAAAGCCTGGGCTGGATGCCAAGTGGCTTCTGAGTCCTGCCTCCTTCCCAGAGCTGGCCCACTGCAACAAAAAGGACCCCAGAGGAAAGATCAAAGAGGTGGAGTTCAGGTGTGTTGCACACTTGTGCCTGCTTCTATTTCTTTAAATGCCTTTTTACAAACAATGCGTGATCATTAGTGTAAATGTTTATTTTTTTTCTGTCTCTCTGCCCCTTTAGTGCTGTGTGTCTAATCTATAGTTAGCATTATGAATGAATGTAGACAAGTATTTTACATGAAGCCAACATCTTTCTACCGTAGTTTTATCTTAAATACCTGATGTTAAGAGTTGGAGCAGCGGTACAATCAGAAGAAGCAAGTTATTATTTTGTCGTTGTGCTGGTTTCAGAAACATTCAGAGAAAATATTTCCAAAAATAAAGTGCAACAGAATTGGTCTGCCACGTCCCTGGACTAACTTTAGAAGTGGCTCATTCCTTCTCCCAGGTAGAACAACAGTGAAGGGAAGTAGTAGAGAAGTATGGTAGAAGATAAGGAAAAAAATGTTGATGTGAAATCCAGGCAAATGAGGCAAAAAATATCTTAGAAGAGGAGCAAAAATGAAAGATGGGAAGGGAAGGAAAGGAAATCATGTAAAGGTGAGAAGAGCATGACAACAAACGATAGAAATGTGATAGTGGAGAAAAAGAGAAAAATATATCAGGAAGACACATGCCACTTTGCTGTTAGCAGAAGTCATTTCCCTTGCAGAAAAGAGTGTGGGAGAACAGCTAAAAGGAGAATTTAATTCTGATCTGCTGGAAATCCATCACTGACTCATGAGATCTGGCAGTTCTTCCAGTCCACTCTAAGCCCTAAGTGAGCTGGAGCGCTGATCAAAGCCTACAGGCCAGCTTAGCCTATAACCCTATGTATCTCCACATTATACCTGAACTTATTAAGCAATGCAACTGTGCTAAGCACGTTTCTATCAACATAGCTTTCCTGCTGCTCGCTGGAATGAACATATGCCAAACTTTTTTTTACTTTAGACCGAACTGTCCTATACTTGCTAAGGATACCTGGAGCTCAGTCAGAATGTATTTATTTAGCATGAGACATTGTCTTGGAGGCCAGATTCCCACTGCAGAAAGTCAGGGGTTTGTTATTTCTTTTTCTAATTCTGTATCCAGACCAGATTAATTTAAACTAAATTTGCTATATATAACTACTGCCGTTGCTGTGTAGGCACATTAAACAACTGCATGGGTTGATCCACCTCAAGAAATTATTTGTTTTCTCTGAAGCAAAATCCTGAAGGAATTGGTCATTGTGTCTTGTACGACATTGAGGCTCACCAGGCAAAAGTGGGCTTTCTCCTTCACTTTTCTTTTGGGTGATTGAATATGAAGTCCAGCTCACTGCACATCCTTATGCGAGATAGTTTAACAGAGTACCTCGAGGCTCTACGGTCCCAGAATGCTGCGCAGCTCACTGGCAGTAGTTCAGCTGAAGACTAAACATTTGGCTCAGTGACAGCAGAGCTGCCAAGAGTTGGCAACAAGAGACTCACAGGGAAGCAGCAGGCTGCTAAACCCTTTCACATTTTTAATTAGATCCACACACCCATGTCTTTGAGCTATCATAAATATACAGATGACATAGAGAGTATTATTTGGGGTAAGGAAAAAAAAAGAAAGAAAAGAAAACTGTACTGTGATATCTCTTACCTTATTAAAATAATTTACCTACAGCTAGTCTTTGGAATTGAGGGGGGGAAAAAAGGGGGTTGTGACATTTAACTCAGATACAAGTCTCTCCCTAGCTACAGTTGAATTCACCGTGCACATTCAAAATGCAGGGTCCTGAGATGACTGACATGCCGACTTAGTTGCAATAGCATCGCCAGAAGAGGGCATTATTGGCAGTAACTCCAGTGTGTAATTTCCCAGAAGAGCTATACATTCAAGCTCTGAGTATTCTTAAGTGTGTATCTTGCTATGATGTTGTTGTTAAAACTATTTGGTTTTTTCCCCTGCGCTGTTGTTACTATTTTCTAAGCACACTTTGATATATTCAAAACCTTTTTTTTTTTTTTAATTAATTTCTGCAGAGACTTTTTCCCAGTTCAGTTCTTCCTAACCTTTCGTTCTTCCCGACTCTCCTTTTCTGCTTCCTCCTTCAAAATAATGGTGAGGCTTGTTTGTTTGTTAAGTTTGATTCCTCTTTTTATGAACTATTACACAGAACAATTCTTCTGCCATTCGTCACTTTTTTTCATCTGACACTGCTGAGATCTACAGCAATAAAGACATATATGAAATACATTTTATATTGTGAATTGATGTCATCATATAAGACAGTCTGATGCATAGGGTTATAAGATCTCTTCTTCTGTCCAGGGACAGTGACACTCAGAGTATTGTCTCTTGTCTTCTTTGTTATAAAGTCTTAACACTTTATTCAGAGTAGAAACTGTAGCTGTATTACCAACCTGCAGCACAGAAACATGCACAAAGAATCTTTGCAACTTGCCCCAAAGGGTTAGGGTTTTCTTCTTGTATTTCTCCTAATTAAAAAAAAAATCTAACAAGGAAACAAAATCCTTGAAATGCTGTAGGGGGGAAAAGGAATCACATGTTGTCCTGCCTGCAAGCACAGATTTTATAAATAGACTCTACAGCAAACATCAAAGAAATTGTTGTGCAGAGAAACCAACAGATCATGTATATTTTACATTGCCCATTTATTCCAAACTGTGTTAGCCACACACTGCCAGTTAACTCCGAATGTGCAAACCACAGTCTCTCCATTCTGGATATTTGGAAAATTGTTCGTGTCATCCTCACTGTTTTGTTCTGTACAAGACAAACTTAGCTATATCTTACTTCTCCTGATTTTCTTCTCTGTACTTCACTACAAACTGAGAAGCACAGAGTGACCCAGTCTGTTTTTATGCTTGTGAGCTCATGTGAGGTCCGTGATACATGTTTCAATGTACAAGATCCATGACCATTACCAACAAAACTGCTCTAAACTATCATGTTCCAGCAGCTTTATATTCCCCCCAGTATGGACTCTGCTCTGCAACAAAGCACTGAATGTATAGGAAATATTGCTTACAAACAGATACAGGAGCAGGGTCTAAGAAGCAGGCTGGCCCTTCGGCTATGCAGAACCAGGTCTCCTGGAGGTAGTTCCCTCCTCAATATACGGGGGAAATGTTCAGCTTTGACCTTTCTTGGCCTTACTTCTTCTCTACTCCTTCTTACGTCCACCAGAGTATATTTGCAAAATTCTTTGCTGCTCTACAGGCAGTCAAAGGGAAAGGAAGCATTCCAACATCTTGCCAGAAATTCAGAGCCTCAGTTGCTAAGAAGCGTTTCATTGACAAATTTAATCGGAGATGGACTGGGCCACTACAGACCTTCACATCATAAGGTCATAAGGTTGTTTAGCAAGACATAAGTCAGGGCCGTTAAATCATTGTGTGTGGGATTTTTTTTAATGTTTGTAAAATGTTTGTTAAAATAAGACTACTGTCTTGCTTTCAGCTACCAGAATACAAGTGAATGAATAAAAATAAAAATATATGAATAAATATAAAAATAATTGCTATTTTTATCAGTGTTGCTGTTTTCAGTAATAAGACACTCTTCTAAGAGGCAGATTCTACAAGAACTCTTCATGTTGAAGTGAAAAAGAAAGAAAAAATGAAAAAGATTTCACAAAAAGGTGACTAAGGAATCTGTCCAGCAAACTAACCCAATTTTTTCACCAGACTACCATATACCAGATCTCATGAATGAACATTTCACAGGTACAGACTCAGAAATAACATCTGATAATAATAGTAATAACAACACTCTTTCTCATTATTAGCTATGGTATAAAACATAGTTTTCTTTGATAGAAAAACCTTATGGTTAAGATCTTCTCTGTGAGTTGTATCAGGATTAGGTATGCAAGTTTCAAAGTAATTAATATAAGTGATCTTGTGCCTTGGTTACATGTATCTTATCTGGAAGAAGACATTTTAGCATAGGTGTATTCTTTAATGAAGTTTGGGCTTTAATTTATCAGAGATTCAAACAAAGGAGTGGTGCCTCTCTTGTTCCTCTTTGCTCTCTCTCTTTCTTCCTTATTTTCCTCTGGAAGGTACCTATCTTGATACTAACCAGCCCCAAGCATGTTTAGTGTTACTGTCCAATGGTGGTAAATACCTGTGCTGATTCATTAAAATTCTTGTTCAGATCTGATCAAAACCCGGGTGTCAAATCTGCAGTCTGCCCATGCAGGCTTACCCACACTGGCTTCTTTCAGATCTGCCAAGTTGCCAGGCCTCTGGCTATTAACAGTTTGGTTCACAGGTTTCAGCAGAAAAATGGACAAGTGGAAATCAAGGATGGAAAATCCTGCTTAAATCATCTACTCCATCTCCATGTCACTGCTGAAAACTTTGCTAAATTTACAGACTTTGCTGTCACCAGTGCTAAAAGAGGTATCTGTGTACAGCCTTTGATGCATCAGATCCATGCAGCAAGCTGTTAAGAAATACAGGGTAGATGGGTGTGATTTTGACCTTTCCAGAATGACTCATACCTCTGTGGGTACAGAAAGACCTAAACTGGAGTTCATGCATGTTAGTGAGACTATTTCCATCAACTCCAGTAAGTCTTGGGTCAGCCCTAGGGGGCTTGTTTTTGTTCTCACCACCAATCTCCTGTACTTAAACATCCACAGAGTGAAGTAAGACCACGTAGACCTGGCCTTTGACTGTTCTTTTGCAGGCAGACGGGAGAGACGTTACTTCACTGATGTTTTGAACTGGCTACGCACAAGCTATCCCCCAAACTTGAAGCTGGATAGTGTAGCACAGTGATGCCTCTTAACACCTTTACTGGCAAAGATCACTTGCCTGAGCGTGACACTTAAAACTTGAAGTCCATGACATTTGGTTCAGAACTGGTTGTATGTACGAGGCTTGGAAAATGGGCAGAGTAAGTGTGTGTGTGTCTGGCTGTAAAACATTGTCAGCAAACTGTAAGTGAAATGTGACCTTGCAGTGCCCAAGTACAACCCAGTTTCAGTGTCCTCCCTTTCACTGAAAATGAAAGGCAGGAGAAAAAATAGTGAAAAGGGGTTTGTGCCTTTGTGCTGCCATAAATCTGTCTTAGAGATGCTTTGCTTTGACTCAGCCACCAATCGGTCCTTCTTGGACTTCTTTATGTACAAAATCAGCTGAAGGACAGGCAGCTGTGGTACATCCTCCCCTTGTTCCAGTCCACGCTTCTTATGGCCCAGCCAGAAAGGCAGCTATTATGCTAGACCTTACGATGGCAGTACTCAGCAGGGAGCACAGCACAGAGATCCTGCCTGAGACCCATTACCAGGCACTGCCTGGTCCTGGAGACGTCAGTTTTGTGATCTGACAAACTGTGCAACTGCAAGTTCAACTCATACTTGTCCCAAAACTTGTCATGGTTGGGCTTACCCTTTGCAATGCAATGCTGAATTGCAGCAAAAATTTTTGGCTCTGATATCTCAGTTCAATCCTGTTTATTTCCCTGTGCTGCTCCACCTAAAAAGGCATGTCCAGGAAGTATTTATTTTAAAGTAAAGAGGCAGCTTTCATAGTCTCTTTCATCTTTTAATGAGACACCAAAATACACTACTTTAAATCAACAGCACTGTATCCAATTAAACTATATGAGAAATTATATCTGTGTTACTGTCAGACTTTGCAGATGCCTTGTGTCTTACAGACAAAAAAAATCCCATACACTTACTTGTCAAATAAAATAATTTAAACATTAACTTTTTCTCATTTTCATATTTTAAAAAAAATGCTTTTTAATTGATAATGTATATTCATATCGTCCTCATTTCTGTCGGCAAAATGGTTTTAAACAACCCCATTTTAGCAAGTAAATTTACTACAGATATAAATAAAGTTATTATGTTAGCAGCTGTAAAACTTTCCAATATACACTGCTACTGCTTCTCCAGAAAAGGTTACAAACACACCATTTTGTGCATTACATGCTATAAACATGTGGTAGTCCAGGGTTAGGAAGACTACTTTTTCTCAAACCATCTTTAACCAAGTCAGGAGCTAAACTTGCTCCCACAGAAGTCACAATAATAAAACTCCATTCATTCAGTCTTGCAGGACTAGACTTGCAGCAATAAATTCCCAAACAAATAAAACGGATACAAGAAGCTTGCTTCTTGATGCACCCAAGCAAGACCCCACCCCATCCTTCCCCAAGAATCCTCTCATCCCTAACTTACTAAAAATCAGGAAGACAAGTTCAGGGACTTTCCTGCTATAGGGTTATCATTTTGAAAATACAGTCTACGTGGTGGGTTTTTTTCCAGTCAGAAGTACTGCAAAATATTTGTTTAGTGGGCCTTTATTTGAATATAACTGGGAATTTCTGATTTTAGACTTCCCTGTTATACTAACTTGAAGTTTGTATCAGTGCACTGGAGGCTGAGAGAGAAAAATCCCAAATCCTGTTGTAGTCATGAATTTTGTCTCTGACTTCAGAGAAGCTAAGATTTCTTTCTCAATAGTTTCTTGTTTAGAGATCACTGTATCACCTTAGACCTTTTGGCCACAACATTGCACAGAGAACTTTTATTTAGGTTTCCTCCCTTTCTTCTCCTCTTGCCCCACTTCATGCACTTCTTTTAATCTGAGTTTAGAAGAGTGTGAGAGAGGAGTCAGTTACTATGCTTAGGGATTGGGGGTTCAGAGATCAGAGCACCTCCCTTTACCACAAATACATCTGTGGATGAAATCTGAGAGGTTTCAAAGGAAGTCTAGCAGGACCAGCTTAGTTCAGCCTGTCTTAGACTTTTCTTTACTGTAAGAGTTTCTTACGGATACTTAGCATGTAGGTTCCAGATATCCTATGAAACTAAACAGGTGCTGAGCACACACCGATGCTACCATACAGACACCGCTGACTGAAGCGTGTAACTCATTGCCAAAATGTAGGAGCAGAAGTGTGCAAAACCATCATTGCAACAACCGTGCATTTCAAATTTAGCCTGTTTTCCACAAACAAGCAGAAATAACATCCCATTCCACTTCCATCCTCGAGGTACTAAGTCCGCCATCTAAACTTCCTAAGATTTCCCTTCAGCCATGAAGCACAGCACGCTGAAACCAATAGAAACTTCTCCTGCTCCAAACACTGTTTCACAAAGGGAAACTGCAAGTCTTCTCCCAACCACACCCAGAGCAAGATTCGCTCGTTTATGAAATGCCTATAACAAGGGAAGATGTTTTCACTCCTTCCTTCCCTGGCAAAGTCCCAGGTGCAAGTAGCAACAAGCACAGGAAGGCTGATACATAATCTGTCGAGCCTGCATTCTTCACTGCTCACGTGACAGATCAGATACTTGGTCAAAACATCTCTGACATTGCTGCAGTCCCTCCTCTATCAAGGTAGCCTGTTTCTGTAGGGAAAAGCTCCATCTATTTGTTACTACCTCATCTATTTGTCCTGAATAGCCTCTAGAGATTTATTGTACTAATCACCTCTCTTTTTTGCTTCATTTCTACTCAACATTGTCATCTCTAAATACAAAATATTTGTCATTTACAGGCGCTTTCTCACAACAAAGTTAATACCATTTTTCTACAGAAATAATGAACACTGGGTGCAGTTCTCCTAGAAATTGTGCCCTTGATGAATCTAGGCAAGAAACTTTAAGAACCTTCCAGTGACCAAATTGATCATGAGATGATAACAAAACCTGAGGTGAGACCAGGTTTATACAGTCTGAGGGTTTCAGCATGGGCATTTCACAGAATGGTAGGGGTTGGAAGGGACCTCTGTGGGTCATCTAGTCCAACCCTTCTGCCAAAGCAGGGTCACCTACAGCAGGCTGCACAGGACCTTGTCCAGACGGGCCCTGAATATCTCCAGAGAGGGAGACTCCACAACCTCCCTGGGCAGCCTGTTCCAGTGCTCCATCACCCTCAGAGGGAAGAAGTTCTTCCTCATGTTCAGATGGAACTTCGTATGCTTCAGTTTGTGCCCATTGCCCCTTGTCCTGTCTCTGGGCACTACTCAAAAGAGCTTGGCCCAATCCTCCTGACATCCACCTTTCAGATATAAGCATATATTAGGTCCCCTCTCAGCCTTCTCTTCTTCAGGCTGAACAAGCCCAGCTCCCTCAGCCTCTCCTCGTAGGAGAGATGCTCCAGTCCCCTCATCATCCTCGTA